>Ga0078972_1003626_pt1 | contig 21654 bp, 21 predicted proteins | sample YelNatPaOPGAMG01_FD_67568 | JGI IMG/M metagenome (GOLD analysis project Ga0078972, IMG submission 67568) | Hot spring thermophilic microbial communities from Obsidian Pool, Yellowstone National Park, USA - OP-RAMG-01 (SPADES assembly) (version 2) | ecosystem: Environmental > Aquatic > Thermal...
GCGAGTCTTTATTACATCCTAAACTTATCGAGATTATAACTTATATAAAAAAGGCTCTGCCGGAAGTTGAGTTAAACCTCAGCACAAATGCTCAACTCCTGGATGATGAATTAGCCTCAAAATTGCTGGCTTCCAGGATAGATAAAATAAATATAGATATTGATGGCGTAACTAAACAGACATACGAAGGTATCAGGAAGCAGTTGACCTTTGAAACAGTAATAGAGAATACAAAAAGGTTGATAGATAAGCGTAATAGACTCAGCTCAAATACTGAGATCTCTGTTACAATTATAGAGATGGATCTTACAAAAGAAGAGATCAAGCCATTCAAAAGATTCTGGGCAGGTATTGCTGATACTGTTTATGTAAACCATTATAATACATGGACAGGGGTCTTCCCTGATAGAAATATCAATAAACCGCAGATCGTAACATTTACCTTTCCCTGCAAGAATCCATGGAGGGAAATGATTATCAATTATGATGGGAATGTGGCGTTCTGTTGTATGGATTTTAACTCTACTATTGTAGTAGGTAATATTATGAACCAGTCAATTGAAGAGATATGGCGCGGTGAAAAGATGGAACGATTAAGACAGTTACACCTCAACGGCAGATATAAAGAGATACCAATATGTAGTAGATGTAATGAATTTATTTTTCAAAGTAATAGCTTTTGGGCTAATCTATTTTACAAATGAAAATCCTGCTTTTAAGGTTTAGCTCACTTGGTGACATTATTTTAACAATGCCTGTTGCAAAGGCTCTGATGCAAGTTACACCGAAAGCATCCGTAGATCTTGGAACAAAATCAGAATATAGCAATTTATTTACTCATCCATCTCCGTTCAAGAATATAATATACCTTGATGACGCAGGGGTTGTGCCATTTATAAAAAAGATCAATGAACAAAATTATGATATCATCGTGGATCTACACAGGAGTATAAGGACGCTTGCAATACTGCCTCTTTTAAAGGCATCTATTAAGAAAGGGTATAAAAAAGGAACAATTGCACGCAGGATCTTTGTAAAAACCGGTATTAAACTATCAAACTTCCCTGGTGTAGTAGAAAGATATTTAAACACCCTTGATATAACTGAAATTCCAGAACCACCATGGTTTACATTTGATGAAGAAGAAAGAAAGATCGGCCGTAGTATTTTAATCAAAGCAGGCATTTATAAAGACAGAATAATTGGTATAGCCCCTGGTGCAAAATGGCGCACAAAAAAATGGCCCTTAAGGCACTATGTAACACTTGCTCAAAAATTACAAAACAAACCTTACGATATAGCTTTTATTTTTGGCAAAGGTGACGAACAGGATTTAAAGGAGTTATTAAAAATGTACCCTGAAGCCAGAATACTTACCACTGAAGAACATGGTTTACGAAACATAGCCTATGCAATAGCATTAATGGATGTATTCATTAGTAGTGATACAGGACTTATGCATCTTGCAGAGGCATCAGGTATTCCTCTGGTAGCAATGTTTGGACCAACGACAAAAGAATTTGGGTTCTTCCCGGTCAGTAAAAAAGCTGTTGTAATAGAAAAGCCTCTTGCCTGTAGACCATGCAGTTTACATGGTGCTGATAAATGTAAGTATGAACATCATAGGTGTATGGAAGATATAACAGTAGAAGAGGTAGAAGATACTGTTATAAAACTTTTAACCCAGAAAAAGTGAAAGGGAAAAAATCTGTTGCATTTTTCATAATAATCGTTTTAGATTAATAAATTATGTTTTGCGGTTATAAACATATAAACAACTTTAATATGTTTTATATAGAACAAGGCAATGGTATCCCCATAGTTTTCATCCATGGTTTTCCTCTATCTGGCAAAATATGGGACTTTCAAACCCCTGTTATTGAGTCTAATGCAAGGGTAATAGTTCCTGACCTTCGCGGGTTTGGTCAATCAGAATTTACAGACACAGAGTACTCTATGGAACTATTTGCTTCTGATATAAAGGCACTGCTTGATACAATGAACATAAAACAAGTTGTGATTGCAGGTATCTCAATGGGTGGTTATATAGCATTTGCATTTTATAGGCTTTTTCCGGCAAGTGTAAAAGCTATGATACTGTTGGATACTCGTGCTGGTACTGATTCAGAAGAAGGGAAAAAGAGCAGGATAGATTTAGCACGAAGGGCACATAACGGTGAGATAGAACAGATTGCAGAAGAATGGATTACTAAATTATTAGCTCCAGCAACTATTAAATCAAAGAGCTATGTTGTCAACAAATTAAGAAATATTATCACGAGTACAAATCCAGAAATAATAGCAAGGGCATCACTGGCTATGATGAAGAGACAGGATTCCACAACATTGCTGAAGGATATAAGCTGCCCAGTTTTAATCATTGCTGGAGAGCACGATAGACTCACACCCATAGAAGAGGCAAGAGCTATGGCAGTAAGTATAAAAGGGGCAAGAATAGAGGTCATAAAAGACGCCGGACATCTTACCTGCCTTGAAGCACCTGAACAAGTAAACAACCTCATCATGTTGTTTTTATCCAATTTCCAGAATTAGTGTATTATCAGATAATCACTGGATTTGAAGAAATGACTTTTATTAGACAAATTGTTGATATTTATTATACAGCATTGTAAAGAACTGTTTAGAGGAGGTTATAATGGAGTTAAGATGCTGTATTGTTAATAATATGAATTCAGGCAAAAACAAGAGATACAAATACAACAAAGATAAATTCCTTTCCTTCGTACCAGACGATTATAAGGTGATAGATGTGTACAGCTTATCTGATCTGCCATCTGTATTACATCTTATAAAGGAAGAAGGGATCAACTTCCTTATGGTTAATGGAGGTGATGGCACATTACAAAGGCTTTTAACAATGCTTATCAATAATCTCCCTGAGAATAAACTTCCGATCATACTTCCTTTACGAGGTGGCACAACAAACACAGTCTCAAGCAATCTCGGTGTAAGGAAGAATCCTTTGGATACTGTTAAGATACTTATTGAGCATCTTCAATCCTATAATCGTGGTGAAGAAACAATCTCTACTCTTTCAGTGAGGCCATTAAAAATTGTGGATAAAGAACTTGGTACAAGATATGGCTTCACATTTACAAACGGATTAATATACAAGGTTCAGCAGTTGTTTTACAAGCAGGACAACCCAACTTTTAGTACAGTAGTAAATCTTATTACAACAACCATCGGCGGTTACACCATAGGAAGTCAGAGTATAAAAAAAAGGTATAGCAGGATTTCAGCTGATATTTTCATAGATGGCAAAAGATACCCTGAGGACAAATATCTGCTTACAATTGCATCCGCATTTCAGAAGTTATTACTCTGGTTTACACCTTTTTATAATCCTGCTGCAAAAGGTGTTGATGGTTTTTACTTTGTAGCAACAGCCGCAGATCCATGGCTCCTTATCAGAAACCTCAGAATCTTTTCTACAGGGAAAGAAGTGCCTCCAAGAACATTCAATAATGCTGCATACGAAGTTATCATGAAAGCGGATAGTGGATACGCACTTGATGGAGAAATGTCCGAAGATAAAAACACAGAACTTAAAATAGAACAAGGACCTGTTTTAAAGTTTTTTGTTGTACCGGAAACTATCAGAACATCATATGGAATAACCTATAAAGCATACTTTAATGAATCTCATGTTTCCGTGCATAGACTAAGCAATTTGTGATAACAAAAACCCTTCATAAATAAATTTTGCTGTTTAGCCGCAATACACTGGTTAACCCCAGAAATTGCACTTGCAAACGCATTTTTGGTACTAAGTTATCTCTGTACCCACACCCTCTGGTGTAAATATTTCAAGCAACACAGCATGCGGGATCCTTCCATCAATAATATGGCATTTCTTTACACCATTTTTTATCGCTTCTACTGTATATCTGACCTTAGGGATCATACCACCTTTTATAACACCCTTTTTTATAAGCTCTTCCACATCATTAGATTTTATTTCTGGAAGCAACTGTCCCTCATTATCAAGCACGCCGGCTACATCTGTAAGCATAATCAATTTCTCAGCCTTTAGCGACGAGGCAATCCTTGCTGCAGCAACATCAGCATTTACATTAAAAGCCTGTCCATCTTCGCCAACAGCAACCGGTGCTATAACAGGTATAAAGTGATTTTGCTCAAGCGTTCTTATAATCTTTGTATCAGCTTTTACAATATCCCCTGTCCTTCCCATATCAAGGATGTCGCCATTTTTGCTATCTTTCATCTCAATCATCTTAGCTACAAGGAGCTTGCCATCCTTTCCACTTATACCAACCGCCTTACCGCCAAGATGATTGATCAAACCAACGATTTCCTTATTGATCTTACCTACAAGGACCATCTCTACTACATCCATTGTTTTTTCATCTGTGACTCGCAGTCCATCAATAAACTTACTCTCTTTACCTAACTGTTTCAGTAGATCATCTATTTGTGGCCCACCTCCGTGGACAATGACTGGCTTTATACCTATATACCATAATAGAATAATGTCCCTTGCAAAGTTGTTTTTAAGTTCTTCATCAAGCATTGCGTGTCCACCAAATTTAAATACAAAGGTTTTTCCGTAAAAGTTTCTTATATAGGGTAATGCCTCTATAAGTACCGACGCTTTTTGAATGTACTTTTCCATATTTATAAAATATATTTGCTTAAATCTTCGTTTTTGAGTATCGGGTTTAGCTTTTCTTCAACATACTTTTCATCTATGATTACCTTACTACCTCTATATTTTGAGGCATCGAACGATATATCTTCTAATAGCCTCTCCATTACTGTATGTAATCTTCTCGCACCAATATTCTCAAGACGCTCGTTACTTATGCTTGCTATCTCTGCAATCTTTTCAATTGCTTCTTTTGTGTAAACAAGCTCAACATTCTCTGTTTTCATCATTTCTATATATTGCTTTGTCAGGGCATTATCAGGTTCTGTTAAGATCCTTACAAAATCGTCTTTTGTAAGGGGTTCAAGTTCTACTCTGATAGGGAATCTTCCCTGAAGCTCTGGAATAAGATCTGAAGGCTTACTGACATGAAATGCACCAGCTGCTATAAACAGCATATGGTCTGTCCGTACCATTCCATACTTAGTCATAACTGTTGTGCCTTCCACAAGGGGTAAAAGATCTCTTTGTACACCTTCCCTTGAGACATCCGGTCCGTATCCTGATTCTTTGCTTGCTATCTTATCTATCTCATCTATAAATACTATGCCAGATTCTTCTACTCTTTTTATTGCTGTTCTTACAACCTTATCCATATCAACAAGTTTTTCTAATTCCTGTTGCATAATAATTTCCCTTGCCTCAAAAACCTTGATCTTTTTCTTTTTTGTTTTTTTGGGCATTATAGTTTCCAGCATCTCTCTTAAGTTAAATTCCATTTCATCACTGCCCATACCAGAAAAAACCTCTATAACAGGCATTGGCATGTACTGTATGTCCATTTCAACATACCTATTATCAAATTTGCCTTCTCGTAACATAACCCTGAATTTTTCCCGTGTGCTTTTTGTATCTTCAACAACCTCAAGCGTTTTTTGCTCTGTTTCCTGTGGTGGTTTATTGTTTAGTGGCTTCTTTTTTATCGGTAAAAGCAGGTCCAGCAATCTTTCTTCCGTAAGCTCTTCTGCCTTCGGCAAAAGCTTTTCTTCCTCTTCCTCTCTAACCATTTTTACAGCGATCTCCACAATATCTCTTATTATGGATTCAACATCTCTTCCCACATAACCAACTTCGGTATACTTTGAAGCCTCTACTTTTATAAACGGTGCTTGAGCAAGCTTTGCAAGCCTTCTCGCTATCTCAGTTTTACCAACACCTGTAGGACCTATCATGATAATATTTTTAGGAGCTATCTCATCTCTAATCTCCTCTGGTACATGCTGCCTTCTCCATCTATTGCGTAAAGCAATAGCTACCATCTTTTTGGCATCTTTTTGACCAACGATATATCTATCAAGCTCCTGAACAATCGCTACTGGTTGTAATGTGTCTGCTAAATTCACCTGGTCAGATTTATCTATCTCCATAGTAGCGTTTTTTATTTTTCTCATTTAATTACCCCTTTTTATAGTTCTTCTATTGTAATATTGCTATTTGTATAAATACAAATTTCTGATGCTATCTTCATTGCGTTCTCTGCTATTGTTCGTGCATCCAAATCCGTGAACCTTATCAATGCCCTTGCTGCTGCTAATGCATAGCTTCCACCGGAACCTATTGCAACTATGTTATCATCTGGTTCTATAACATCTCCTGTACCTGAAAGTAAAAGGGATGTTGTTTTGTCGGCTGTGATCAGTAATGCTTCAAGCCTTCTTAAAATTTTATCAGTCCTCCAGTCTTTTGCAAGTTGCACAGCAGCCTTTAAAAGGTTTCCCCTGAACTCTTCCAGTTTAGCCTCAAATCTATTGAAAAGCGTAAAGGCATCGGCTGTTGAACCAGCAAACCCAACGAGTACTGTATCATTATAAAGCCTCCTTACCTTTTTTGCACTATGCTTCATTATGGTATGCCCCATCGTTACCTGTCCATCTCCAGCCATAACAACCTTACCTTTATGTCGTATACTTATAATCGTGGTTCCTTCAAACATACTATCTCCTTTGGAATGCTAATATTATTTTTTTCTATGCGCCCTGGGATGTGTATCATCATAAACCTTCATCAACCTATCCATACTTGTATGTGTATAAATCTGCGTTGTGGATATGCTGGCATGCCCGAGTAGTTCCTGTATAAATCTCAAATCAGCCCCTGCATCAAGCAGGTGTGTTGCAAATGTATGCCTTAAGGCATGAGGACTTATGTGTTTGTTTATTCCAGAGTTAAGCATATATTTCCTTACAATCATTCCGATTGCTCTTCTTGTAATCCTTTTACCGTATCTGTTTATAAATAAGGCAGATGTTGGTGGTTTTCCATTCAAAAACCTTCTTCTTTCGTTTAAATAAAGCCCCACAATCTCAACTGCCTTTTTGTTTATAGGAATAATCCGTTCTTTTCTTCCTTTTCCAATAACTTTTATATATCCTATATTAATATCAATATTTTCAATATCCAGTCCCACAAGTTCTGATACACGGATGCCGCTTGCATAAAACAACTCCAATATGGTTCTATCCCGCAGGGATAAGAAATTATCACTTTCTGGTTGTTCAATGAGCTTAAAAGCCTCATCAACATTTAAAAAATTTGGCAATGTCTTTTCCTTTTTCGGTATAGCTATTAATTCTGCTGGATTCATTTGCACAATATGTTCTCTAAGCAGGTATTTGTAAAATGTTTTAAGCGCAGCAAGCTTTCTTCCTACAGAGCTTTTTTTCTCTGTTTTTAAAAGTAAAGCTATAAATCTTCTGATTTCCATTATACCAGCGGATTCAAGCGATTTGTTTGAATATGTTGAAGCCAAAAAGGTTGAAAACTGTTGCAAATCAGAGAGGTAGGCATCTATTGTGTTTTTAGATGCACCCTTTTCTACGCTGAGATAGGTGTTAAAAGCCTCAATATAGTCCATTTTTATAAAAAAGAATAACACATCAATAGTATATTTTCAATGAACTATATAAATCCAATATATATTGAACTGATGGAGTGTATTTGGGTATCCACTTAAGCCCAAAAATATCTACAAGGAAGCATGTAGCGGTTTGATTTATCAAACAACAACACCGTCGCACAGACCTCAAAATGAAATAAGGAAGTTCGTTTGTTCGTTCGGGACACCCACTGCACAAACTTCCTTATTTTCAAATGCATTTTTGGGCTTAAAAGCTGGAACAGTGCCTATCTTTTATTCTTATGCCTGGTATTATTCTGTACCAGTGCAGCTTGTGCTGCAGCAAGCCTTGCAACAGGTATTCTATATGGAGAACAGCTTACATATGTCAAACCTGTTTTGTGACAGAAGTGTATGGTTTGTGGATCACCGCCGTGTTCACCACATATACCAAGTTTTATGTTGGGTCGGGTTTTTTTACCCTTTTCCACTGCTATTCTCACAAGTTCTCCAACACCTTTCACATCTATGGTCGCAAAGGGATCAAAAGACAATATGTTTTGAGGCTTTACTGCTACATGATACCCGCATACCTCACAAACACCATCTTTATTAAGCCTTCCACCACACACAGGACAATGCTCTGAATAAGATCTATAGAAGTTTATGAATTTGCCTGCATCATCCCTTGAAAACCCATATGTGGTTTGCGTAAGATCATTTGTCCCAAATGAAAAGAATTCTGCCTCTTTTGCTATTTCATCTGCTGTGATTGCTGCTCTGGGCAATTCTATCATCGTGCCAACCATAAACTTTATCTTCTTATTCTTTTGTTTCATTACTTCATTTGCTGTTTGAAGCACAATCTCTTTTTGTGCATGCATCTCTTCAACCATACCAATAACAGGCAACATTATTTCAGGATAAACCTTTATGCCCTGGCTCTCAAGCTCACATGCAGCCTCTATAATAGCCCTCACCTGCATTCTGGTTATATCAGGCATAATGATACCAAGCCTTGCCCCCCTTAATCCAAGCATGGGGTTAAACTCGTGCAATTCCTCAACCCTTGCAAGCAATTTTTTCTTTTCTGCCAGCACTGCTTCATTGCCTCCCTGCATTTCAAGCTTTGTGATCTCAACCATTAATTCTTCCCTCTTGGGGAGAAATTCATGAAGTGGGGGGTCCAGAAGCCTTATGGTTACAGGTAATCCTTGCATCTCCTTCAAGATGCCAATAAAGTCCTGCTTCTGCATAACAAGTAGCATATCAAGGTACTTAAGTCTTTCCTCTCTCGTTTCTGCAAGGATCATCTTCTGCATAATACCTATTCTATCTTCTGCAAAGAACATATGTTCTGTCCTACACAAACCAATACCTTCTGCACCAAAAGCCCTTGCTCTATTTGCATCCCTGGGTGTATCAGCATTTGCTCTTACCCCGAGTTTTCTGAACTTATCAGCCCATGTCATAATGGTTTTGAAATCACCGGTAAGATCCGGATCAACAAATGGCACCTTACCAGGTATAACCTCGCCCGTTGTTCCATTGATAGATATATAATCCCCCTCTTTAAGGAGTTTATCTCCAACCTTTACAGAATGAGTTTTTTCATCTATCTCTAAAACCTCACAGCCTACAACAGCAGGCTTTCCGTATTGTCTTGCAACAACTGCTGCATGTGAGGTCATACCTCCCCTTCTCGTAAGTATACCCTTTGAAGCATCCATACCATGGATGTCGTCAGGGGATGTTTCTTCTCTCAACAGAATAACTGCCTCTCCCTTTTGAGACCATTCCACTGCCTTGTTGGCATCAAGTACTATTCTGCCCGAAGCAGCACCTGGAGACGCTGCAAGCCCTTTAGCAATAACTTCATACTTAGCCTTTGGATCAAATACAGGATGCAGAAGTTGTTCAAGTTTATCTGGCTCTATCCTCCTTATCGCCTCTTCTTTGGTAATAAGCTTCTCTTTTACAAGATCAACCGCAATTTTAAGCGCAGCCTGAGGTGTCCTCTTCCCTGTTCTTGTTTGAAGCATATAGAGTTTTTCATTTTCAATGGTAAACTCAAAATCCTGAACATCCCTATAATGCCTTTCAAGTCTTGTCGTAATATCTTTAAGCTGTTTAAAAACAGCGGGCATCTCATTTTCAAGTTCTGATATAGGTTTAGGTGTTCTAATACCAGCAACAACATCCTCCCCTTGAGCATTTGTAAGATACTCCCCATAAAAGACCTTTTCTCCTGTAGCAGGGTTACGGGTAAACCCTACACCTGTTGCGGATTTATCGCCCGTATTTCCAAATACCATTGTTTGAACATTTACAGCAGTCCCGAGGTCTTCTGGAATGTTGTTCTGTTTTCTATAATATATTGCCCTATCATTGTTCCATGATTTAAACACTGCCTCTATTGCCATAAATAATTGTTGATATGGATCCTGGGGAAATTCTATCTTTGTCTTTGATCTAATAACACTCTTAAAATCCTCAACTACAGATTTTAATGCTGTTGGTGGAACGGATGTATCATCCTTTGCGTTAAACCTCTTTTTATAGCCATCAAAGATTTCTTCAAATATATTTTTACCCATTCCAAGAACAACATCACCGAACATGTAAATAAATCTTCTATAACTATCGTATGCGAATCTCTGATTGCCTGTCTTTTCAGCCAACCCGACCACTGTTTGATCATTAAGTCCAAGATTAAGTATTGTATCCATCATACCTGGCATAGAAAATTTTGCACCTGAACGCACTGACACAAGCAAAGGATTATCCTTGTTTCCAAACCCTTTTCCTGTAACAGTTTCCAGCCTTTTTATTGCTTTTTTAACATCTTCCTTTAAGTCAGATGGAAGCTTCATACCTTTCTTGAAATACTCAAGACATACAGTCGTAGGTATTGTAAACCCTGGTGGCACTGGAATGCCAGCCCTTGTCATTTCAGCAAGACCTGCCCCCTTACCACCAAGCAAATCCTTCATATCTCCCCTGCCATCAGCCTTCCCCTTTGCGAAGAAGTATATGCGCTTTATCTTTTGTGCCATAAAACCTCCTATAATATTTTAGTTATATCTAAAACCTGCATAACAAGATTTTTAATCTTTGCAAGCAGATTTAATCTATTGTTTCTTATCTCTTTGTCCTCAGACATCACAAGCACCTTATCAAAAAAGGTATTTATAGGCTCTACCAGCTTACCAATCAGGTTTATATAACCTATATAATTTTTATTTGCAAGAGCTGTTCCAATTTCGGGTTGTAGCTCTAAGTATTTGTTATATAAAAACTTTTCTGACAATTCAATCAAAAGGTCAGGTCTGATTTCTCCGGCATTATGATTTTTAGATATGTTTATAACTCGCTTAAAGGCGAGCAAAATCGGTTCAAAATCTGGCTTAAAAACAATATCCTTTAAGGCATCTATTCTATGGTTAGCTTCAGCTATGTTCTCAGGCTCTGTTGCAAGAACAGCATTAATAAGCTTATTAACAGGACTACCTGCCTTTTCTAACATTGTATCAGATACCTCTGTAGCATATCGCTCTCGTAAAACCCCTTCAAGCCTTCCATATATATAAGACAATACAAGCTTTTTTAAACTATCCTTATCAGGACCTCGCCATTCAGTAGGAGATGAAGGAATTCCTGCAGGCATCTTTGGAAGTTCTTTATATTGTTCTATACTAAATTCTATAAGCTTTTTTATATTTATATCTATTTTTTCATTATCAATGATGGTATTTATAATACCCATTACTGCCCTTCTTAACCCATACGGGTCCTGTGTGCCTGTCGGAACTTCACCGATGCTAAAGAAACCTACAAGTGAGTCCATCTTGTCTGCTACAGACACAATCTGACCGGGCATTGAAGATGGAACGAGATTGCGATGTTCAGCAATTGCGGATGCTACCATTTCTGCTTCTTGATCTTTTATTAAAAGATAATGTTTTCCAATAATCCCCTGTAGTTCCGGAAACTCGGAAACAAGCCTTGTTGCAAGGTCTGCCTTGCAAAGCTCAGCTGCCTTAAGGGTTTTCGCCTTTAAATCCCCATCCACCTTGATTTCATCACACAGATACGATGCTATATTTTTTATCCGCTGGGCTTTGTCATAAAGGCTCCCGAGCAGTGGGTTATAAACCATGCCCTTCAATAGTTCTATGTATGCCTCAAGAGGTTGTTTTATATCCTCGTGGTAATAAAACTCTGCATCTTCAAGGCGTGCATTCAACACACGTTCGTATCCCTTTTTGATAAGATCATTATTGCCATAAGGATTGTTACTTATACCAACAAAATAGGGCATTAGATTATATGAACTATCCACAACAGGTATATACCTTTGATGAGTCTTCATAACGCTCATGATTACTTCTTGAGGCAGGTTCATGAACCGTTTATCAAAGCTGCCAAGGATAGCTACTGGTGATTCTATAAGATTGGTAATAGCATCAAGCAACTCAATATCAGGTTGGGCTTGGGCATGAATCTTATCTGCTATTTCTTTTGCCTGTTTTTTGATCGCATCTTTTCTTTCATCTGGATCAGGAATAATCATTTCGCCTTCCATAGCCTCACGCCAGGCATCAAAGCTTGTCACCTTTATCTTTTTACTACCACCAGTTCTTAAACCATATGTATATGCTGATGCCTTAATATCGCCTATTATAACAGGCATAACCCTGTTGTTATACAGTACAACCAGCCACCGTATTGGTCTTATGAATCTTACTGTACTATTTTCTATATTGCCCCACCTCATGGATTTTTTAAATGGTATGTTTGTGATGAGTTCAGATAAATGTATTTGTATAAACTCTTTTGTTTTTATACCAGGGCTTTTTACCTCTGCCTGCACAAACTCTCCCTTTTCAAGTCTGACAATTTTAAGGGATTTCACATCAACACCTTTTGAACGTGCAAAACCTATCACTGCCTGTGTTGGATTACCATCCTTATCAAATGCAGACTCTTTTCTTGGTCCTGTATAAACTGTTACGCTTGGTTTGCCTTTATCAGCAAGCCCATCAATGAATAAAGCCAGGCGTCTTGGTGTAGAAAATATTTTTAGCTCTTTAAAGTTTATCTGTTCTGATTCAAGCAATCTTCTTATGCCCCCGGACAGATATTCTACCGCAGGGTTTATCTCTGCAACAGGTATCTCTTCTACACCAATCTCTATAAAAAGTTCCGCCATCTTACTTTTCCAGCTCTTGAGCCTTTGAACTTCCGTACCCCTGAACTCTTGCATACCTCTGAGCCACACCCTTTGTCATTGTCCTTACCCTTCCAATATACCTTGCTCGTTCTGCAACTGATATAGCACGGCGTGCGTCCAGCAGATTAAAAATATGAGAACATTTAAGTGCACATTCGTAAGCCGGTATGAACAGATCATGTGCAAGAAGTGTTGTGCATTCTTTTTCATACTCGTTGAATAATATAAAAAGCCTGTTTATATCAGCAATCTCAAAGTTATAAATGGATTGCTGCCTTTCATTTTCCCTGAACAGTTCTCCATATCTAACCTTGTTATTCCATTTAAGATCAAACACATTTTCAACATCCTGCAAATACATAGAGATCCGCTCTATACCGTAGGTAATTTCAACAGGCACAGGGTTCAGATCAATGCCGCCAGCCTGCTGAAAGTATGTAAATTGTGTGATCTCCATACCATCGAGCCATACCTCCCATCCAAGTCCCCATGCACCAAGCGTAGGAGATTCCCAGTCATCCTCAACAAATCTTATATCATGGATCTTTGTCTTTATACCAAGGGTATTGAGACTTTTAAGATAAATTTCCTGAATATTAAAAGGTGAGGGCTTTATTATAACCTGATATTGAAAATATCTTTGTAACCTGTTTGGATTTTCTCCGTACCTGCCATCAGTGGGCCTTCTTGAAGGTTGCACATAGGCTACTGCCCATGGTTCAGGACCAAGTACCCTTAAAAAGGTAGATGGATGAAATGTACCAGCCCCAACCTCTATATCATAAGGTTCATCTATAACACATCCAGCTTTTGACCAGAACTTGTTTAGTGTAAATATAACATCTTGAATATTCATAATATCTACCCAAGGCAAAAATAGTATCCAGAAACAACTGCGTTTGTCAACCCTGTTAGTCCAAAAAATGCAACAGGTAAGTTTGTTCATTCACTCAGGACACTCCGTATTACACAAACTTTCCTATCTTTGTTTTCACAAGGACAGGTTTTGCAAATGCCTTTTTGAGGCTAATAAGAAAGAGCTGAAAATCTGAAGTTATAATGCGCGTCCCTTAGAGGCCATCCTTTTCAAAGCCTGAGCCTGAAAAAAACCTTCTTTTTCAAATTTAAACAAACTGCATATAAAACAGTTGAAATTAACATAACTTTAGCCTATCTTAATAACAGGTAGAATATAAAAATACAGGAGGAGCGTTATGAATATTCAAGTAACCTTCAGACATATTCCATCATCAGATGCTTTAAAACAGTATGCAGAAGAAAAGATTTCTAAACTGGTAAAATCCCTTAAAGAACCCATTGAGGTTCATATTATTTTCACTCAGGAAAAGAAGAACAATACAGTAGAACTCACATTAAAATCTGCGGGAAAAGAATTATACGCAAAAGAGCAAGGGATTGATATGTATGCAGCAATTGACCTTATATATGATAAACTGGATAAGCAGATCACCAAGTTAAAAGAAAAGAAAAAGAAGCACACTGGTATAACTTCTGTGAGGCATATACAGAAAATAGAAACAACTGAAGATGAGCTTGATGAAGATGAGGTTATGGTGATCCCTGAAAAGGATTACTTTGTGAGACCAATGACAACAGAGGAGGCTGTATTACAGCTTGACATGTCACAGACACCTTTTCTCGTTTACCTTGATGCAGGAGACGAAAAGGTTAATGTGTTATACAAACGAGAAGATGGCCATTACGGATTAATTGAAACAGGAGCTAAATATAAATAGTTCAACTGCTGTAGAACGCATACATGGCGTACTTGTATCCGTTAAGAATGTTGGTGTACTTATAATAGGGAAAAGCGGTATAGGAAAAAGCGAGTGTGCCCTGGAACTTATAACAAGGCATCATAAACTTGTAGCAGATGACCTTGTAGTGGTAAGTATAAAAAAGGGGAAGCTTATTGGCGAAAGTGATCCCCTTATAAAGGGATACATGGAACTACATGGATTAGGGGTTATAAAGGTTAGATCACACTTTGGAAGGCATGCCCTTATAAACAAAAAATACATAGATATGGTAATTGAATTCGTGGAGTGGCAGGATCCGGCTTACCAGAGGGGTTTTTTAAAACCATCTACTTATGTCATACTTGGCAAACCCCTGCCGCTCATAAAGCTTCCTGTAAGACCAGCACGCAATATGGCTTTGCTTGTTGAGGTCGCTGTAACAAGCTTTTTACTCAAAAGTCGCGGTATTGATGAGGGCAAAGAATTAGAAAAAAAGATCGCAAAAAGGATCAAAAATGCCAATGAACAATAAAGCCCCTTTGAATATTATCATCGTAACAGGAATGTCAGGTTCAGGTAAAACGACAGCAATGGCAGTACTTGAGGATATGGGATTCTTTTGTATTGATAACATTCCTGTGCAACTTATACCAAAATTCATTGAGCTAATAATGGATTCCAAAGAAGACATTAAAAACATTGCATTTTCTATAGATGTAAGAGGAAGGGGATTTTTTTCAGGTTTATCTGACCAGCTGCGGGCATTAAAGTCTACAAAAAATAAAGTTACTATTATATTCCTTGATTCAAGTGATAGTGTGTTATTGAAACGGTACAGTGAGACAAGAAGAAAACATCCACTTGCGCAAGATATGCCTATAGAAGAAGGCTTTAAACTTGAAAGAAAGTATCTTGAAGAGATAAAAGTTCAAGCTGATTATATCATTGATACCTCTAACTTTACAGTTCATGATCTTAAAAGGGAACTGTTGATGTTTATACAGCAATCCACGAAGACAAAAGCAATGACTATCATACTTCAATCCTTTGGGTACAGGTACGGCATCCCGCCTGATAGTGATATAGTCTTTGATGTAAGATTTTTAAGAAATCCCTACTTTGTACCAGAACTGAAAAACTTCACAGGGCTGAATAAAGATGTAATACATTTCATTAAAGATAATGAGACAACTACTAAATTTTTAGAGCTTTTAGAACATTTTCTGGAGTTCACTATCCCGCTTTATGATGCAGAAGGTAAAAGCTACTTAACAATTTCATTCGGCTGTACCGGTGGTAGACATAGATCCGTAACCATCGTTGAAGAGGTAAAAAACTTTATTACTGCTTTAGGTTATTCTCCTATAATAAAACACAGGGATATAGAAAAGGAGTAAATAATGGTTGGCATTGTTGTTGTTGCTCATGGTCAGTTTGCAAATGAACTCGTTGCAACTACTGAGTTTATTGTAGGTAAGAAGGAGAACATTATATCTGTTATGACAGACCCTACCAAGCCAGTAGAAGCTATGAGAGATGATATTGCAAACGCTATTAAAAAGGTTGATAAAGGAGACGGGGTAATCATCCTAACAGATATGTTTGGTGGAACCCCATCAAATATAAGTTTATCCTTTCTTAGTGATAATCATATAGAAGTGCTTGCAGGGGTAAATCTACCTATTCTCATAAAGCTTGCATCAATGGATACAAAGATGCCTGTAAAAGAGCTCGCAACTATGATAAAAGAATACGGCAGGAAGAATATTATCCTTGCAGGTGATATTTTAAATAAAAAAAGCCCATGAAGGAAGGTAATTTTGTTATAAGTAATAAGCTTGGCTTCCATGCAAGGGCTGCTGCGCAATTTGTAAAACTTGCCAATAGGTATGAGTGTGATGTTTATGTATACAAAAATGGTGAAAAGGCTAATGGCAAAAGTATACTCGGCTTACTGACTCTTGCTGCTGCCAAAGGAACTACATTAAGGGTCATCACAAACGGGAAAGATGAGGAAATTGCATTGCGTTCCCTTCAAAACCTTATAGAGAACAAATTTGGTGAGGAATAATGACTTTATATCTTAAAGGACTTCCTGTATCACCTGGATGGGCAATGGCAAAGGCAATTATTCCTATAAGTTCTATATTTGACATATCCAGATATCATATACCTCCTGATAATGTATCATCAGAAATAAATAGATTCCTCGCAGCTATAGAAAAATCAAAACAGGAAATCAAAGAGATTGCAGAAAAAATAGATCCCATTTCTGGTAAAGAAGCCCTTCTTATACTTGAGATGCATACGATGATACTTGAGGACAAATCTTTTATAGAGAATATTATCAACAGAATAAAAACCAACTTTATAAACACCGAATGGGCATTAACGGAGGCATTAAGTGAAATTGAAAAGACATTTGATAAAATAGAAGATGAATACATTAAAGAAAGAAGGTTTGATATAGCTCACGAGGGACAAAGAATACTGAAAAACCTTTCTGGAGAAGATACTGACCACGGACTTGAAGAGCCAGGTATTATTGTTATATCAAGTTTCGCCCTGTCCAATACACCATTCATCATGAAAGATAACATAGTAGGACTCGCCTTAGAAACAGGAGGATTTGTATCTCACCCTGCTATTTTAGCCCGCTCTCTTGGTATTCCAGCAGTTGCTGGTATAAAAAATCTAACAAGTAAAATAAGGGATGGGCAGAATATTCTTGTTGATGGTGACAACGGAATCATTATTGTTGAACCAGAACTGGAAATCATAAACAAATATCAGGGTACAAGGGTACATAAAAAACCATCTGTCACACATTTAGATCACAGGGAAGCCACATTAACAAAAGATGGTATAAGAATAAAGGTTCTGGCAAATATAGAGTTTCTTGAAGAAGCAGAGGATGCCTTTAATGCTGGTGCAGAGGGCATAGGACTTGTCAGGACAGAGTATCTATACACACCTAAAAAAGGTTTACCATCAGAAGAAACAGCGTTCATGCATTACTCAGCTATTGCAAAATTGTTTTCCGGGTTTCCTGTTACGATAAGAGTGTTTGATATAGGAGGCGACAAACTACCATCTGCATTGTATAAAAAACCTGAGAACCCAGCACTCGGGTTACGTGGTATAAGGGTGTGCTTAAAAGAACAAGCCATTTTTAGAACACAGTTAAGGGCTATCCTTAGAGCCTCTGCCTTTGGAGAGGTAAGAATCCTGTTGCCAATGATCTCTTCTATAGAGGAGGTTAAGGAAGCAAAGTCCATCATAGAGGCTGAAACACAAAAACTTATAAAAGAAGGTTATAAAATTGGTAGTACCAAGTTGGGTGCTTTAATTGAAACACCTGCTGCCGCAATGATCATTGATAAGATGTCAAACCTGCTTGATTTTGTTAGCATAGGGACAAATGATTTAATACAATATGTCCTTGCAATAGATCGTGGAGATGAACAAGTTTCATACTTATATCAACCATTACATCCTGCTGTATTAAAGCTACTGATGGACATATCTCAGCAAACACAAATGCACAACCTCACAACTCAGATATGCGGTGAAATTGCGGGCGTGCCACTTTACCTGCCCATATTGATTGGAATGGGTTTTACAGAAATGAGTATGAATATAGGGTTAATAGGCAGGGCCAGAAGATTTATATCAAAGATAGATAAACAATCTGCTCAAAATCTTGTAATTGAGATAATGAAGCTTTCATCAGCAGAAGAAATTGAAAAATTACTCCTGGACACATACAAGGAAGCATTTTCTGATGAAGCTTGATCATATAGCAATAGTTGTAAAGGATTTAGATGAGGCTATTTTAACCTATAGCAGGAAATTAGGACTATCAATGCTATCAAGGCAGAGGGTTGAGACAGAGGGTGTTGAAATAGCGATAATGGGCCTTGATAACACACATATAGAGCTTGTTAAACCCATAAGGGATGATACCGGTGTGGCAAAGTTTCTGGAAAAAAGAGGACCAGGGCTTCATCATGTATGTTTTGAGGTGGATAATATAGAGACATTAATTAATATCCTTCAAACCTCAGGGTTAAAGCTTATTGATACAAAACCACGCATCGGATACAAAGGTAATAAAGCTATATTCGTGCACCCATCATCAACACATGGTGTTCTCATAGAGTTTTATGAAAAATAACTATGTCTAACATATCATTTTTTCCCTGTGTATATAATTGCTATTCCATGTGTTAACCTTGTCGTCTTTACTTCTTTAAATCCAGCTGATGACAGCATTTGAATAAAATGCCCTACCTCAGGGAATGTTTCAACAGAGGTTGTAAGGTAAGTGTATGCCCTTGTTCCTGAAATTAAATTACCAAGCCGTGGTAAGATCCTGTCAAAATAAAATCTGTATGCCTTACCAAAAATGCCGGCTGGCATGGAAAACTCAAGGATCATCACAGTACCATTGGGTTTTAATACCCTGTAAAATTCTTTTATGCCAGCTTCCCTGGGGTAGATGTTCCTTATGCCAAATGCACAACTGACAAGATCAAAAGTATTATCTCTAAAGGGAAGGGATAATCCAGACCCATTTATTAGCCTTAAACCCGGATCTTTGCGTCTGGCCCTTTTTAGCATTTCCATACTTATATCAACTCCATAGACAGGGATTGATTTCCGGGCATTTCTATAGGCAATAGCCATGTCACCTGTACCTGTAGATACATCAAGTATGGTTTTTACCTGTGGAGTCAGGCTCAACCTAACAACCCTGTTCCTCCATCGCACATCGGTATATCCGGATAGGATATGATTTAACAGATCATACCGCCTTGATATTCCGTCAAACATCCTTGCTATGTCGTGTTCCGTAGGTTCCATTTTAGCTCTTCTAAAAAGGGGTAACAGGATGAGCCGAATAGAACAGCACACCGTGAACTGCATGGTATACATTCGTGGTATACTTCACGGGCAACTTATTTATCCATGTCAAGCATAAAAGACTGTGTATTTGTGCTACAATCTCATTTAGCAAAAATAGCTTTGTGCCGTTAGTAATAAGGACCAGACTGTTACCCCCTTCTCTATCCTCAGTACAGTCCCATCCTTTTTGCTATAATCTCCTTCATAATTTCTGATGTACCTGCTCCAATGGTGAACATCCTTGCATCCCTGTAAGCCCTTGCAACTGGATATTCCTCCATATAACCATAGCCACCGAAAACCTGAATTGCATCATATGTAATCTTGTTTGCAATTTCGCAAGAATATAGTTTAGCCATAGAAATCTCTTTTGTCGCGTCTATTCCATGATCCAGCAACCATGCTCCATGGTAGGTAAGCTGTCTTGCTGCCTCTAACTGTGTTGCCATGTCAACAAGCTTATGCGATATTGCTTGATGCTGTGATATAGGTTTACCAAATGTTGTCCTCTCTTTTGCATAATTTATTGCATCCTCAAGTGCCACTTGTGCAAGTGCAATAACACCTACTGACCCCATGATTCTTTCTGTCTGAAAACCTTCCATAATATAATAAAACCCTTTATTTACCTCTCCTATAACCATATTGTCTGGGACAAAACAATCTTCAAAAAATAGTTCTGCTGTATGTGATGTGTGATGACCGAGCTTTTTTAGTTTTCTTCCAACTGTAAATCCCTTGGTTTTTGTATCAAGTAGAAAAAGGGTAATACCTTTATGATCTTTCGTTGAGTCTGTTTTGGCTGCAACAATAATATAATCTGCCCATGTTCCATTCGTGATAAAGATCTTAGAGCCATTTATTAAATATCCGCCTTCAACCTTTTTTGCAGTGCTTCGTATCCTTGCAACATCAGAACCTGCGTTTGGCTCTGTATAGCCAATTGCAAATACCGCCTCACCCTTTATTGCCTTTGTAAGGTATTTCATTTTTTGTTCTTCTGTGCCATGTTTGAAAAGTACAGGCGTTGCCATATCTGTGTCAACCATCACATCAAGGCATAAACCTGGCATCCTTGATCTGTATAACTCTTCATAAAAAACAATATCATAAAATATATCAAGCCCCATTCCACCATATTTTTCAGGGTATCTTATGCCAAGGAAATTCATATCTGCTAATGTCTTAAATAGTTCTTTTGGATAATCCTGTGCCTCTTCCCATTCATTGGCATGGGGTAACAAATTTTTAGTTACAAAATCCCTTACAGTCTTCCTGAACATCTCATGTTCTTCTGTAAAAAAGTAGTGTTTCATATTTCCTCCAATAATGATATTTTATGTTTATATAAACTCTGTTTACCACAAAAATGCAATAAATTGCCTTGAGCAGAAAAATGAAATCAAAAAAAGCAGAAAGAAAATGATTTTAACTTAACCCAAAAATGCATTTGCAAAACCTGTCCTCGTGAAAACAGGGATAGGAAAGTTTGTAGTAGTCTGATTTATCAACTCAAAATATCCAATACTCATTTACACCCTCATTGCAATAGTCATCACATAAACTGCCTTTGCACCCGCACGAATAAGGGCTTTAGTACACGCATTCACCGTTGCCCCTGTTGTAATAACATCATCTATAAGCAATACCTTTTTGTGTTTTAAAAAATGATTGTTAACCACCATGTATGCCTGCTTCACATTATCGTATCGCTGTTCTGCTTTTAGTTTGGACTGCGGAGGTGTCTCTTTCACCTTTACCAATATATCTGAACAAAATGGTATAAATATCTTTCTGGACAGATGTTTTACAAGCAATTGTGTTTGATTATATGACCTGTGTTTCAGTCTCTTTCTTGACAGTGGCACCGGTATCAGAATATCTATACCATCTGCTGAAAAATGTGTTTTGTAAAGTCTGGCAAGCTCGTTTGAAAAGAATTCAACCAGATTAACCTGATCACCAAATTTAAATCTTTGTACAAGCTTTACTAAAGCTCCACTGTATTCAAACACAGCTCGCAACTTTATAAATTTATTCCTCCCCTTGATACAATCAATACATACATGCGATACACCACTTTTAGCCTTGAATGGCTTGCCACACCTTATGCATAAAGGATGGGTTATATATCTTATATTATTATTGCAATCTGGGCAGATTATAGAATTTGATGCCTTTCCACACACAATACATCCATTCTGGAAAAATATATCAGCCAGCTGCT
>Ga0078972_1008403_pt1 | contig 21654 bp, 12 predicted proteins | sample YelNatPaOPGAMG01_FD_67568 | JGI IMG/M metagenome (GOLD analysis project Ga0078972, IMG submission 67568) | Hot spring thermophilic microbial communities from Obsidian Pool, Yellowstone National Park, USA - OP-RAMG-01 (SPADES assembly) (version 2) | ecosystem: Environmental > Aquatic > Thermal...
AGAGGCTGGCGTAGATCTCATCGAGCATGCACTATTTGTGGCCCCCGATGGCATATCCAGGTACGACCCCTGTGTGGGCGAGCGTTTGGCTGAGTCGGGTATCCCTGTGATTACGACAATGCAGGTCGCGCGGGATCTTGTCGATCTGGGCATGGAAGTGCCGGAGCACGACCGCTGGCAACGCATGCTGCAGAGCGACCGTGAGATCAAGACCCGCCTTAAGGAATTAGGGGTTCGGTTGATAGCCGGTTCAGATGCGGGTTGGCGAGCGACCAGTTTCGCCACATTCTGGAAAGAATTGGCAGAGCTCGTCGAGATCGGCATGTCGCCCATAGAGGCCGTCCATGCAGCAACAGGGGCAGGTGCGAGCGTGCTTGGTCTAGATCGCCAGTGTGGGACAATTCGCCCTGGTCTCGTGGCTGATCTTGTGCTTGTAAGTGGCAATCTATCAGAAGACATTCTACGCCTGGCTCATGTGGAAGGAGTTTTCCAGGCTGGTGCTCCCATCTATCTGAGTGCCGGTTTGTGCACCCGAGTTTGTCGGCCTGGTGGATTGCGACCTTTCCCGGCCTCGCCATCGTAGTCACGGTTATCGGGTTCAATCTGCTGGGCGACAGGCTGCGCGATGTTCTAGACCCCTATCTCAGAGGCCGTTAGGCATCCTCCACAGCCCTCATGATTGGCACACGTCTCCCAGAGGCGTGTGCGCCTGCCCGCAACATGGATTATCAAAGCGCGGAGCAAAGCCTGAGGAGGGATGGTATAGAGCGAAAGAGCAACACCGCAAGGCAACCCAACGGACCGTACCGAAATCCAACCATGTACAAACGTACAAAGGAGTAATGAAATGGCAAAGAAAAAATACCTATTGGAGCACATGACCTGGCCCGAAGCCCAGGCGGCCTTTTCGCGCAAGCCGTGCGTTGTGGTCATCCCCATCGGCTCCACCGAACAGCACGGCCCGCACATGCCGCTGGGCACCGACTTCCTCACCGCGGAGGAGTTCGCGAGGCGATTGGGCGAACGCGCCGATGTCATCGTTACACCCACGATCCCCATCGGCTACGCCAAGTACCATACCAGTTTTCCTGGCACCCTTTCCGTCAGCGAAGACACCCTGGCAAACATGCTCATGGAAATCTGCGAAGACCTGGTCGCCTATGGCGCCACGCACATCCTGTTCGTCAACGGCCACGGCGGGAACATGCAAGCCATCCGCCAGTGCGGCGAGATGCTGCGCGAGATGTGTATCCCCATGGCCACTGTCGTGTACTGGAAGGTCATCCAGACGGTGAATCCCAACTGGCTACCCATCGGCCACGGGGACTACGTTGAGACGTCCCTCGTGTTGGCGCTGGACGAATCGCTGCCCAACATGCGGGTCGCCAAGATTCCGACCAGCAAGAACCTCAGCGACACCATTGCCCTGGACACGCCGCACGACGCGCGATTCAACGGCGGCTCGGTCTTCGTGAACCTGATCACGGCCGACATCACGGACAGCGGCGACATGCTGGAGTTCGGCCTGTCCGCTGCCACCCGCTACGACATCCCGCCAACCGCCGGCTCCAAGGAGATGGGCGAGAAGATTTACCAGGGGATCACCGATTACCTGGTGAAGTTTGTTGAGGAGTTCCGCAAAGTTACGCTGCCGCCCGTGGACTCGCTGGGCCCGCTGGCGAAGTAGCCGATTTCTTGTGGAGGTGTTTCACCATGGCAACCGAATTGCGAGTAGGAAATTTCTCCGCGCCCACGGGCGAGAAGGTTACAGGGGTTCAGGAAGTGCAGGTGGACGGACATACCGTCCCGGTTCCCCTGTTCCTGATTCACGGCGCGAAGCCCGGCCCCACGCTGGTCATCACGGCGGGAGTCCACGGGGCGGAGTACGCCAGCATCGCTGCCGCGCTGGAAATCGGCCAGACGCTAACGCCGAAGGCCGTGCATGGCAGCGTCGTCGTGGCGCCGGTGGTGAACATGCCCGCGTTCCGGGCGCGGTCCATCTACGTCTGCCCGCTGGATGGCAAGAACCTGAACCGCGTTTTCCCCGGCGACAAGAATGGCTCCGCGTCCGAGCAACTGGCATACTGGCTGTTCCACAACCTGCTCAAGCGCGCCGACTACTATGTAGATTTGCATGGCGGAGACCTGGTGGAAGCCCTGATCCCCTTCACAATCTTCAATGTCTCCGGCAACGCGAAGGTGGACGAGAGGTCCAAGGAACTGGCGCAGGTGTTCGGCATCCCGTATGTGGTCCGCAGCGAAACGCGCGGGTCCACCTACTCCGCGGCCGCGCACGAAGGCATCCCAAGCATGTTGGCCGAGGCGGGCGGGCAGGGCCTGTGGCCGCGCGAAGCCGTCGCCCTCCTGACCAACGGCGTGAACCGTCTGATGCGCCACATCGGGATGCTGGACGGCCCGGCCCCGGAACCGGTGCCCACGCAGGTGCTGGACAAGTTCATCTGGCTGCGCAGTGAGCACGACGGCTACTACTACCTGGACGTGTCCGTGGGCGATGTGGTCGCGAAGGGCCAGAGGCTCGGCAAAATCACCGACTACCAGGGGAACGTGTTACAGGCTGTGGACTCGCCGGCGGACGGGCGAATCCTGTTCCTGGTGTCATCGCTGGCCATCAACAAGGGCGACCCGTTGCTGGCCGTTGGCGCATAAGTCGCCGCGTACAGGATACAATCATCATGCACTGAAGACAACAAGGAGGCGCTGTATGTTGCTGGAACAAATGAACTGGATGCAGGTGGAGCAATACCTCAAGAAGGACGACCGCCTGGTGCTGGTGCTGGGCTCTACTGAGGAGCACGGGTACTACAGCGTGGCCACGGACACGCAGTGCCCCTGGGAAATCGCCAAGGCTGCCTGCGAGCAGGAGAACGTAGTCCTAGCGCCTGCTCTTCCCTATGGCCCCTCTTTTGGCCTCATGGCGTACCCGGGCACCGTGAACATAGAGTACGACACTTACCTGAACCTGGTGGAGCAGATTCTCCAGTCGTTCATTCAGCACGGGTTCCGCAGGATTCTGATTCTCAACGGGCACGGCGGCAACAAGATCGCCGAACGGTTGGCGGGCATTCTCCGACAGAAGAACCCAGGCGTGATGATCAAATTCCGCTCGTGGTACCTGTTGCCCAGCGTGCTGGAATTCATGGAGCGCCTTGGCGGCAAGGAGAATCACCACGGCGCCTGGATTGAGGGCTTCCCGTGGATCAATCAGGTTGCGCCACTGCCGCAGGGCCGCAAACCCGATGTGGACTGGACCGACTATCACAGCCTGACACCGCGCGAAATCCGAGAGAGGCTAGGCGATGGTACAGGCGGCGGCGAATACGCACGCGACGAGAAAACCATGCGCGAGTACTTCCAGGTCGCCGTCCGAGACGTCGTGCAAATCCTGAGAGGCCCATGGGACGCCTAGCCGAACCATCATGGGCAAACAGAAAGGGGGGATTGCCTGGCACAATGCAAACCGACGTTTGTCAAACGAGTGATCCATCATCAAAATGTGAGAAGGAGGGAGCAAGATGATTGGAAGGAGACTGTTCGCCGTTCTCAGCGCGCTGGTCCTGGTGGCCATGGTGCTGGTGAGTTGTGGGCCGAAGGCTACGCCCACCACCGCGCCACAGCCGACCAAGGCCCCCACGCAGGCCCCAGCGCCGACCACCGCGCCGGCCACGCCAACGCCGGTGCCCACCCAACCGCCCACCCCTACCGTCAAGCGCGGGGGGACCCTGAAGTGGGCGCGCAATGCGATCCCCGAGAACTTTGACATGGCCTGGACGGAAGCCAACCAGGATGTCTGGATCATGGTGAACGTCTTTGAGCCGCTGGTGCGGGTGGATCGCACGGGGACCAAGATTGAGCCGGCACTCGCCGAATCGTGGACGGTGAGCGACGATGGGCTTACCTACACGTTCAAGATGCGGCCCGGCCTGAAGTTCCATGACGGCACGGACGTTACCACGGAAGATGTCGTTTACTCGCTCCTTCGCGCGCGGGATACAGGCCCCTGGAACTGGAGCCTCGCGAATGTGGAGACCATAGAGGCCGTGGACAATTCCACCGTCCGCATCAAACTCAAAGAGAAGTCGGCTGATTTTCTCGCCGGCCTGGCCCTGTTCAGCAACGGCATCTTCCCCAAGAAAGCCTTTGAGGCCGCGGGCTCCCCAGAGGAGTTCTTCAAGAAACCCATCGGCACCGGCCCGTTCATGGTTGCCGACTGGGTTGTCGGCGAGTACATGGTGCTGAAGAAGAACCCCTACTACTGGGAGATGGGCGTGGATGGCAAGCCGCTGCCCTACCTGGACGAGATTCGGCTGACCCAGGTCGCCGAAGACAGCACGCGTGTGCTCCAGGTGCAATCGGGCGAGATTGACGCCACCGACGCCATTCCGTTCAGCCAGGTGGCCTCGCTCAAGAACGATCCGAACGCCGTCCTCACGCTGTGGCCATCTACCCAGACTTACTACATCTTCCTGAACCACACCAAACCGCCCTTTGACGATGTCAAGGTGCGCCAGGCGCTGAACTACGCCATTGACCGGCAGGCGCTTCTGGACGTCGTGCTCCACGGCAACGGCGAGGTGGCCAAATCCTTCATGCCCAAGGCTTCGCCGTGCTGGAACCCGAATCTGGAGGGCTTCCCGTACAATCTGGAGAAGGCGAAGCAACTCATTGCCGAATCCAAATACCCCAATGGCTACAAGGGCGTGAAACTGGAAGTGCCCAGCGGGCGCGTGATCGGGCGCGACCAGGCCACCGTCCTCAAAGAGATGTGGGCCAAGATCGGCATTGAGGTAGAGGTCAACGAGATTGAAGGCGGGCTGCTCGGCGACAAGTTCCGCAACGGCACGTTTGAAGCCATCTCGGGGTACCAGTGGACCAACGACGTCATTGACCCGGCGCAGCAAGTGGCCTGGTTTGTCGTGGACCCGGCGGTTCACTCGGGGTGGAAAAACGACCGCGCTGTGGAGTTGACCAAGAAGGCCGCCGTGGAACTGGACCCCCAGAAGCGGTGTGAGATGTACTACGAGATCCAGAAGATTTACAACGACGAGGCAGTGGAGATCCCGCTGTACCACACACCGTTCACGACCTTCATCCGCAAGGATGTCAAGGGCTTCTACCAGATTCCGCTCGGCTGGTTGGTGTTCCGCGAGACCTGGCTGGACCGCTAGGGCGGGCCATCGCCTTTGCGACAGTGTGTGCTCGGAGGGCCACATGCCTGGCCCTCTGAGCACACATCACCCTTCGCGAGGAGGCAACCGTGGATAGAACGGCCTACATCCTGGGTAGGTTCCTGCAAATGATTCCGACCGTGATCGTAATCACGGTGCTGGTGTTCCTGATGGTGCATCTGATCCCAGGAGACCCCGCCACCATCATGCTGGGGCTAAAAGCCACCCCCGAGAAGATCGCTGCCCTCACCGAGCATCTGGGCCTCAACAAGCCGCTGCCCGTGCAGTTTGCGATCTTCGTCAAGAACCTGATTCGCGGCGACCTGGGCGACTCGCTGGTGTCCCGAATTCCCGTCGTGGAACTCATCAAGCGGAGGCTTCCGCTGACCCTGTTCCTGGCGACCTACGCGGCTGTGCTGGCCGTGATTATCGCGTTCCCGCTGGGCCTGCTGGCTGCGCTGAAGCGAAACACCTGGATAGATCAGGTCATTCGGGCTGTTTTTGTAACCGTACTGTCCACGCCGGCTTTTTGGATCGGCATTATCTTGCTCATCTTCTTGGGCATCAAGATCCCCATCTTCCCGGTGGGTGGAGCAGGGCGTACATTCACGGAGCGTCTGTACTACCTGTTCCTTCCCGCGCTCGCCCTCGGCTTGCACCTGGCCGCGGTCCTGACGCGCAACCTGCGCGACGGGATCATCGCCGCCCTCAGTTCGGAGCACGTGGTATTCGCGCGCGCGAAGGGGTTGCGCGAAAGGTGGGTCCTGCTCAAACACGTGCTTCGCAACGCCATGGTCCCGGCGCTCACCATCATCGGCATCCACATGAGCTGGCTGGTAGGCGGGTCCGTAGTGGTGGAGACCGTCTTCGCGCTTCCGGGCGTGGGGTGGACGATGGTTCAAGCCATCATGGGGCGCGACTATCCGGTGGTGCAGGGGCTTACCTTCACGTTTGGCATTCTGGTCTCGCTGGTGTACCTGATTACGGATATCGCCTATTCATTCCTGGACCCGCGTGTGAGTCTGTGATTCTGTCCCAAGGAGAGACCCATGGTATCTGCGGCGCAAATCCACAGAGGCCCGGCGCAACGGAAACTCGCTTGGGCCCGCATCAGCCGATTCATCGCAAGAAACCCGTCGCTCGTGTCTGGCATCGTGCTGGTAACGCTGATCGTGGTTGTGGCCATCATCGGCCCGCGGATGGCCCCGTACAACCCCATAGAGCAGAACTACGCCGAGCGGCTACTTCCCCCCAGCGCGAGTCACTGGCTTGGGACCGACAAATTCGGGCGCGACATCTGGTCCCGCATCCTTGTGGGAACTCGGATTGACCTCCAGATAGGGGTCATTTGCGTCGTGTTCCCGTTTATCTTTGGCGTCATCGTTGGGTGTATCTCGGGGTATTACGGCGGGCTGGTGGACTCGCTCCTCATGCGGCTGGTGGACATCAGCGTGGCGTTCCCGTTCTACGTCCTGGTGATCTCTATCCTTGCCATCCTGGGCCCGGGCGTGCGAAATATGTACATCGCCCTCTCGCTGGTCGGCTGGATTGCCTATGCCAAGATCATCCGCGGGGAGATTCTGATCGCGAAGAACCTGGAATATGCCCTTGCCGCCAAAGCCCTGGGCTACAGCGACTGGCGGATCATGCTGCGGCACCTTCTGCCCAATGTCATCAATCCGGCTATCATCTTCGCCATGTCGGATGTCGTCATGTGCATCCTGGCAGGCTCATCCCTTGGCTTTCTCGGCCTCGGCGTGCAACCGCCGACGCCCGAGTGGGGTGTGATGATTGCCGATGGGCGAGAATTCGTACAGTCGGCCCCGTGGATTTCGGTGTTCCCCGGCCTGGCCATCGCCGTCGTCGGTATTGCGTTCAGTCTCCTGGGCGACGGGCTGTCCAGCCTGCTCCGTCATTCAGACCGCTGAGGGAGGTAAGCGGATGCCACAAGCAGGCCAATCCAATGACGCTACCCTCTTGAGGATAGAGAATCTCAAGACGCACTTTGCCGTTCCAGATGGGATCGTCAAGGCCGTGGATGGGGTTTCGTTTTCCGTGGGCGAGGGCGAGGTGCTGGGACTGGTGGGAGAGAGCGGCTCGGGGAAGAGCATGACGTGCCGCTCCATCATACGCCTGGTTCCTCCGCCAGGGCGCATCGTCGGCGGCCACGTGTACTACCGCGGGGACGATGTACTGGAGTGGCCCGAAGCGAAGTTGTCCCAATTCCGAGGCCGCGAGGTCTCCATGATCCTTCAGGAGCCTATGACCGCGCTAAACCCGGTTCTGAGCATCGGCGAGCAAATCGTGGAGACGATTCGCCAGCACGAGGATGTGTCCACAAACGACGCGCGCGAGCGGGCAGTGGCCCTGCTCCGAATGGTCGGCATTCCGGAACCGCAGCGACGGCTAGGCGACTATCCGCATCAGTTCAGCGGAGGGATGCGGCAGCGCGCGATGATTGCCATCGCCCTGGCCTGCTCGCCCAAGGTGCTGCTGGCGGATGAGCCGACCACCGCGCTGGACGTTACCATCCAGGACCAGATCATCCGCCTCGTGCAGGAACTCCAAGAGCGCCTGGGCATGAGCGTGGTGTGGGTTACGCATGACCTGGGAGTTGTGGCGCAACTGTGCCACCGCGTTGCGGTGATGTATGCGGGCAAGATCATGGAACTGGCCGATGTTGTGGACCTGTTTGAGAACAGCCGCCATCCCTACACGATCGGCCTCATGGAGTCCATTCCGAAAAGCGCAGCGCGGGGGTCCCGCCTGGTGCCCATCCCGGGCCAACCACCGAACTTGCTGAACCTGCCTGGTGGGTGCCCCTTCGCCCCCCGATGCCGATACGCGACCGAGGACTGCGCCAACGCCGAGGTTGCCCTGCAGGAAGTCTCGCCTGGCCACTACAGCGCGTGCATAAGGAGCAACGAGATATGATGAACGAGACGGCAACGGTCGCTCAACAAACACGTCAGCCGCTCCTTGAGGTGCGTGGGCTTTCCAAGACGTTCGTTCTGGGAAAATCCATCGTGAAGCAGGCCCTGGGCCGGCCACCAGCCCTGCTGCGCGCAGTGCACAAGGTGAATCTGCACGTGTACCCGGGTGAGACGCTGGGCCTGGTGGGAGAGAGCGGCTGCGGGAAGACAACGCTTGGCCGATGCATTTTGAGGCTATACGAGCCGGATGAGGGCGAAGTGGTCTTTGAGGGCCAGAATGTCCTCGCCCTCAAGGGGGGCGCGCTTCGCCAGATGCGGCGGAAGATGCAGGTCGTGTTCCAGGATCCGTACTGGTCGCTGAACCCGCGCCAGACGGTGGGTCAGATTCTGGGCGAGGTATGCTCGGTTCACGAAATGTGCGCGCCCTCCGAAGTGCCCAGCCGCGTGGCGTATCTGTTGAGCACGGTGGGCCTGGACTCGGAGATAGCCCAACGATTCCCGCACGAATTGAGCGGCGGCCAGCGGCAACGGGTCGGCCTGGCGCGGGCGCTGGCCGTGGAGCCGAAGTTCATCGTCGCCGACGAGCCGGTGTCGGCCCTGGATGTTTCCATCCAGGCCCAGGTGGTGAACCTGCTCATGGAGCTGCAAGACAGGCTACACCTGACCCTGCTGTTCATCACCCATGACCTTCGTCTGGTCCACTACGTGAGCCATCGCGTGGCTGTCATGTACCTGGGTCGCATCGTGGAGTTGGGGCCGAGCGAAGCACTGTTCGCCGATCCGATCCACCCGTACACCCAGGCGCTGCTGAAAGCGGTCCCGCAACTGAACCCGAGAGTAAAGGGGAAAGCGCCATCCATCCAGGGCGAGCCGCCTAGCCCCATCAACGTGCCCCCGGGGTGTCCGTTCCATCCGCGATGCGTTAGGGCCGTGGAACGTTGTGCGCTGGAAGAGCCCGCCCTGGTGGAAGTGAGCGAAGGGCGCTACGTGGCCTGCCATTTGGCGTAGAGACGGCCTTCGGGGTCGTGTATCTCCTGTGGTAGAGACGAGTCCGATCGGGCACGGGCCATCCGCAGCCTGCGCGCAGTTGGCGATTGAACCTCTCCGGATGATCCGTCGTCCGCAAATTCGTGCGCTTCCACGTTGGGAACTGTTGCTTCACCGCGCGGCGGATTGTCGCCACGCGAAAGCCGCGCCTCAAGGTCGTTGCTGCCTCCGGCCGCCTGTGCCAATACCTGCGCACCGCGCTGAGGTTTGGGAATGTGCCGACGCCGAACGGTGGTTCTGAACGAGGGCATAGGACACGGCCGCGAGCAAGCGGGCGTTGAGCCGCACATTCTCTCTGACTCCGCCATCTGGACATGGATGGAGGAAGAGGCGTTCAAATGGAAACGCAAGCAAAGTCGGTTCCAGAAAGGCAATCACGACCCACAGGCGCTGTTGCGAGACCCTGGACGAACTCGCGGGATGTCTGTTTTGTGACGAGGGCTGCTGGAACGCACATGGGCACCCCTATGTGTGGGAGAAGTGCCCCAGGAGCAGTTTGTGCTGGGAGGCTTGGGGATTGGTCGCTCACAGGATATCCTGACTATTAGCGAGAGGGCCATTTACTGCAAATCCAGATACTCGCCGCTCTCAATCTGGCGCTGCCCCTTATCATCCAAGAAGCACGCACGGTAGGTTCGCGCACCGTCTGTTGTGGACGCGAAAGGAACATCCTGCAAGCGGATATACCCTCCGTCGCGAAGCTGCTCAACGATCCTTGCGATAACCCGCTCGCCTCCCTTCAGGCCTCTGAGTGCGCCGCAATACGGGGAGTCCTCCATCCCTTTCATGCGGCGCTGGCGGCGCTGCGGGTCTTTCTCTTCGCGAACGGCGGCGAAAACATTCCCAGACAGGATGTGTACCAATGTCTCCAAGCCATATGGCTGCCTGTAAGGAATGTCTCGCAGGCGCTCGTTCCACTCAACGGCGCGCAGCACTACATACGCCGGATCCACCACGGCAGTGAGATCGAGGAATTCCTCTGAAGGGACCTGCTGCCAGGGTACATCCATGTCTGGATCACACAAATCGCAGCACGCAACTTGCTGATGGATTCCCTGCTCGCCGAAGTATTCCAAGATGAATCTCCGTCGGCAATCCCCGGGTCCCAGGCTTTCGGCGTATCGCATCATACACTCCAACTTGTGGACCATCGCACGGGTGACGGACTCCATCTCTGACTCGGTAGGCCCCAATAATGGGCCCCCGGTCAATCGCTCCAGGGGTTCCAACGCGTAGCCCCGTTCCCAAGGACGATAGAGAACCCATCCTCGCGAGGAAAGTGCGGTGAGCTGGGCGTCTACCTCCAGGGGATTCACACCAAGGGTTTGGGAGATTGCAAGTAGATCCAGTTGAACTCCCCGACTCTCGGACAAGCCTGCCCCATCCACCAATCTGCGAAAGGTCTTTGCGTCATTTTCGGGCAAGCGCTCCTCTATCCAAACGGGGCTATGGTTCAGAAGTACATTTGCCAGCAGAGTGAAGTCCTGAAGTCGCCGCACGATGCCCATGTGCTCCAGCAGGTGCAACGCCACGGCCAGCCTCTCGGGCTCTACTCCGGATTCCGCCGCCAAGTCATCAGGCCGGACGAGAATCCGAGCCTGCCCGACCGCCTGCCGTCCCAATGCCGCGGCAAGGTTCCCGAGTTCGGCCTGTGAAGGGAACGCCTGCTCAATGAAATACTTCTGTGTAGCCAGGTCGCTCTTGTGATACAGGAGAACACAATATGCGGGGAGTCCGTCGCGTCCAGCACGGCCGGCCTCCTGAAAGTAGGACTCCATGTCTCCAGGCACATCGTAGTGGATCACGTATCGGATGTCGCTCTTGTCTATGCCCATACCAAATGCTTTGGTTGCTACGATAATCTTGACGATGCCCTCGCGGAACAACTCTTGAACCTCTTCGCGAACCTGGGCTGGCATGCGGCCGTGATAGGGGCGCACTGTAAAGCCTCGCAAGTCCAAAACTCGCGCCAGTCTCTCGGCCTCGCGCACCGTGGACGTGTACACCAATGCGACCTCGTCGCGCTGCTGGGCTGCGCGCAGAATCTTGACCAGCACGCGGAGTTTGTCGTCCTTGGTGCGAATCCTTTCCGGCGAGGAACGTTGATTGTACACAATGAATTTCAGTTCGGGCCTGTTCACCGATCGCGTAACCGTCACGAAATCTCGGTCCAGCCGTAGGGCCTCCACAATCGCGGCGCGCGTCGTCGGGGTTGCAGTGGCGGTCATGGCAGCGACGGGGGGACGTTTCTCGCCGAGCAGGTCTGGGATATGGAGAAAGTCGGGCCGGAAACTCGGGCCCCACATGTGCACGCAATGGGCCTCGTCTACCACAACCTGGGTGAGTCTGGTCTGTCGCAAAGCGTGTGCTAGGGCAGGATCGCGAATGCGCTCCGGTGCGATGTAGACCAACCGCAACTCGCCCTTTGCCATCCTCCTGTACACTTCATCCCGATGAGCGCCGCTTTGCCCGCTGACGATGTAGTCCACCACTGTTAGCCCCTTGCCACGTAGGCGGTCTACCTGGTCGCGCATCAGGGCGATGAGCGGCGAGAAGACCAACGTAACCCCCTCGCGGAGCAAGGCGGGGAGTTGGAATGTGAGCGACTTGCCCGAACCGGTGGGGAGCACCACCAGCGTGTCCCGGCCAGCCAACACGGACCGCATGGCCTCGTCCTGTTCGGGTCGGAAATCCTGGAAACCGGGGATCAGTTCCCGGGCCAGCGCGACGAGGTTTTCGCGGTATCGGTCGTATTCTTCCGCTGCAATCCGTTGAGGGATGCGCAGATTGACCAGTAGGCGCTCCAGGTCGGGCAGGATTTCCTCTCGGATGCAGGGGAACATATTCAGGCGTTCGGCCCAGTCCCAGGGGAAGACCTGGGTCATGTGCTTACCGATGGCCTCGTAGAACGTCGCGCGATTCTCCTCGGCTTCAATAAGGTCATCGGTGCGTTTGTAGCCGGGCAACGAACTCAAAACAGCCTCGCGGTAAAAGGCATCGGTGCGGAGGCGTTTGTCCATGAACACAACAACGCCTCGGTCATCGCGCTTGCGCATCAGGCGGCCAAAACCCTGCTTGAAGTGCAAGACCGCCAACGGAATCAGGTAGTCCATCCACTCGTTGCCGCCGCGCGAGCGCACCTCTTCGCGCCTCGCCTCTATGATGGGGTCAGTCGGCACGGGGAACGGAAGTTTCTCTATGATCAAGTAACTGAGCGACGGCCCGGGAACATCAATGCCCTCCCAGAAAGACCGTACACCGAGAAGCACCGACTCCTCGCGGCTGGCAAACTCCTCTTTGAGCATTTGCTTGGAGACACCTTCACGCTGCCAGTACACGGGCAGGTGCGTGAGCGACTTCTCCAATTGCTCCGCCACGTACTCCATCCGGCTGCGCGCCGTGTGGAGCACCAGGCCACGCCCCTCGGTGAATCGGAACAGGCAGTCCAATTCGCGCGCCATCTCCTCTTGGAATCGCTCTACCTCATCATACCGAGCGCTTGCCTTTAGATATCCAGGCATACCCAGCATGACCTGCTCGGCATAGTTGAACTCCTTAGGCAGCACAATGAGGTTCTCAAGGGGGATCCGCGCGTCCAGTCCAAGCCGATCCAGGAAGAAGTTGAAAGCACCCTCGGATAGGGCCAGCGTCGCCGACGTGAGGAGCAGTGCGCGGGTATGGCTGTACAGGTTCTCCTGTAGGTGGCTGGAGACCCGCACCGGTGCCCGTTTGAAGGCCCAATCAATGCGGTGGGGTGGGATTTCCTCTTGTTCTTGTCCGTTGCTGCGGACGCCTAGTTCAACCCAGTGGACGAGTTTGAGCGGATCGTACCCCACCCGTGGGATTGCGTTCAGCAAAGTGCACTGGCCTGCCTCTTCAGCACCGCCGATGAGGCGGTTGCGCACGCTTTGCAGTTCGAACATCAATCCCCGCGCTCGCTCATCATTCGGCCGCTTCGCCAACTGACCGATCAAGTCGTCAAGCGCGTCGCCCAGGGCGGTCATCTCACGGGTGATCTCCTCCAAGGGCTGTTGCACCTGGTCCCATGCAAAATAGCGAGCGCGCCGCGGGTCTGCGCGCAGTCGGTAACTGGCCCCGTATCTCGGATGGAAGCGCACGCCCTGCTTCACGAGAAATGCGCGCAAGTAGCCGCCGAACTCCCGCACGCGTTTCCGAAGCCGCCGCACCGTGCCCATGGCCAGTTGGGCCGTGCGCGCGTCCGCCCCAAACGCCTTTGCGCGGATCAGCGCGCCGCGCTTGCCGTCGGTCCTGAGCAGCCGCAACAGCAGCCTCTCAATCTGTTCTCGCGATACCTCCTCCGTGAGTACTCCCGTGGTCGTGTCTTCCAGGTTATGGGCCTCATCAAGAACCAGGGTTTGCAAGCGTTTCTCGTCCCAGTTGCGCACCAGGAGCAACGTGTGGTTGACGATGAGCAGGTCTACCGCGTCGGCAAGCGCCTTGGCACGCGGGTGGAAACAGTAGGGGAAGTAGCGGCAGGCGCCACCGCACGTTTCGCGCTCTGACGCCAGGCTCGCTTTCAGATAGTTCATCACCGGGAAGCGCTGCTGAAACCAGTAACTCGTGTTCTGCAGGTCGCCGTCGGGCGATTCCTCGGCATAGCGCAGCAGGTAAAGGAGCGACAATCTCTCCTCAAACGGGGCCTGAACACCTTCCTCCGGCCAGAAGGCTTCAAGGAAGGCCGTCCAGAGTTTGGTCAGGCACAGGTAGTTCTCTTGGCCCTTGAGTACGGCGAAGCGGAACGGAAACGGCATCGCGGGCTTCACCCGCGTCTCCAAATCGCTGAGCAGTTGATCCTGGAGCGCCTTCGTGCTGGTGGAGAGCACGACCTGCTGCCCTGTGGCGCGGGCCAAGATGAGCGCAGGCAGCGCGTAGGCGATCGTCTTGCCGGTGCCGGTGGGTGCTTCTATCATGGCCGTCCCGCCATCCGCAAAAAGGCGCGTAACGTGTTGTACCATCTGACGCTGGGCGACACGGGATTGCCAGCCGTTGGCCTCTACGAGCCGGTCATACAACCCGATAACTGTCTTCTCATCAAACGTGAGGCCCGGCTCGGGAAGCCGCACAGCGGGGATATCAGAGCCCCAGTCGCGCAGTCCGATCACCTCGCGCAGATCGCCGGGTGGCTGGGTAGGGGCCTCAGTCGCCCAAACCAGGTAACCAACACCCGCCGAAAGCCGTCGTATCTGTGCCCGAAATGCGGGGTTCAGACTGCGCAATTTCGCCAAAGCGTCTTGCAGCAGGATATGTAGCACAAGGCAGTCAAACAACGCGGTGTGGAAAAGCGCGCCTGGCGAAACCCCCATACTCGCCGATACCCCCAGCGCTTCGTCCAGCGCCCGCACTTCGTCCCATCGCCACCCCTTCTCGGTCAGGCCGAACTGCTCGGCTAGATGCTCTAGCGAGTGCGAACGCTCGGCGGGAAATGCCAGGCACAGGAGTTCCAGCGAATCCACGAGTGAATTGGACAGATCGGGCGCGTGTTTGCGTAGAAAGGCTATATCAAAGGTGCCGTTGTGCGCCACCAGCGGAAGTGTGCCAGCGAACTCGCGGAACGCTGCTACAGCCTCGGCCTGGCTTCCCGCTGCGTCAATCTTCGCTTCCAAGTTCAGTTCGTCAAAGTGCAGGCGGTCTCGCATCGCGCGGGGAATGCCGCTGGTGGCCACCCGCGCATACCAGTTGGCTGCGGCGACGGGGCGCCCGCCTTCTACTCTGATGGCGCTGAGTTGGAAGAAGTCGGCTGTCGCTGGGTCTAGACCGTTGGTCTCCAGGTCAAAGAGGACGTGGGAATCAAGGGGTGGAAGTTCGCGCAGCGTGGACTTGGCGCCTTGGGCGATTTCGCCCATGTCTTGGTCAGAAGTTTCTACCTCCTCTGATGTCTCACGCTCCATCTCGCGCAGCACGATCCGGCCGTTGGGCAGGCGGCGAAACTCGGGGAGGTGGGCAATCGCGTCAATGTCGCACTCCAGGACGCCGGGTCTCCCTTTGCGCACCAGCGCCCGCCGGATTTCTGGCGCCGACAGGCCATCCGGATGCTCTCGCAGGAGCGACATGATTGCCTGAACCAGTGGGGATTCGCGACTGAACCCAGGACTCATGTCGCCGGTTCCACCAAAGCGTCATAAAGCCCAAGTGCGCGGAGCCGTTCGGCCTGGGTCTTTTTCAGCCGCTGCCCGGGCTGCAGAAGGATCTCGTAGGTATCCGGGTCGTAAGCGTAAAAGGCCCCAACAGCCCGACTCCATGGCACGGGCACAACGTTCCACAGGGGGCGAGAGAGGCTGCCCACGTTGGCGAAGCGATCGCGGTGGGATAGCAAGGCCGCGTGCAGCGAGAACAGGCCCGTATCGCCCGGTGGCAAAGGCGGCGGCACCAGCGGCAGCAGGTCCGGGGTGGTCGCTGGCTCGCGTCGCTGCGCCAGACTCGCGACGACCCACCGTATCTGATGGGCGCTGAGCGCGCTGGTCAAATCTCGCACGAACCAACGACTGTCCAGCGTCAGAAAACGGTCGTCGGATTGCAGTGCCTGCAGCAGGCGAGCAAAAATGCGCTCGCCATGCTCTAGAAGCACTCCTTCAACCCTGTCTTCGGTCTCAGGAGCCTCGCGCATCTGAGCGGCCACTTCCCGAACCTTGTTCCGCCACTTTCTGGCCTTTTCGGTATCTTCCTCCGCGCGCTCGTAAGTAACTTTCTCGGCTACTCCGTCCAGTTGCACGGTGACTTCCCGCGCGGTCATGCCGACGATCTCGCCGACAAAGGCAGCGATACGCTTCGTGGGTCCAACCCTGCGCGCCACGAGCACCCGATCCCCGACCTTCCAAGCCCCCGCGGGATCCCACAGACGGACCGGCTCGCCGCCCGTAGCGCCCGGCAGGACGGCGGCGCTCATGTCCGGCCCGTAGCGCAGTCGGCCGCGTACGATGCGTCGGGCCAGCGTCGTCAGATCCTGGGCCTGGCCCGTTTCGCGGATGAACTCGGCGAGGCGATGGAGGTCATCCTGCGTGATGTCAAATTCTTCGCGCCAGTACGCTTCTGAAAGCACGTCGCTCATGTCGTCTGTTCCCCCAATCGCGCAGGTCAGTCGGTATCTGCGCTGCGTTCAAGAGGGCAATATGGTGGTCAGCCGCCGTACTCCCGCAAGTATTGCCGGCCCTGGTCCGTGATCTCCCAGATGCCCTGTGGCGAATCGGATGCGAGAAGCCCGTCATGGCACATGTGTAACCTCTCCCACGCTGCCGCGTTGCGCCAACGTACATCGCGTCCGCTGGGTACCGGCTGCAGGTCCACTTCGGTGAGGCGGTGCTCCATGATGCGGTACACCCTGTCCAGCACGTCCGCCATCCTGCCCTTGCCGCCCATTTCCGTCAGCACCTGCAGAATGGGGATGCGATACGCCGAACCCGGCGTCCTTGTCCCTTTGGCTGGGCGCGCGGGAGTTGCTGGCTCCGAAGGGCGCTCACCGGTCAGTCTGGGCAAATCCCTGCGCAGGGCTTCCAGGTGGTCCACGTGCTTCTGAATGGCCTCACCCCGCTCGGCGGCCTTGCGGGCACGCGCGAAGTCGGAGCGTCGCATTGCGTCCGCTCCTTCCTGCTGCGCGTCCTTGAGCGCAGCGCGGAGTTGGGCGAGCAGAGTTTCCAGTGCTTCTGCGGTGTTCACGTCCACTCCTCCTTTCGGCTCTTCGCTCCCTGCCCCACGGACGGGGTCCGGAGCCTCGGCCCCAGGCCCCGCGCCCCCTGGTCAGGTCGCTCTTCCCTCTACAATGGCGATCTCTTCCTCTGTCAGGCCGTACAGGCGGTACACGACAAGGTCAATCAGCCGGTCGGTGGCAGCCAGGCGCTTCTTGACCGGCACGAGTTGGTCCAGGCTCGTCTGGTATTCCCGCGCCAGCGCCTCTTGGAACTTCCGCGCTGAGGGGTCAACTTTCAGCCGCCGGGCGTTCTTTCTCAGGATGTCCAGCAATTCCTGCAACGAGAGCGGGTCTTCGCCTTTCTGGTAATCGCCCAGGTAGTTCCGGATTCGGCTCTTGCCCGTGAGGGCGTCCACGCCAACGCCGCATTCCCGCTCCAGCCAGCCCAGGAACTCTTTCATCTCTGCCTGCTTCTGCTTGTTCAGTTCTATCATCTGCCCCGCCAGGTGGGCCAGCAGGTCGTGGACCACGTCCGATTCCTCGGGCTGGGTGGCCAGCCGTTCGGAGACAAAACTCAACACTGGAGCCGGGTCGCCTGAGGCCAGATAGCCCTCGTACAGCCGCCGGGCTTCGTCCACGAGCGCGGCCCGGCGCTCGGGCGGCGTGGTGAAAGAGATGCGGCGGATGGGCACACGGTCTGCATACCCTGGCATGAAGTGCATAGTCCGAACCGCGCGGTTGAAGAGCGCCACGTAAGAATACCACGAAATTAGCTTACTGTTAAGCAGTGAAAGGAGGTACCCGAGATCATATGGCTGCCCTTCTCTTGGAGCAAAGCACGTCAATGTATTAAGGCAGAAAAGGCCGTCTTCATCCAGGTGCGCCGCGAGCCTTATGTGGGGAAAAGGATTCTCAATGTGCGCCACTATGTCCTGGGCCACTACTTTTCGTCTTCTGTGAGATCTAAGTTCATCCGGCAGGACCTGTCTGGATTCAAGAAATGTCGTGGGAAGATCGCCCTGGAGTAGACCGAACCTGTCCACGTCCCGTCCTTGCAGAACCCGCACTTCACCGGTGGTGCGCAAGTGAGGAACGGCACCGCCCTTCCCGTACCAGACCTCGTATATGGTCCCGGAGAGATCGGAAACATTGTCCATCTTGCGAATGATGCTCTGTTCACACGTGTCCGCCGCGATCCTGAACATGCGGCGGTTAACTAGATCTCTTGGAACTACGTAACTGACGAATTGCTCTTGATCAGGCACGGTTACCACAAGGGGCTCCTCTGAGATCGGTTTGTCTAGCCGTATGCATAGCACAACCTGTTCATATAACACGCCTTCAAATGCTTTTCCCAGGTCAAGGACAGATTGCAGCGTGCCCTTTGTGAGAATCTCCGCTCGAACTGCTTCCCAATTGACCACGTAGGTAATCACTTTTGGCAGGACAAAGGCCAACCAACCAGAACGCCGCGTTATCCTAAGGCCCTGCGATGTAAATGCTTCCGCCGTATCTCCGCTGCCGAAAGCGAGGCCGAGTTCGCGTATCCAGCCTCTGGAATCCTCGTCCATCGTGCCGTACCGACCATACGGCGGATTCCCGATCACCGCGTCAAAGCCGGGGTTCTCGGCCCAGTTGCGCTTGCGCAAATCCACGAACGCTTCGGGGAACTCCAGATCCCAGTGGAAGAATCGTTTCTCTTTCCACAGTTCCCTGGCGCGCGCGATGGCATCCTCATATTGAGGGGCCACCCCCTTGCCGTCGCGGAGGGCGGGCATGACATCGTCGCCGTACACCGTCAGGAACTCATACGCGGCCTTGTTGCCGAAATACTGGCTGACCCAAAGGTCCAGCACCTGCTTGTACGGTGTCAGTTGTTTCTGGAACTGCTCAAAGGTTTCGGCGCTTTGGCGGACGTCGGCCAGGGTCGCGTCGGCGCGCTCGGCCACGTCCAGCATCATGGCCGTTAGGTCAAGCAGGCCGGAGAACGGACCGGCAAACAGGCCGTACTGCTGCGCCTCGCCCGCGCGCTTCATCTGAATCTCGCGCTGGACGGTGCGCACGTCGGTACCGATGAGGGAGTTGCCCCAGCGAAGGTGATGGTCCAGGAAACTGAGCGGCGCGCCCACGGTGAACGAGTGGAGCCACAGGCTGAGTTTGGCCAGTTCCACGGCCAGCGGGTTCAGGTCCACGCCGTAGATGCAGCGCTTCATGACGATTCGCGTCAGGATGGCGGTGTCATCCAGCCGCCTGGCGTCCACCCGAATGCTCTGCCGCTCCATCTCCGCGAGAATCTCTCGCCGCACACTGTCAATCAGCCGCTGGATGGGGTTCCAGTCCCAGGGTACCGAAGGGTGCTCGTCGTGGTACGCTTGCATGCGCTGGATGATGCCGTCGGTCAGATGGTCCACGGCATTGACCAGGAAGTGGCCGGAACCCATGGCGGGGTCCAGGACCTTGATGCCCAGGAAGGCTTCGCGGGCGTCGCGCTCGGCATCTTCCAGTTGATCGCGGAGCAGTCGGTTGGCGTCAGCGTCCAACGTCTTGGCCAGTTCGCCGCGCACCTTGGCAATGCGATCCATGGCCGCGCGGAAGGCAGCATTGCGCTCGTCCAGGATGGGATCCAACGTGTGCCGGACAATGTACTCCACAATGTAGTCGGGGGTGTAGTACGAGCCGGTAGCCTTGCGCTCGCCCTTGTCGTTGACGAGTTCCACTTGGCCGCGCTCGGCGTCCACAACGCGCAATCTGTTTTCTAGCAGGCCCTCGTAGATAGCACCCAGGTTGCGGACAGAAATGTAGGCGTAGTCCACGGGCTGGCCGGCGTCGCGCCGCAACGTGTCTATGGCGCGAGCAACCGCGCGGTCGCTCAACCGGTGGGTTTCCAGGAAGTGATTCTCGGGGCTGTCCGGGCTGAACAGGCCGCCATTGTACCGAGGGATACCCAGACTGGGATCGCCCTGGTCAATGCGACGGAAAAGGGCCAGCAGCGCGTCGTATTTCGGGGTAGCGTGGGTGGCATCCGAGAGGGGCTGGTCCCTGTCCAAACATTCTGCCGCCCACTCACACAGGGCCGTGAGGCTCTGCCCGCGGTAGCCTGGGTCGTTGATGGGCAGCAGACTGCGTGCCTCGGCGTAGAGGAGGAACAGAAGTTTGTACAGCAGGCTGAGCGTGGCCGCGTAGATTTCCCGGAGAGTTGCGTCGGTTTCCTCGCGGATGCCTTTCTGGTGGTAGCGGTAGGCGACGAACCCGCCGGCAATCTCGGGCACCACCTGCCGGAAGACCAAATCCTTCAACTTGTCGCTGATCTGGCGTGCGTAGGTCGCGGAGCCTTCGTGCACCCGCTGGACGAAGGATTTGCCCTGGGCATCCGGCACAAAGGCATCGCGGCGGAAGAACAGCCACCAGCGGCGGAAGGCGTCCAGGGTGGCGGCGTCCGGCTCAGTGCCCGCCGGAATCACGTCAAAGATGGTTCCTAGGTCCACCTCGTAGAACTCGCTGGCGGTACTGGAGACCTCGCGTGAGTAGAGCCGCCACACGCGCCCATTGGTGAGGATGCCCCAAGGCGCGCGCGTGCCGACCAGATAGGAAACCATCTGGTGGCTGGGGTTGCCTTCCTTCCATGTCTCGCCGCGCTCGGCGTCTTTCTGGCTCAGGGGGCGGCCCCAATATTTGGCTTCGGCAATGGCCAAGGCCCGCGAGTAGAAGGCGTCGTCCCGCCCCTGATAGGGATAAGCGTCATCCCTGCGGGCCTCGTCCGCAAACAGCGCATAGTCGGGCCTAGAAGTTCTGCTCGCCCTCTGCGACTTGGCCTGGACGACGTAGGCCCAGCCCAGGATGTCCAGCACGGGCTTCACGAACTCTTGCTCGGTCTGGGCCTCGTTCCACGAGTCGCCGTACTTCTGCGCTTTCTGCCATAGAGCCCGCACGGCGTCAAAGACGGGACGCGGGTCTTCCCGCCACTCAGGATGCTCGGGCAGGCGGGTTTCCAGGTAGTGGCTAGAGAACAGGGTCTTTGCTTGCATATCATTCCTCTTTGCCCAAGGTGGCCGCGCGGGTCTGGCAGGCGCAGCACGCGGGGGTATGGGCGACTCCGAGACCACGTTGGCGGGAGATTCTGGGGGCACGTGGGGTGGCTGCTGCGCGAGCGGCGACCGAGGCGACTCCGGGGCGGGCTCGGCGGGCGGCTCAAACAGCGGCCCCGCGGCCACTACATCGCTCATGACCAGTTGGCCCTTGCGGGTGCGTTCGGGGGGCGGGGTGGGCGTTTCCGCCGGCGGCGCGGGCGACAGGGAGCAATCGCGCCTCACGACAAGCGTGCCGCCCGCCAGCGCGGCCAGGATCGGGCCGAGATAGCAGGCGTCTTGCTCGGTGCAGAACTGCCGAATCTCGCCTTTGGTAATGCTTCTGTGCTTCGCCAGGTGCTGCCAGGCTCCTTCTATGTCCACCCGCTTCAAGTGCCTTTCCTGCCCATTGGGCAACGCGATGTGGAGCGCAACGTCGGTGATCCTGGAAACGCGGAAGGGCTGTCCCGTCCGCGGGGTATGGAACTCGCGCCCGACCAAGCGGGCGGCGCGGCTCCAGGTGTCCTCGGCCTCGGGCGCGGCCACAACTTCGGTCGGCGCTTCTGCTTCAGCGACAGGCTCCGGCGCGGCGGCCTCGGGCGCGGCTACGGGTTCGGGCGCAGCCACAACTTCGGGCGGCGCTTCTGCTTCCGCGGCGGCTTCGGGCGGCGCTTCCGCTTCCGCGGCGGCCTCGGGCGCGTCGGTCTCGGGCGTGGCGACGGGTTCGGGCGCGGGTGGCGGCACCGGTTGCTGCGCGCCTGGCGCCGCACCGGCAGTAGGGT
>Ga0078972_1008404_pt1 | contig 21650 bp, 14 predicted proteins | sample YelNatPaOPGAMG01_FD_67568 | JGI IMG/M metagenome (GOLD analysis project Ga0078972, IMG submission 67568) | Hot spring thermophilic microbial communities from Obsidian Pool, Yellowstone National Park, USA - OP-RAMG-01 (SPADES assembly) (version 2) | ecosystem: Environmental > Aquatic > Thermal...
ATCTGCAATTGCAACTGTTCCGCTTAATTGAGCTTGGCTAATAGCATTAGATATACTTTTCGAAATAATTTCTTGACTTACTTCCCTTTGATTGGTTACTGCTTCGATAAACCCCGCAATGCCCGGGTTTGTTGGCCTAAGGCCCTTAAGATGCGATAGTTCTAGGTGACAATGTGTGTTTACAAAACCAGGAACAATAATCCCATTGAAAAACTGTGTAGAATGAATTTCCTGAAAGTCGGAATCGGGCTCAATGATTCTTATTATAACACCATTATCATCAGTTTCAATGATCCCGTTATGGATTGGGGGCTTGTTTACGGGAAAAATATAATTTGCCCCATAACGCCTCATACGGGTTTAACCTTCTTTAGTGACTTTTTCAGTTCCCTGATATTTTTGGTTTCAAGGGTGTCGAGTTTCTCAAAACTCTTTGGAGAATAGGTAACTTTAAGGTTGCTGAAAATTGCATTTCGCTTAAATGTTGGGTTTGAATTTCCACAGTCATAAAGCCAACCCTTAAGGTGAGTAATCTGTTTGTTGGTTAGGGTAAGTTTGTAGGTGTAGCTGTGCACCTTCCCATCTTTTTCGTAGGTTGCAAAAATGGGATTTTCCCTTACCCCAACTGGGGTTTGATCGTCGTAGTAAAAAAAGATGTAATGTCTAACGTTTATACCTTCGTCATCGGGATAGAATTGGGCATCGAACGATATAGTATAATCTCCTAGCCCAACCACAGGGATATCAAAGCCCAGCGAAGGGTTAGAGGAATACTCAATAGCCATATTCCACCGCGTTTTAAGAGGCCAAAGGTTATCGCTTTTATCTGTCGAGTCAGAATTTTGGGTATCGGTTTTTGAGGTTTCGGCAACCTTATCCCTCATACGGGTTAGCTCCATGACCACCTTATCAAATATGATATCAAACTCCTCAGTATTTCTTGAATAGTATTTAACTGAACTATCGAATTGAGCAGTTGTGTAGCCGTACGATTTTAAAATGGGTTCGTAGTACTCAATTGAATCGTGACCATAAAGTAAATTATGGGGTGGGGTACTAGTAATACCATCGGTTATGTAAATTTTTGTAAGAATTTTTACCATGTCCTTTTCAGGAATGATGTAATCTTTAGTGCAGGATAGCAATGCTAATGTTGAAACAAAAATAAGGAAAATAGTTTTTTTCATTGGAATGGTATTTTGCCTGGTATAAAATGGAAATGCAAAATTCAGTGCAAATCTATTACTTTTTTCAGAATTAAATTAAGAAACCGGGCTAAGCCCGGTTTCTTTGTTTATTTTAACTTGTCAAAGTTATATCCAAACATCACCTCGTGAGAACCCGAATTGTACTTTTTTATACCAAGTAAGCTCCAGTCGAAGGAGTAGCCCAGCAGATAGCGTTTTTGCCAAGTAACACCTATCATAACAGAGAGGGCGTCTTTCCATCGGAGCGATAATCCACCCCATACGTTATAGCCTTTTTGTATATAGGTATATTTTCCGTTGATTTCGAACTGCATTGGGCTACCGAACATGTATTTAATGAGGCCAGATGTTTCAATTTCCATATTTCTATTCAGGTTTACCCAGTAACCGCCACTAAGCAGCAGGTGCTGTTTCAATCGGCTAGTTCCAACCGGCTCGGGGTAAAACTTTAGACGTTGTCCAAAAAGTTGATGGGCGGCAATACCTACATGGTAAGATGTGCTGTAAAGGTAAAAACCAATTGATGCATCGGGTGAAACTACAGTTTTTGTGGCTTGTATAATTGCAGGATCGTAACGTGGGTCTGGCTCTTCACCCAAATTCAGTTTGGTTCCATCGAGCCTGTAAAGCATCATGCCAAACGAAATACCTCCTGAGATCCTGAGCCCCGATTTGTCAATCATCATGTTATAGGCATAAGTACCCATAAAGTTAGTTTTAGCAGTGGGGCCGGTAACATCGTTTGTTATATAGGCACCCCAGCCCATGTCGTACTTTGTGAATGGCCCATAAACACTGGCACTAACCGAGAATGGAGCATCGTTAATGCCAACCCATTGATTACGGTTATTCCCCCTTATTTGGTAATGGTTTAGGGTACCAGCAACAGCCGGATTATACAGGTATGGGTTAAACATAAACTGAGAGTAATGGGGAACTTGTTGGGTTTTGCCCAAGATTGGGATTAGTACACATAGTAACATTGCTACTATCCCTGGTTTTGATGCTAATTTTGTTTTCATAACCGCAGTATTTTTGGCTGTTACTTAACTATGGTAACAGAACCGGTTATTGGTTTCCAGTTTGCTCCTTGTGCTTCAATGTTAAACTTAATAACGTAGTAGTAAGTGCCAATTGGTAACTCTTTGCCATTGTTCGATTTGCCGTCCCAACCCCTGGCTGCCTTATCGCCAGTTGCTGACCAAACTAATGAACCCCAGCGGTTAAAGATCTCAATGGAGAGGTCGGGGAACAGGTAACTCTTTGGTACTCGCCATATATCGTTTTTACCATCACCGTTGGGCGAAAATACATTACCAAAAGCAAGATCGTCAACTACCTTGGTGTAAAGCCTTATGGAGTCGGTACAGCCTGCTTCAGTTTTTGCAATCACGTCGACCAGAATATATTCATTTATTCTCTTGGTTATCGGATCTTGTATTTTCACAATTCTATTCTGTGGAATTTGATTTTTAATGTCTTGTGTGAACAGAATTTGTGAATTCCAGCTATCCGAAGGGGAGAACATTTCGGCTGGTTTCCATTCAAAGGTTGTTGCATAGTCAACGCTCTTGGTTATAACATCTATATTGTATTCTTTACCCATGAGAATTGAAATTACAGTGTCCTGAACGGCCGAGATGTAAAGCGGAACATGTAGCCCAATTTCAGGCAATACATTCAGGTTGATGGTGTCCTTTTCGATACATTGAGGAGTTCCAGAGTTGTAAACTCTCAATACATACGATTTACTTTCGGTTAGGGAAACAGAGAGGGTATTCCCTTCTTGAATCTGAGTATTACTTGGTAATTCGTTCCAGTAGTAAAGGAATGCCAAATCGGGATCCCCACCGCTAACACTACCCACAAGTGTTACAGGATTTTTGAAGCAAACTGTGGTATCGTTGCCAGCTATGGCCTTGAAGTTGTACCTATTCTCGATTCCGACAAAGAAAGTGGTATCGTATACGCAACCCTTAGTATCGGTTACCCTAAGGGTATAGTTCCCCGATGTAATATTTGCCAGCTCATTATCGGTATCGCCTAAGCCCAGCCATTCAAAGGTTAATTCGCTAAAATTACCCGTACCACCTGTTTTGCTTACTATGGTAATACTACCCTTGTCGGTACCGTTTATTTCCCTACAGTAAGCGTCTTGGATATTGGCATTTAGCTTAAGCATTGCAGGCCCTTTAACCTCAAAGGTATCGGTAACCGAGCAGTTGAGGGCATCGGTTACTTTGATCCAGTATTTACCAACAACAATATTTTCAAGGTCCATTGTTGTTTGGCCATTAGACCAAAGGAAGGTATAGTCGGGTTGACCACCGTTAACCTGAACGCGAACGTACCCCGATGGATCATTTGGACAAGCCAACGAATCGGCTGGGGTTAGTCCGGTGATAATAATTGCTGGTGGTTCCGATAATGTTACCCTTAGCGGAGGGTCGAAGTTGGCTGAACAGCCATTATCATCGGTAACGGCTATATCGTAAACGCCTGCCGGTAAATTCTCAAATACCCCTGTAGTATTTGATGAAACCAATGTGCCACTGATGGAGTAGGTTAATGTTCCGGTTCCACCCGATGCAGTTACATTTATTGCACCAATGGCTTGTCCGTTACAGGTTGGATCGAACTGCACCAGCTCAACCAGGTGAATGGCCGAAGGTTCAACCATTGGCGGTACATCACTTACAACGGTTGAGCAGCCGTGCGAATCGGTAATCGTAAAATCGGTGTAAGAGCCAACTGCAACTCCTGTTGCAACGTTACCTATTGATGAGCCTCCATCCCAGGTTATTGTATACACGGGAGTACCTCCGGTTATATCGAAAGTTACTGACCCGGTTGCTTGTCCGTTACACAAAGGATTTTGCAGGCTTACAAAAGTAGCATTCAATTGTGCAGGCTCTGCAATATCAACCTGACGGTTAGGGAATACAGTTGAAATGTTATCGGTGATCGATATTAAATATGAACCTGCGCTAATATTTTCAACGGTAAAGATATTGCCACCTAGGTCGTTAACCGGAACAGGTGTCATATCGGATAGTCTGGTACAAAGTACTGTAAATGGAGGGAATCCTCCGGTTATGGTTATTGTAATAAGCCCGTCGGATAGCCCATTGCAGCTTACATCGGACGATGTGATATTGATATTAACCCCACTTATAACCAAATCACCGGTTTCCACATTACACCCGTTAACATCCGATACCCTTACCTTATAGGTTCCTGTTCCTAATCCGGTAAAATCGCCTGTACCGTTTGATATATTATTGGGAAGTAAGGTATGGGTTAATGCGCCTGTACCACCAGATGCAATTACATGGATTTCTCCATCGTTAGCACCAGGAGTTGATTCTTGAACTACATTAACGTTGTTAATAACCAATTGTGATGGTTGTGTAATGGTAACCAACTGCGATTGCGGACAGTTATTAATATCGTTTACAACAACAATGTAGTCGTTTGCGGTTAGATTGGTGAAAATGTTTGTTGGGTAGAAGGTGGTTCCACCATCAATTGAGTACTGCAATGGTGGTGTGCCACCTGAAGCAATAATCTCAATACTTCCGTTATTGTCGCCATAGCAGCCAGTAACATTGGTAACATTGATATTATCGATGTTTATTAACGAAGGAGAACTTAAGGTAATTGGTCCACTTGAAACAGGTCCACATCCATTAGCGTCGGTAACATCAACAGTATAAGTTCCTGCACCCAATCCATTAAATACACCTGTGGTGTTGGAAATTGATCCAGGGTTAAGGGTATAGGTTAGTGTTCCTGTCCCACCGCTAGCAACAACAGTAATACTGCCAAACGATGAACAGGTAGGATTAACAGTTGTAGTGTTATTAATTGTAATGGCAGGTGGTTCGTTTATGGTTGTACTTGAACTGGCCATACATCCATTATTATCCATCACTTCAACCAAGTAATTGTTTGCAGAAAGGCCTGTGAAGAGACCGTTGCCTTGCCATGCTCCGCCATTAATGCGGTATTGTAGTGGCGCAACGCCACCTGTAACGGCAACATTGATTTGACCATTGGATAATCCATTGCACGTGATGTTGGTAGAAGTAATGTTCAAAATGATAGGGGCGGGTTCATTTATGGTTACGTTCTGCGAGGTAGTACATAGATTTGCATCGCGTACAACAACATTATAAATACCTCCGCTTAAACCATTCTTGATGCTTGATGCTTCAAATGTGTTACCACCATCGTATGAGTATTGGTAGGGAGGTGTACCGCCCGAAGCATTTACACTTATTTGCCCATTTCCATCGCCATTGCAGATTAAATCAACCGTGGTGTATGTAAATGTAAGCTGAGAAGGTTCTACTATGGTAAATGGTCCGGCTACAATAGGCCCACAACTGTTAGCATCATTTATTTCAACGGTATAGGTTCCTGCTGAGAGGTTAGTAAATGTTCCAGTTCCATTTGTAGCAAGTACATTGGATCCAGCGTCTAATAATGAGTAAGTAAGCGGTGCTGTTCCGCCTGCACCTGTTACGCTTATTTTCCCGTCGTTGGCTCCAAAACATGTTATGTCTGTTGATGATTGTGTTGCCACTGATAAAGGTGCAGGTTCAATAATGGTAAGATTGGTACCGATGGTTATACAGCCATTTAGGTCCTGAACTGCCGGAGTGTAAGTACCTGCACCAAGTCCGGTGAATAGTCCGGTAGCATTACCAAAAGGAGCACCTCCCGTAATACTGTAGTTGTAAGGAGCTGTTCCGCCCGATGCAACAAGGGTAATTGTTCCATCGGATAGACCATTACAGGTGATATCTGTTTTTGTTCGGGTAGTAAAGAATAATGCAGGGGGTTGACCAACGGTGAAGTCCTGAGTTAGAACACAGCCGTTGAGGTCACGGACATACATTGTGTAGTTTCCGGCAGTCAAACCGGTAAAGTTACCGCTGGCAAAATAGTTAACACCGTCAATAGAATACTCCAATGCTCCTGTACCGCCGCTAGCGCTAGCGTTTACTTTGCCATTGTTTCCACCAAAGCAAGTAACATCGGTAACGGTAAGAGTATTGATTACAATAGCGGGAGGCCCAGTAATTACTGCGGGTTTGGTAACAATACAACCATTTGCATCTCGAACGTAAACGGTGTAACTACCAACTCCAACATTAAAGGTATAGGTAGTAGGGTAGAATGTAACACCATCGATTGAAACCTGTTTAAGTCCAGTTCCACCGGCAACACCGTTAACCTTAATGGTACCATTGGTGTTGTACCAACAGCCGGTTACATTGGTAGTAACCACATTAAAGGTTATTGGTGATGGTTGGTTAATGTAGATGGGATTACCGTTATTGGCAGCAACAATGCACCCATGTGAATCGCGCACTTTGATGTAGTAAGGATTGGTTGGCCCTCCAGGGAGATTGGTAAATACAGGGTTCGAGCCCCAAACCTCAGGTTGATAAATTGAAAATTCATAACCACTACCCGAACCTCCTGCTACGTTGCTTATGGTAATTTTCCCTGTATTATCGCCATAGCATGTGGTTATTTGGGTTATTTCGTAGGTGAATGAAATGGAGTTGGGGTCAACCATTTCAACTGTTGTTGGCCAAGTGGTAGAACAACCATTGGCATCACGAACAACTATGTCGTAATAACCATCACCTACCGTAAAGGTGTTGCTAAGCTGGAAGTTTAATCCATTGTCAATGGAGTACTCTAACGTACCAGTACCACCGCTGGCGGTAATGGTAATAGTTCCATCGGCATAACCACTACAAGAAATTGGAGTAGTTGTTACATTGGAGATTACTATTGGAGCGGGTTCGCTAACTAAAATATCTTCAGTGTAAGCTGGGCAGCCATTTACATCGGTAATGCTTAGAGTATATGTGCCGGTGGCCAGGTTGGTGAAATTGGCAGGGGTTGGATGAACTGGATTTTGCGTTCCAATTAGGTTTGCCCCAAGGTAAAGGGTATAAACGTAATTAGGCGTTCCGCCATTTGCAAGGGCTTGGATTGATCCATTGGTATTTCCTGAACACCCGCTAACAGGAACTACTGTTTTTGAAGCGAGACCAATAGCTGCGGGTTCGGTTAACATAACATTTCCTGTTGTTTGACAGTTGAGTGCGTCGGTTACAGTAACCGTGTAGCTAACACCAGCACTAAGGTTTATAGCAGTTTGATTGGTTTGTACTGGACTGGTGTTCCAACTATAGCTGTAGCCGGGTGTTCCACCCGAAACATTTACGGTAGCCTGTCCATTGCTGTAACCGTTACAAGTAGGATTAACCGTGGTAAAACCATCGACCTTGAGCTCTGAGGCAACAGTAATTTGTATAACATTGCTTGGGTTATTAACACATGGGCCACTATTAACCAAACGACGGAACCAAGTGGTTTGGGTTAGTACTCCAGGTTGGTAGTTGATTCCAGTAGCACCTGCAATGTTAGAGAATGGCCCGCCTGCACCCGCAGTGCTGCTTTGCCATTGGTATGTATAGGTTCCATTTCCGCCTGTTGGGGTTAGGCCATTAAGCTGAGCAGGAGTTGAATTATAGCAGATATTTTGGTTGGCACTAATGATGTTATTACCAATTGCCGGAAGAACCGTAATTGCCAAAACGTTACTTATGCTTACGCATGACCCCGAGGTAACAACCCTTCGGTACCATGTATTGGTTGTAAGTGCGGGAGGAGAATAGTTCTGTGAGGTAGCACCGCTAATGTTAGTGAATGGGCCCGAAGCGCCTGTTGTGCTTTGTTGCCACCTGTAGGAGTAAGCGCCGGAACCACCTCCGGGAACAGGACCGGTAAGCTGTGCAGGAACGTCGTTAAAGCAAATGGTCTGGTCAGAGCTAATGGTATTACCTGTAATCTCCGGTATGATATTTATAGTTACAGTATTTGAATATTTTATACCGCAGGTATTGGTTTCAACCCTTCGGTAACAACGTGTTTCGGTAAGCCCGGCGGGAGGGTCGTAGCTTGAACCGGTGGCCCCGGCAATACTGGTCCATCCTCCGGCACAGTTCGATTGGTATTCCCAGCTATAGGTCCATGTGCCGTCGCCTCCCGATGGTAATGTTACATTGTTCAATGGAAGTGGGTCGCTATTGTAGCATAAGGTTTGATCGCCATTAATGGAGCCAGCAGAAATATCGGGGTAAACTGTTACGGTAACCTCGTTGGAGTATCCGGTACCACAGCTGTTGGTGGCCACCCTTCGATAGGTTCGAGTTGCGGTTTGACCTGCAGGAATATCGTAGGTAAGGCTATTCACACCTAACGAAGTCCATGGGCTAGCCCCTTCCTTGTACTCCCAGTCGTAAGTCCATGCTCCACTACCACCGCTTGGTGAGGTAACGTTGGTGAATGCTGCGGGGTCGCCGTTATAGCAAACCGGAGCAGGGGTGCTTATTACACCACCATTAACAGCAGGAGCAACTGTAACTGTGAGGGTGTTGGAGTAGCCAGTACCACAACTATTGGTTGCGCCCCTTCGGTAACTTGTAGTTTGGGTAATACCAGCAGGTGGATCGTAAGTTAAGCCGTTAGCGCCTGCAATGGTAGTCCAACCACTTCCGGTATCCTGTTCCCAGAAGTATGTGAAGGCGCCATTACCCCCACTTGCTGCTGAACTATTAGTAAATGCAGCAGGGTCGTCGCCATAACACACCGTTTGATCCGAAGCAATTATGCCGCCATTGATATCGGCGTAAATGGTTTTGGTAACAGTGTTTGAATAAACTGTTCCGCAGCTATTGGTTGCAACTCTACGGTAGCAAAGTGTTTCGGTTTGATTGGCAGGTGGGTCGTAGGTTAAACCGTTGGCCCCGGGTATAGTAATCCATGGGCCTGCGCAGTTCGATTGGTACTCCCAGCTGTAAGTCCAGGGACCATTGCCTCCTGATGGATCAACTGTGCTGGTAATTGGATCTGGGTCGGAGTTATAGCAAAGCGATTGGTTGCCCGTAATTGTACCCCCATCAAGTTGAGGATAGACGGTAACGGTAATCACGTTTGAGTATGCAAAACCACAGGCATTTTCTGCTTTACGGCGGTATTGGGTAGTTTGAGTAATTCCGGCAGGAACATCGTAAGTTAAACCATTGGCACCGGCAATTGATGTCCATGATCCTGCGCCAACCTTTTGCTCCCAACTGTATGTCCAGGCACCAGTACCCCCTGCTGGAGACACTAAATCGGTAAATGCTGCCGGGTCGCCGTTATAGCAAACACTTTGATCCGACCCAATTGTTCCCCCTGTTACCTGGTCAAAAACGGTAACTGTAAGCTCGTTGGAGTAAACTATACCGCAAGTGTTGTTAGCAACCCTTCGGTATAGAGTTGTTTGGGTTAAACCGGCAGGAACATCGTAGGTTAATCCGGTTGCGCCGCCAATATCAGTCCAACTTCCAGCACCAACTTTTTGCTGCCACTGGTAAGTGAAGGTGCCATCGCCGCCTGAGGCAGGTGCGTCGTTGTTAAATGCCGATGGATTGCCAGCGTAACAAATAGATTGATCGGAGCTAATGGCTCCGCCGTTTAATGCAGCGTAAACAGTTACAGTTATTGCATTGGAGTAAACTGTACCACAGGATGTGGTTGCAGCTCTACGGTACTGTGTGGTTTGGGTAAGTCCGGCAGGTGCATCATAGGTTAAGCCAGTTGCCCCTGAAATATTAGTCCAACTCCCTGCGCCTACCTTTTCTTGCCATTGATAGGTCCAACTTCCGTTACCACCACTTGGTGAAGTTATACTGGTAAATGGATTTGGATCACCATTATAGCAAATGGTTTGATCACTTCCTATTGTGCCCCCATTAAGCTGATCATATACCAGAACTGTAGTTTGAGCTGAGTTTATACAGCCGTTGGCATCCTGAACGGTTACCGTGTAATCACCTGAATTATCAGGGGTGACGTTAGTTATTGATGGGTTTTGGACGCTTGAAGTAAATGGGATGGTGGAATTGCTAGTCCAGTTGTATGAAACCATTCCATTGGGAGTGGAGGTGAGATTGATTGTACCATTGTAGCAGGCTGGACCATCGTTGCTGGCAGTAACATTGGGCAGGGGGTTAACCGTAATGTTAATGGCGTTCGAGAGCTTTGAGCACCCAGTAGTGGTTAGTGTAACCCTGGCACGGTACGCACCAGTTAGGGTTGCACTATACTGATCGCTTGTTGCACCGCTGATATCAGCCCCATCTTTTCGCCACTGGTAAGCATAGTTCACTCCTGTGGTGGCTTTTAAGAGCGCAGAGCCACCCTGACAGAAAGTTGTTGGATCGGTAGTAGATATCGATGAAGTAGGCGATTGAAGAATTTCGATGCTGATATTATCAGAAGCAATGTTTGAGCCTTCATCTTCAACCTGGCAAGTAAAATTATAGATGGTTGCAGGGGAATTGGTATTTAGAATGGCTACATCGCCCGGTGGAACAATGGTTAGCACGTGTGTGTCGCCTGACCATGTATAGGTGTAATTACCTGGGTCACCAACACCATTCTCTGTTTGAACGGTAAGCGTAAACGAACCGGAACCCTGACAAACCTGCGTCTGCCCACCCGATGGAACAATGGTGACAGTAAACTGCCCACGTGCAGGGCTTATTTCAAATGCAGATATCACAAGGAGCATCAGTGCTGCTTGTAATAACTTCCGGAAAGTATTGTGTGCTTTCATCTGCTTATATTTTTCACTCATATGAGTTGATATTATCCGTTTAGTAATCTAATACTTGGGTAACCATTATGGAATTTCAACAATACTACTCGAGGCTGAGCATCCATCGGGGGTTGTTGCAATCACATAATATTTACCGGGTTGTTTTGAATTTTTAAATTCATCCTCGTTAACCAATCGGTTGTTGATGTAATATGAAAAATTAACGCCGTTGTTATTCCCTTTAAGGTTAATTTCTATCCCGCTATTTTTAACTTTTAAAATCGGTTTAAAAATAGGTTTTACATTGATTATTACATAGGCAGAAACTTCGTTACCGTAATTATCTTTTAGGTAAATGGTAAAAGTGTAAACACCATGTTCTTTTGGCCTAATGACGAGGATATCGCCAAGATTTTTTTCTACTATTGACATATCGCCATCCCATCGTCGACTAGCAATATCATTGGTTTCGACATTGTATTGTGCTACAAGCGTTATAGTTTGATTGGCACAAAAGTCGGTTTTGCCGTTGGGAGTAGCAATTTTTACTTCCAAGTTCTGAGCATTGGAAAGGTTGAAGCTAAAAGCAACAATTGTTACTAAAACTATTGTGCTATACAATTTACGCATGGCCAGTCAGATTTTATTATCAATTAAAAAAGTTTTTAAAAAACACTTAACCCAAATTTAATTCGAATGTAAATCTTTTTTTTGTTAAATCAACCCGTAAAGTCAATAAAATTAACGTTTTAGTAATAAAAAATATTTAAAATATTGATATTCAGATATATATAATTAATCATACAAAAGGCAATAAATTCAATAAAATGCAATACATAAACATAAATTAACAAATACTTTGCCAAACGGCATAAGAAATAGATAATCATGCAATAAGCAAAAAGATAGTTTGTAATATGACCGATAATGAACGGGTAGAAGAGTACTTTTTGTTGAATTTTTGAAGGGTAGGTGCAGATGGTATTGATGTTAAAGGAACGAAAAACAGGAGTCAGTATTGAGAATTTTGAATCCCGCTAACGCGGGACAGGTACTGGAATCTTGAACCTGACTCCTCAATGCGAGACAGATCTTTTTTATATGAAAAAAATCATTACTAAAAGGCTTTGAGTAAAATGCCTAAGAAATTAGGGTACATCTTCTCCAATTGAAGCCGAGTAAACCTCAAACCATTGTTGCGTTGAAAGTTTTGTATTTAGAGCATAATAGGCATTTTTAATCCGCTCAAATTTTCCGCTTCCCACCACAGGAATTATGGCCGATGGGTGAGTGGTAAGCCAGCTAATTGCAACCTGTTCAGGTAGCAGTGAGGTTTCCTTCGCAATTTTATGTATGACTTTGCTAACCCGCTTATCGGTATCGTTTTTGGGAGATAGCAACCTGCCACCACCTAGTGGAGACCAAGCCATGGGAATGATATGCTTTTGCATCATATAATCCAAATTCCCATTTTGCAGGTGTTCAACCTGTAACGGCGATATCTCAATCTGGTTTGCTACCAGGGGAATGGGTGTAAAGGATTGCAGCAACTCAACCTGGTGAGGCAAAAAGTTTGAAACCCCAAAATGCAAGACCTTGCCGGTACTATGAAGGTGATTAAATGCCAGTGCAATCTCACTGGGGTTTAGTAGTGGCGAGGGTCGGTGAAGTAGCAAAAGATCGATATGATCGGTTCTGAAATTTTTTAGGGATGTCTCTACCGAGCTTACGATATGATTGTAGCTGTAATCGTAATGTTTTACTGTTACCTCGGGAAATTTACCGGAGATGAGACGGATTCCGCACTTGGTGATAATTTGTATTTGATTACGAACCGCAGGGTCTAAAGCCAGGGCATCACCAAATAGTTTTTCGCAGGAGTAATCGCCATAAATATCTGCGCTATCAATTGTGGTTACCCCTAAATCGATGCACTGCAGGGTAAGGTTAATGATTTCCCGGGAGGTCAAATTCCATTCGGGTAATCGCCAGTGGCCCCAAACTACAGGAGAAAGTTTTATAGGTGCTTTTTCCATTTTTCGTGGTTAATCGATTTTAAAGTACGATGAGGCTTCCTTTAGGTTTGTGGCAAGCTGTAACAGGTGTTCGGAATAGGTTCTAAGGTCATTTGCGGTGTTGCCGGTTAGCTTGCTAACATCTGAAAGTCTTTGCATGGAATCGCCAATGTGGGTAGTCTCCTGTTGCTGATCGTCGAACTCAAGCGAGAGCTGTTTGGCATGCTCGGCAATTCGCTTAACCTCATCGGCTAACTTTTCCATAACATTGCGAACCTCCTCCACAGTAGTAAGGCTGGAGTTAGCTAAGGCTACAATATCCTGGGCTGCTTGTTTTGAACGTTCGGCAAGTTTACGCACTTCGCCGGCAACCACAGCAAAACCGCGTCCGTGTTCACCGGCGCGAGCAGCCTCAACGGCTGCGTTAAGGGCAAGAATGTTGGTTTGAAAGGCTATATCGTTAACAACCTGAATCTTATTGGCTACCATTTTCATGGCATCGAGTGCTTTAGCCGATGTTTGGCTGCCCTGTTTAATGGTTTCAACGGCTTTTGTTGATATGTTAAGCTGTTCCTGAACCGATTTTGTGCTTTGCCCAATTGAACCAACCATTCGCTGAATGGAATGCGAAACATCATCGGTAGCCGATGTGAGCTCATCAACCGTGGTGGTAAGTGCTTCGGAGCTAACATTCATGGTTTGGCCAGTGTCCATAATACTTTCGGAGACCTGTCCAATTCCACGGAAAGTTTCACGTAATCGGGCAGCCATTTTGGTTAGCGATTTTGAGAGTGTTCCTATTTCATCGTCAGAGTCGTCGATAAATGTTGCCTTTAGGTTACCCTGGCTTATTTCTTGGGCAAACTCGACACCCCTTGACACACGTTTAGAGATCTGATTAGAAATAAAGCTAATAGCTCCACTAATTAGTATAAGGCCTAAAAATCCGAACAAAATCAAAGAATACAATCGGGAACGCGATTCGGTTAACACATCATCAATAATAACGATAACGCCAAGACACCATGGTGAATCGGAACCTTTCATGGTGATTGGGTTAAAGTATGCAACAACCTCTTTTCCCGTATCGGAGTGCTTTGCCGATATTTTAAATGCTTCACCTCGTGCAATCTTGTCGGAAATGTGGTAAAGGCTATCCTCTTCGTGATTAATTTCGGCCATGGTTTTACCCAGAACCTTGGAGTCGGGGTGCGAAACGTAAACCCCTCCGTTTGAGAGAAGGAAAGCATAGCTGTTGTCGAATAGTTTCAAATTTTCAACTCGTTCCTTGAATTCCGTTAGGGTGATATCACAGCCTACCGTTCCCACCAGTTGGTTTCCATAGGATATGGGACTTACCAGGCTTGTCATTGGGATTTTAACTTGGTCGGCATTGGTGTATTTCCAGTAGTATGGCTCAAGTATGGTATTCCCTTTTATATTTCGGGTAACCCAAAGGCTTTTGCTGGAGAGATTATCGAAAGTTACAGTATCCTGTCGATATTTTAGCACATCATTTTCCCAGTAAAAAGTACAGCGCAACCGTCCTTGGCTTTTGCCTGTTTTATCAATCTTTGATAAATCCCAGTTCACCCAGAGCGATTTTATATTGTGATGCTCCTTTAAGACATCCGAAACCATTCTGTTTTGCAGGTCAATCCAATCCTTTTGAGTGATATTATTGAAGGCTCGGAAGGCTTCGGCGAGGGTTTTAGTTATACTAAGCTCCTGGTTAAGCTGGTCTTCAAAACTACGGGCTGTTTCCTTAACCAGCGTGTTCACATACTTGTGGGCATCCTGTAAGTTATCGTTTTGTATGCTTTTAATTATGAAAACAAAAACCACAAGGTAAACAATGGCTGAAATGCCAACCAACAAAAGCAACATCTTGCTTTGTAAACGATTTGTTGATAACTTTTTCATAATAAGTTTTTTAACCGATAAAAACATCTTTCAAAATCACAGACAAAATAATTTTTTAACGTAACTTAAGCAAGCAAATCGAATTTTTTGTAATTTGTAAATCGAGTTTATTTTATAGCTTGATTTCTATAACATTAATTTACAATGGAAAAGACGAAAGGATTACTAAAAAATCAACTATATTTTATTGTCCTATCTACTGTATTAACCAGTTGTGTAGATTCAGTTGCCGATAAAGAGAGGGTAAAAGCCCAAATAATTGAGGTGGAATCAAAATTTTGTGATTATGTCGAGCAGAATGGTATTGCTGAAGGATTTGCTTTTTTTGCCGATGACTCGGCAACAATACTTCGTGGTAGGGATAGTCTAATTAAAGGGAAAAGTGCTATATACCACTACTATTCCAATCCTCAATTCATGGGAGCAAAAGTAGATTGGAAACCCGAATTTGTGGAAATTTCAGAGTGTGGAGATTTGGCATATACCTATGGAAGTTTTATATGGAAAGTTCCCAGTGACAATGCCGATACGCTTGTATTCAAAGGAATTTTTCATACGGTTTGGAAACGTCAAACCGATGGAACTTGGAAATATGTTTGGGATTAACTCATTAAAAGGTTAACATATGGAACCCGAAAAGCAATTTTGGCAGTCATCGAGCGGGAAAAAGTTATTTGCCTGGCATATTAAACCCGCAGCAACACCCAAAGCAATTATCCTAATTGTTCATGGACATGGAGAACATTCGCTGCGATATGTTCCGTGGGCAAAACGTTTTGCTTACCATGGTTTTGTCGTTCAATCGTGGGATCATATTGGCCATGGCCAATCCGAAGGAAGAAGAGGGCATATCAAGTACTTTGAGCAGCTACTTTTTGAGATTGATTTAGCTATTACCAAAATTACACACGAATACCCAAAGTTACCGATAATACTTTACGGGCATAGCATGGGGGGTAATATTGCCTTAAACTATGCCATTAACCGACCTGCAAAGCTAAATCTTTTAGTAGTTACATCGCCTTGGTTGCATTTGGCGGTTCCGCCATCACCGGCAATGGAAGCCCTTAGTAGCCTGATGAACATTGTAGCTCCATTTGTTCAAATTAAATCGACAGTAAAACCTGAGCAAATTTCCCAAATTCCTGAGGAGGTTGAAAAGTATGCTATCGATCCGCTAAACCATGCATTAATAACGCCAAGGCTTTACACGTCCATTTCAAAGTCAACAAAATTTATTCTGAATAATGCCCATACTATTGGAATACCTACATTACTAATGCATGGCAGCGGCGATACTATCACCTCGCATGAAACAACAAGCCAACTGTCACGAAAAATACCAAGGGCAACCTACCTGGAGTGGAGCGGATGCTATCACGAGTTGCACCATGAACGTGAAAGGGACGAGGTTTTCAATGCAATTTTGAATTGGATTAATGAGCAACTCTAGGTTTGATTTTCGAACTGAGGTAAAGGTTGACGATTACCCCTTTCGGCTTAATTACCAAACACCCGTTCTATTCTGTGGCTCGTGCTTTGCCGAGAATGTTGGTGGCATTATGCAGAGCTATAAAATGCCAGTGCTGGTAAATCCGAACGGCGTGGTTTATAACCCCTTGTCGGTAGCAAAGGTTTTACGTAATGCGTTGTATAACACGGAATATTTACCTGCCAACTTAACATTCAGGAATGGACTTTGGTTTAGCTTCGATCATTACACCCGATTCTCGTCGGAGGACAAGGACGAGTGCCTGCGTAAAATAAATCAGGCAGAGCGTAATGCCCATGAATTCATCAAAAAAGCTGACCTAATAGCGGTTACTTTTGGAACAGCAAGGGTTTACCGTCTTTTGGCAACAGGGCAAGTTGTGGCTAACTGCCATAAAATACCTGCAAGAGAATTTACGCATACATTACTCTCCGTCGATGAGATTGTTGCAGAATGGTCGGCGCTGATGGATGAATTCCATTCAAAAATACCCCGCATTCGATTTCTTTTTTCCGTTAGCCCAATCCGACACTGGAAGGATGGTGCAGTTGGGAATCAGCTGAGTAAGGCAACTTTGATTTTAGCAGTTCATAGGCTTATAGAGCTATACCCCAGTATGGCTTACTATTTCCCGGGCTATGAAATAATGATGGACGACCTACGCGACTACCGTTTTTACGATGAGGATATGCTTCACCCCTCGCAGCTGGCTGTCAGTTACATTTGGAATAAGTTTTCCAATGCATTGGTCGACAGGCAAGCCATGCTGATTGCCGAAAAGGTTCATAAAATTCAACAGGCTCTTAGCCATAAACCGGTAAATCCAAAAACCGATGAGTTTAAAAGATTTATTGAGAAAACAATATCGGAGATGGATAGTATTCAAAAGCAATACCCATTTATTGATTTTTCTGAGGAGAAAGCCAATCTTAAAACTCAAATATCATGATTTCTTTTCATCGATTTAGAGCTCTTTTAATGTCTTTTTATACAAGCATTGCCTTTCTTTTTACTTCTAGTTTAAATGCCTTTTCGCAAGATTCCACTTGGGTCTGGTGCGAGAAAGGCGGCACTAGCCTTAAGTTTTTTGGTTTAATAGCTTATCAGGAAGGGCACGGTGAACAAGGGTTTGGAATACCTTTTGGTATAGGATACCAAAGGCAATTTCTAAACGGACGGATGAGAGTGCATACATCTATACAGGCAGCATCATTTAGAACTCTTGCCATAACCGATGTCCCTGATAGTTACTATAGGGTAACAACACTGGGCTTGTATTCTGATTTTGATATACTCCGGTATTACTCCTTTTCGATAGTTTTGGCTGCAGGAGCAGGGTTATCCTATTCTCGTGGTTGCACTTCAAGTTGGTGGGATGAAAGTTCTGGTCAAAGCATTTACAATGGGACATTCAATCGCTTGTACCCCACAGTTTACCTAGCCTATTGTATTCGAATAGCCCCGCGTAAAAGCAGGTATGCCCTTGAGATTTTTTTGCCACCAGGGGGGCATGCCAATAATAGTTTCTACTTGTTACACTTCATCAGAATTGGGGTTGATTATAAACTTTAGCGGGTTTGTTCCTCCCAGTAAAGTAGTATGTTTGCGGCACTTGCTATATCAGGGCCAAAGCTTACTATGCCCTCTTGATGGCCAGCCATAACCAGTATTCCTTCGTCTTTTAAGTCGGTTTGGCTGTAAAGGCGTATAACCTCTTTAGCCATTTCGGGGGTACCATACTCGGCTTGCTTGCCGGTTTTAGGTACCCGGCGCAGCAGTGCGCGCCACATGTTTAGGTTATGAACATGAATTACTGCACCAATCTTTGGATCGCAAAGGTAGAGCACGGCATGTGTTAGAGACTCCGACGAAGCTATTACTGGGCCAGTAGCATCAACAGTATTCCTATGTATGTTGAACGAGGTAACCAGGGCAAAGTGCTGTTTGCCAATCTCGGCAAACCCACCCGTTCCACTACCGGTAATCAGAAACTCATTACCACTTGTCCGACAGCTTAGGTTCCCGTAACCAATTCCCTTACTATCAACCCCCACAAATCCCTTTTTGTATAAAACCTGTCGCCGGTATATAAGGTCATCAATTAAGGGCGATTCTATGGGATTGGTTTTGGTCCAATTGCACTTAAACTTAATTACTCCTTCTTTCATGAATTGTGAATTATATGAAAATTCAAAAACTCTTAGGCGGGAATAAAGAACCTACCCAGCTTTAAAGAATTCAAGACTTACGGAACTTCCCTTGAAACTGGGTTTAAACAAATGGAGCAATGATTTATAAGTTTTCAGTTTCATGGGCAAAAAGTTAAGTTAAATGACATAATGGTGATGTTAGTGCAGCAAATTTGAAATAGCATAGCTGTTTGGGTTAACAATTCCTTTTTCTGTAATAAACCCTGCTATCAGCCGGGCTGGTGTCACATCAAATCCGTAGTTTACAGCCGGGGTATTGTCTGGACAAATGAGCACGTCAACTAAATGTCCATTGTACAGGCCGCTAACGTATCGAACTTCGTTGGCCGCTCGTTCTTCGATAGGGATTTTGCCCATTCCTGAATCAAGCGAAAAATCGAAGGTTGAGGAAGGGGCTGCTACGTAAAATGGAATACCATTATCGTGGGCTGCAAGGGCTTTCAGGTAGGTGCCTATTTTATTGGCAGTATCGCCATTGGCAGTTATTCTATCGGCGCCGGTTATTACCAAATCTACCATGCCGTTTTGCATCAGGTGCCCACCGGTATTGTCGGCTATTAAGGTATGCGGAACACCTTCGTTTAGCAGTTCCCAAGCAGTAAGTGCTGCACCCTGATTCCGCGGGCGCGTTTCATCAACCCAAACATGCATCTTAATACCTTTACGGTGTGCCAGGTAAATGGGCGAAAGGGCCGAACCATAATCGGTAAAGGCAAGCCAACCGGCATTGCAATGGGTGAGTATGTTCACCGCATCGCCCTTTTTATTTCTGCTTATTGCCTCAATCAATGGTAATCCGTTCTCGCCAATCAGCCTACAGTTTTCGGCGTCACTGTCGGCGAGCCGTTTTGCTGTCTCAAGGGCTATGCGTGTTTTTTCTTCTAAAGTTAAATTGCCATCAGTTTTAGAGGCTACAATACCGATAGCCCATTTCAGATTAACCGCCGTGGGTCGGGTACTCAGTATCTCCGATATGGCTTTTTGAACAAAATTGACGGTCTGATTGCTCGTAAGAGCATCGCGGTACGCCAAATACACTCCAAAGGCACCAGCTACTCCAATTAAACCAGCTCCGCGCAAATGCATCTCCTTTATGGCTATTGCCATTTGTTTATAGGTAGATATGATTTCAACCTTGAATTGATGGGGTAGAAAGCGCTGGTCAATGATGTGAACATCAGGTAGATTCTCATCATCAACCCAAATGGTTCTAAAGTATTGGTTTGCCACGCGCATCGCTTTCAATCAAGTTGATGTCAAAGGTAAAAAGCCATTTGAAAAAATCAATAGGGTAGTATAAATTATCGTATCCCAAGCAATTGTAAACCAATTTGTGCTAAATTTACTATGCCAAACCAAGAACTCTATGCCTACCGTTGGAATAATAGGAGGATCGGGACTTGATAATCCTGCAATTCTAAAAGATGCCACAACCGTTGAGGTTGATACACCCTATGGGAAACCATCGTCGCCATTGAAGATTGGTAACATTGGGGTTAACAAGGTGATAATACTTGCCCGGCACGGGCACAACCACCAGCTTAGCCCTACTGAGGTTAATTATCGCGCCAATGTTTATGCGCTAAAGCACCAGGGGGCCCATTGCATTATTGCAACCACTGCCTGCGGTAGCTTGCGAAACGAGATTGCCCGAGGCGATTTTGTTTTACTCGACCAGTTCATTGATTTTACCCGAAAGCGAACCAATACCTTTTACGAATCATTTGCACAGGGTGCGGTTCATACCCCCATGGCTGATCCCTTCGACTCGGCATTGCGCGCCCATATCCTTGATTGTGCCGGCAGGGTGGGGGTTAAGTGTCATCCAAGAGGAACCGTGGTTACCATTGAGGGGCCTCGTTTCTCAACCCGTGCAGAGTCGATGATGTTCCGTAGCTGGGGAGCCGATGTAATTAACATGTCGGTTGCCACCGAGGTGGCATTGGCCAACGAACTGGGTATCCCCTATGCAGCCATTGCCATGAGCACCGATTACGATTGCTGGAAAACCGATGAACCACCTGTAAGCTGGGATGCGATTGTTCGCATTTTTGAACAGAATGCCGAGCGGATGCTTTTACTGCTTCGGGTGGTTGTTGAAACCTTAAAGTAAAACCTATGGCTACCATTCGCCTGGCAACGCTTGCCGATTTGGATGCGGTTTACCAGTTGATATGCGACCTTGAAGGGGAAGCCCTTAGCCTAACATTCTTTACCCAAAACTACAAGGCAAACCTCCAAGATAGCACAATACGTTACATTGTAGCATGCGACGGGGAAAAGGTTATTGGCTTTTTAAGTATGCATATACAACGAATTCTGCACCACGAGAGGCTAACCTGCGAGTTGCAAGAGCTGAACATTTTGCCCGAGTACCGATCACAGGGCATTGGATCCAAACTAATGGAGTATGCCGAAAACTTGGCCAAAGAGATGGGGCTCGAGGAGGTTGAACTTACAACCCGAAATTACCGAATTCGGACGCAAGAATTTTACAAACGTTTGGGTTACGAGCAAACCCATCTTAAGTTCGTGAAGAGGCTATTGTGATAGTGTACAGTGTATAGTGTACAGTTGACAGATTCTGTGACTCCTGATTTCTGATTTCTCAAACTATCAACTCCGCTTGTCATCCTGAGCGTAGCGAAGGATCTCCCTCATTAAGAATAGAAAAGATGCTTCGGCGGAGCTCAGCATGACAAAGGTTTGAGGATGCTGAGGTTTTGTCATTCCGAGCAAATGCGAGGAATCTCATTATAAAAGGGTTGAAGGTAAAAAGAGATGCTTCGGCGGAGCTCAGCATGACATGAGAGGACGGGTCATATTCAAACTATCAACCATCAACCGTCAACTAAATAAAGCGCCACAGGGTTTCACAGTGTAACAGGGAGTTTAACAGAGTAAAATACAACTTTTCCCAGCACGCATAAAAAACGAGCAACCATCAACTATTAACTCCGCTTGTCATCTTGAGCGTAGCGAAGAATGTCCCTCATTAAGAATAGAAAAGATGCTTCGGCGGAGCTCAGCATGACATGAGAGGACGGGTCATATTCAAACTATCAACCATCAACCGTCAACTAAATAAAGCGCCACAGGGTTTCACAGTGTAACAGGGAGTTTAACAGA
>Ga0078972_1008405_pt1 | contig 21647 bp, 17 predicted proteins | sample YelNatPaOPGAMG01_FD_67568 | JGI IMG/M metagenome (GOLD analysis project Ga0078972, IMG submission 67568) | Hot spring thermophilic microbial communities from Obsidian Pool, Yellowstone National Park, USA - OP-RAMG-01 (SPADES assembly) (version 2) | ecosystem: Environmental > Aquatic > Thermal...
TCATGACGGTACTGTGGAGTGGGTATCTGCAGTGCCTGTATTTTTTGAGGAGGCGTGAGCCGGGGGCAGGGGACGAAGTCGAAGCAGATATTTCCCAGCCCGGCGGCGCAGAGATTTCTGATCAACGGGCGAATGCACCGCGTCTTTGCGCGTCAGGGAACTTTGGTTCCGGCTACGCCGGGCTGGGATAAATGCGTTTGTTCCAGGCTTGGCACTCCGTCGCGCCGCGCTGAGCAATATGCCGTGGCAAGGCGCTTTCAGCCGGTTAATTTGCCGTTGTTGAAGATTGGCAATCAGACCCGCCTATTGCTGAGCAGGTGCATTGTCAGGGCTCGATTTGTGACGCAGCGACTGAGTCATGTAGTAAAGAATCGGAACGACAACCGGGCTGATCAGCATGGATACAATGCCCCCGGCCATCAGGGAAATCGCCAGACCCTGGAAGATCGGGTCGAACAGTATCACTGCTGCGCCCACGACGACAGCCATTGCCGTAAGCATGATTGGTCGGAATCTTATCAGGCCGGCCTCGATGATGGCGTCTGCCAATGTCTTGCCTTCGCCAAGTCGGAGCTCGATGAAGTCCACAAGGATGATTGAATTGCGGACGACGATGCCGGCGCCCGCCATGAATCCAATCATTGAGGTTGCGGTGAAGAAAGCCCCCAAAGCACCGTGTGCCGGCAGAATGCCCAACAGCGAAAATGGTATGACAACCATGACGATCAACGGCGTCAGAAATGATCTGAACCAGCCGACCATCAGGACGTAGATGAGAATGAGCACAGCTGCAAATGACAGCCCGAGATCACGGAACACCTCGATTGTGATCTGCCATTCCCCGTCCCATTTGATCGCCGGGGCAATATCGGTGAACGGCATTTGTGCGTTGTAGATTCCGATCGCTGCATTGCTGCCACCGAACTTTCTGGCGTCAAGCTTCCTGAGTTCCTTGTTCATCTTCAGGATCGCATAGACGGGGCTTTCGATCTTGCCTGCAACATCGCCTATCACGTAGGTCACAGGCATCAGATTCTTGTGATAAATGCTCTTGTCAGCGATCGAGTATTGTATCTTCACCAATTCACGGAGTGGCACCAGCGGGGGTATTCCGCCCGCAGCCGCTGCCGCGCGCGGATCGCCTTGAACCCGGATTGAAAGCAACTCTTCGGGCGTGGTTCGACTTGCCAGTGGCAATTGCAGAACAATCGGCACATCTTCCTTTTCGGTTGGCTTGTGCAGGAGATCGATTGACATGCCGTCGGCCGCCAACCTCAGGGTGGTTGATATTGTCTCGGCAGAGACACCATGCAACGCGGCTTTTTCCTTGTCGATGATGAATGTTGCCTTTGGTTGGTCGTCTTCGATGTACCAGTCAGTATCAACGACGCCTTCTGTTGCTTTGAAGATGGCGGTGATTTCACGCGCGAGAGCTCTGCGACCGGACTCATCGGGACCATAGATTTCAGCGACCAGGGTCTGCAAGACCGGCGGGCCGGGCGGCACTTCAGCCACTGCAACTCGCGCCCCGTATTTCTCGGCGATTGCAGCAACGCGCGGTCGAACGCGCTTGGCGATGTCGTGGCTTTGGGCGCTGCGATTGTGTTTGTTGACGAGATTGACCTGAAGGTCAGCCACACTTGCGCCCCGGCGCATGAAATAGTGCCGCACCAGACCGTTGAAATTGAACGGAGCCGCCGTACCGACATACACCTGGTAATCCGTCACCTCGGGCTCGTCACGAACGGCTGCCGCAATCTCGCGCGCAGCCCGGGCGGTCAGCTCGAGCGCGCTGCCCTCGGGCATGTTCAAGATCACCTGAAACTCGCTCTTGTTATCGAAAGGCAACATTTTGACCTTGACCCATTCAATCGCCACAGTGGCCATTGCAATCAACAAGAGACCGGCGAGCCCCGCAAGAAAACCCCACCTTATGGCTCTGTGCTCGACCAACAGCCGCATGCCGCGGCGGTAAATGCGACTGAAGAGTCGCTCTCCACCGTCCGAACCTTCCGGTCCACCGGAGTGATGGCCACCCACGCCGTGTCCGCTGCGGCCCCAGCGAAGTATCCGGATCGCAGCCCACGGAGTGACCACAAACGATATGATCAGCGAGAACAACATGGCAGCGCTGGCGCCGACCGGGATCGGGCGCATGTAGGGTCCCATCATTCCGCCTACTGTCGCCATGGGCAGCACTGCTGCAATAACCGCGAACGTCGCCAGTATCGTCGGGTTGCCAACCTCGGCCACAGCTTCGACTGCAACCCTGGCAAACGGTCGGCCCCTGTTCTCGGGCAAATGAAAGTGGCGTACGATGTTCTCGACCACGACTATTGCGTCATCCACCAAAATGCCGATCGAGAATATCAGGGCGAAAAGCGTGATCCGGTTCAACGTGAAACCCAGCAGATGGAAAACCAGCAACGTCAGTGCCAGGGTGGATGGAATTGCCACTGCCACCACCCCGGCTTCGCGCCATCCAAGCGCAAGGAAAATAAGAAACGAAACACTCACCACAGCAATGCCCATGTGAAGCAGCAATTCATTGGATTTTTCGGCGGCGGTTTCCCCGTAATGCCGTGTGATGCTCACCTCGACGTCCGCTGGTATGATCCGGCCCTTGAGAGACTCGACTTTGGCGAGAACCGCGTTTGCGACCGAAATGGCGTTTGCACCCGGTCGTTTTGCCACGCTGATCGTTACCGCAGGTTCTTCGACGTGTTCATGGCCGCCGCCGGAAGCCGCGCCGCCGTGGCCAAACAACACATACTGCGACAGTTCTTCCGGGCCGTCCTTGATTTCCGCCACGTCCCGCAGGTAAACAGGTTTGCCGCCAAAAACCCCAACCACGACATTTGCCACCTGTTCGACGTCCGTGAGAAAAGCTCCGGTCTCAACAACAACCTCGCGGTTGTTGGATGCTAGCTTGCCCGCGACCATCTGCCGGTTCGCCTGGGTCAGAACCGGCACCAGAACAGCGGGGCTCAGATTTCTCGCCGCCAATCGCGCCGGATCAAACAAGACACGGACCTGGCGGCGTGCGCCACCAATGATCGCCGTCTCGGCCACCAACGGGACCTGCTTGATCGCGTCGTCCACTTGTGCAGCCAATCTTCGCAAAGCGTAGTGGTCATGATTCCGACTGTGGAAAGTCAGAGCGAGAATCGGAACATCATCTATCGACTTGAGTTTGATGAGCGGGAATGAAACACCGTGCGGAATCCGGTCGAAATTCGCCTGCAGCTTGTGAGTGAGCTTGACAAGGCTTTCCTCGGGGTCTTCGCCGACCTTGAATCTGACGATTGCAAGGCTTTCGCCCGGTCGTGAGGTGGTGTACACGTACTCCACCCCGGAAATCTCCCAAAGAAGCTTTTCCATCGGGCGGGTGGCGCGTTCTTCGACTTCTTTGGCTGTGAAGCCCGGCATGGCCACCATCACATCGATCATCGGAACCTTGATTTGTGGTTCCTCTTCGCGCGGCAGCATCACCACGGCCAACACACCAAGTAGAATCGACGCCAATACGACGAGCGGCGTAAGCTTCGAGTTGATGAACGCACCCGCTACCCGGCCTGCGATGCCCTCTGATTGCACACTGTGTTGATTGCTCGAACTCATGGCGGCTGGAGAATGATCCTTTCCCACGGAACAACCGCGGGCATTATTTGATCTGCACAGACTGCCCGTCGATGAGCGTGTCCGCACCGTCAGTCACCACCGTCTCCCCGGCACTGACGCCGGAGACAATTTCAGCAGAACCTCCGGTGCGCTTTGCGGTCCGGACGAGGCGCAATTGCGCAACGTTGTTCGTGACCACGAAGACGAACTCGAGCTGGCCTTTTTCGATGACCGCTCCGGACGGCACCAACAACCTTGGCGATTCGCCGGCAGGCACAACAACACGCACAAATTGTCCCGGACGAAAACCGCTTTCTTTGGGCAGATCGATTTTGACACGATAGGTTCTGCTCATGGGATCAGCAGCCGGCCCGATTTCACTAACGGTCCCTTCGACTGCCGATGGCGATTCTTCCTGCACAATCTGCAATTTGGCGCCCATCCGAATCTGCCTCAGCAGGCTTTCAGGTAAATCCACCTCGACCCGCAGATCGTTTGGATTCTCAAGTTCAACCAGCGGACGGCCCGGCGACGCAAGCTCTCCGACATCGGCCAGCTTGCGCGTGATAACGCCCGAGAACGGCGCCGTAACCTTCGCGTAACTGAGCATTGTCTCGGCTTCTGCAACGGCTGCTGCGGCCATCCTGCTGCGCGCTTCCATGGCATCATATTCAGCGCGTGTGACGGCCTCCTGTTTCAGAAGGTTGGCGTATCGTTCGAGGTCTTTGGCTGCCTGCTCGCTTTGTGCGAGCGCCTGGTCAAGTCGGGCTTTGATTTCGCGCACGTCCAGTTCGCACAACACATCCCCGGCTGCAACTGCTTGGCCCAATGTCGCATTCAGGCGTGCGATTCGCCCGCTCACTTTCGGCTCGACAGTCGCACGCTCCCGCGCCCGAACAGTACCGACCACTTCCTCGCGTGCGATAGACCTGCCGGTTTCCACTTTGGCGACACGGACAGAAGCGGGCGGCAGTGGAGCGCGTTGGGCGACCGGCTCGTGTTTGCTGCACCCGGCAATTGCCAAAGCCAGAAGCAATGCTCCAAAGCCAAACCGGGTTTTACTGTCGGCTCCCGGTGTCGCGAGGTTGCCGGGCGACTTGTTTTTCCTCATGGCCATCGTGTAATGCGCGGTTACGGTTGAAACAAAACCAATCTGATTTTTCACCTGCGATTCTGCGGTGAGCGAACTGGTGGTATCGGTTGTGTTCATGGGTTGAGGTCTGGCGCGTCAAGTTGAGGCAGGCCGAGCGCCTTGCGCAAAGCGGCAATTGCAATGTTGCGATCGGCTTCGGCCTCGGCGCGGCGCACGCGTGCGGCGGTTAGGGCCGTTTCTGCATCGATCAATTGCGTTGCCAAAGCAAGCCCCTGCTCGAATCGGGCGCGCGTGAGTTGAACGCTTTCCTCAGCCTGAGCAATTACAGTTGAAGTGACTTCAAGCCGTTCGTTGGCTTCTTTGAGACCCAGACGCGCCTGTTCGACCTCGAGGTCGAGACCCAACCGCAGTTTGCGATCGTGTTCTTCGATCATTTCGAGGTTGGCTCTGGCTTCGCTGACGCGAGCGCGTGTGGCTTTGCCATCCCAGAGATTCCATTCCAACATCGCCCCGGCTGTCCAACTCTCGCCGTCCCCGTTGAATCGCCAGCCATGATCGTAATCGAGGCTTCCGAAAACCCCGATCTTGGGCAGGTAACCTGATTTCGCCCCCTTGACTGCGGCTTCGGCCGCCCGCCGTTTCTGTTCGAGACTTGCCAGTTCCGGACGGCCGGAGAAATCCGACCCCGAGGGCGCTTCAACGGCAGGCACGTCTTCGGCAACATCGAATGACTCATCTTCGACTCCAATCAGACTGCGAAGCGCCTTTGTCGCAAGAGCCAGCCCGTTTCGAGCACGCACAAGGTCTTCTCTGGCCTGGGCGAGGCGGACCTCGACGGCGAGCACATCCGACTTCAACATTGTGCCTGCCTCGTGGCGTTTACGTGCAATGGCCACGTTGTTTTCATAGGACGTGACAGCGGCCTCGGCAGCGCGAACAAACCCGCGCGCTTTCATTATCGTGTGAAACGCTCGGGCCACTTCGAATCCGAGCGCGTTTCGAACCGCGCGTGCATCTTGTTTGACGGACTCGGCATTTGCAGTTGCTCCTTTTCGGGCTGCGGTGATTTGACCGCCCGTGTAAACCGGCATGCTGACAACGCCGCGGACGTTCAGGTTGTCAACATCGGGCACATTGTTGAAGTCCAGTGTGCCGAAATCGATGGATTTCTGGTTCAGGAGCGACCCGAACACCATGACAGGATTGTCGGTCCGAACGTAGGTTGACTTGAACTGGACTTGCGGCCAGAGCGCCGAGTTGGCCTGGTCAATTACAGCTCTGGCTGCCGTGATCCGTTGCTGGGCGATCCGGGCGTCGGGACTGTTCGTCAGAGCATGCGACAATGCTCGCTGCAGAGTCCACTGCTCAGCCTCGACATTGGCAAGCACCGCCCAAAAAACTGCGAGGAATGTAGCAGCCTTCCGAATGTTTGAAATCGCCAGCACGATTGCCATAAGGTTTCTTCGAGGTTTCACCGTGCGACCGGACATCGGTCCCGCGGATGTCACTCTATACGCCCCGGCGCAGACAAGACATTCAATCAAGTTGGTCCGGCTCTCACGGTCGTTGCCATCAATTTGGCCTGTTACAACAGCAGCTCGCCTTCGAGTCGCCCACGCCAATCTTCGTCAAAATGTTCTCGGCCGGACAAAAGCCTGTAAACGCAGACTGAATCAGGTTGATGCCAACGAACACTGCAAGAAGCAGCCACCAGTGGCTTACAAAGTGACCGAGCGCAACGCTGATTAACACCATAGTGCCGGCGAGCACTCGAATAGCCGACTCTGTTTTCATATTCAATGCGGGTTTTTCAACCGGAATTCGGGTGACCACAATCGACCCGTCATGCAGTTGCTAATGCGTCGAGTTTGGAACGCAAGACCCTTTGTGGTGCCATTCCTACGATGCTGTCCACTATGTTCCCGTTGTTGAAGAAGATGAGAGTGGGGACCCCTGTAATTCCGTACTCCGCAGCGAGTTCCGGAGCGTCATCGACGTTCACCTTCACAAGCTTCGCGCGACCGGCGAATTCGGCTGCCAGCGCGTCCAGCACCGGCCCCATCGCACGACAGGGTCCGCACCACGGCGCATAAAAATCCACAAGCACCGGCTGCTTGGCGTCCAATACTTCGGTTCTGAACTGATCTTTTGTTATTTCGTTGATGTTGCTCATGTCGTCTATTGTATCATTAACGGTTTCGCAGAACTTGATCCGTAACCTCGAAAAAGGTTACATGCAATTTCCGGGACTGTCAGCTACCGATATGCCGTGCCGTTGGCGCTTCGATTGCAAGCTGTGCGGGAGCCTGAAAACAATGACAAGAGAGGCGATTCGTTTCTTTAGCCATTGCCTGGTCTTTTCGGCCAACAGAAAGAAATGAAGCGTGGTTTTTCGGTGACGGACGAAAAAAACGAAATGCACCAAAAGAAACATTGGCGGCAAAATGAAGCCGCAGCAGATGTTCAGCGTTGTCCGAATCGGTATCACCATGCACACTGCTGCCACAAGCGATTGACAACCGCTGCTGTCAATGAAAGCCCCTGAAAGCCGTAACGCGCCGAAATGCAAGCCTGACGCTCAAGGCCGGGATGTCCGAAGATTGCGCGATTTGGCTCCCGCACAGCTCAAATCCGGCATTGCCGCGTGGCTGGGTTGGATGTTTGACGGGCTTGACATGCATCTTTACACGCTGGTGGCGGCGCCTTTTGTAATGCAACTGTTGCAAGCCGCCAGCCCCGCAGACCCCGCGGTAAAAAGCAAAAGTTCATGGATTCAAGCCGCTTTCCTTGTCGGCTGGGCGCTGGGCGGCGGGTTTTACGGGCGGATTGGAGATTTGCTGGGGCGGAGCAGAGCGCTGAGCCTGACAATTCTGACGTACGCCGCGTTCACCGGGTTGTCATTTGTTGCCCAAACATGGTGGCAATTGCTGATTTTCAGGTTCCTCGCCGCGCTTGGGATCGGGGGTGAATGGGCAATCGGCTCTTCGTTGCTTGCTGAAACATGGCCGCGCCGATGGCGCCCATGGATAGCAGCGGTTCTACAGACCGGAGTCAACATTGGAGTGTTGGGCGCCTGTTTGACTGTCTATACCCTTGCCACGATCACAGGACGCCTCGGGGTCGGCTACCAGCCGCGCTTTGTGTTCCTCGCGGGCATCTTGCCGGCGTTGATGGTTTTCTGGATCAGACGGCACGTACCCGAACCCGAGGAATGGCAATTTGCACGCGCAAGCGCCGGGGCAAACACACCGCGGTTGATCGACCTGTTCCATGGCGACGTGTTTGGCACGACGGTCAAGGCGATCTTCGTGTGCGCAACGTCGTTAACCGGCTGGTGGGCGTTCTTGTTTTGGCATGCCCAACATTTGCGAAACCTCCCGGAACTTGCCACGTGGTCGGGAACAGCCCGCGAACAACTCGTAAGCCAGGCTTTCTTTCTGGTCATTGCCGTTTCAATGGCGGGGAATTTCTTTGGTGGATGGCTGGCGCGGCGACTTGGTTTCCGGCGGGGCATGGTTGTCATGTTTGCCGGAATGTTCCTCGCCATGACAGGCGCGTTTTTCGAGTCGCACGATTACCGCAGTCTTGTATGGTTTTGGTTTCCGTTGGTGGGGTTTTTCTCGGGCGTGTTTGGTTTGTTTACGATGTACCTGCCCCCTCTGTTCCCAACATTGTTGCGAACCACAGGTGCCGGTTTCTGCTACAATATCGGTCGGCTCGCGTCGGCGGCCGGCACGGTGGTTTTCGGCCTTTTTTCTCAGGTTGGTGATTTTCGACTGGCGCTTCTGTATGCAGGGTTCCTGTTTCCGTTGGCGCTGTTTGGTGCGTTGTTGCTGCCCGAACCGGAAGCTTGATCCGCTCTAACATGGAAATCTCCCGGCCCGGCGTAGCCGGAACCAAAGTTGCCTGACGCGCAAAGACACGGCGCCTGCGCCCCTTCATCAGGAAGCTCTGCGCCGCCGGGCTGGGAAATATCTGCTGCGACTCCGTCGTCCACGGAGGACAGTGGGGTTCGCGTGGGGGACTGAATCCTTGCAGGACAGCACAATCGAACAATCACTGAGTCTGCGATCGATGGTCAAATTCTGTGACGTCGCTGTGCGAAACCCGCGAAAGTATTGCTGTAATAGGCCGGGCCTTCAGCCCTTGGATTGAGTAAGGTGATGTGGGCGTGACCGTTTCGTGGGTAAAGCGTGGTCAGGGAGTCAGAATAAGGGCTGAAAGCCCGCGCCAGGGCGAGTAGAAACCGAGCGCGGCGCAGCCACAACCGAACAAGCGCGGCGAGTTAAATGCGCTCGTTGCAAGCTCAGCGCTGTGTCGCGCCGCGCTGGATCGTCAGGCACTTTCTTCAACGACTTTGAACCCCATAAGGTCCCCGAGGTCTTCGAGTTGCTTCCGGTAATCACCGTAGAACACAACCCGATGTAGCAGCGTCATGACATCGCCCTTTATTGCATCGGCGCCCCAGTTCAAGAACAACCGCCTTGCATCCGGAACGGTCTGAGCAAACTGTGTCCGACACGCCAGTGGGCTTGTGCTTGTCCCGGTGATCTTGCCGGTCACCACGAGCATTGTGTTGAGATCAACCAGCTTGGCACAGGTGACGGGCTGGCCAACCCGGTTTTCGACCTCGAGTGCGACACCGCCGCGGGTGTCTGTTTGAGTGCGGATAGTGAACGGCAGGCGCGTGCCGCTCGGACCATCCATCTTTGTCGCAGACGTGCAATGGAAATGGATCATCGCGTTTCTTGCGATGTCGATCACGGGATCCGAAATAAACCCCGGCACACGGAACGCGTAACCGAACAACAGCATGGTGAGGGTCGAATCAATGTCGCCCTCGCAAGCCCCAACCAATCCGAGATCGTTCAATTTGCTGAACGTGAGGCAACCGCGCGGGTTGCCCATGCAGTGCACACTGCAGATCGCCTGCGCTTTTTCCTGAATCATCAGGTTTCGCACGCCAAGGAACATTCGCGCTGATTCGATGATTTCTTCTCGAGTGGGTTCAACGATCTTTCGCGCCGGTCGAATCCAGTATTCCTCGGCTTCGGCTTCGGCATCCTTCGGATCAACCGCTTTCATTGCTTCCATCACGCGTTCGTTGGGGATGGTAACAAGGTCAGCGCCGAACTTTGCTTTCACAGCCTCGGCAGAGCATGCGGAGGCGGTACCATGCGGACCACCAACAGCCAGGATGCGCGTCTGTTTCATCCATGCAGGCGCACGGAAAAGTGTCACGACTTTTTCGATGTCATCCCAATTGCTCGACGGTAACAGAACGACAGGTTTGCGAGCTTTGTGCCATTGCGGGAAATACATCCAGCCATGGCCGCTGAACGGCTGCGAAAACAGCGCCGTGGGCAGCCCAACGTCGATGAGCCGGGAAAGGACCGGTGCGTCGCCCCCGTGCCCGGAAAGATGCACGATCAATAGCGCGTCGGCATCCTTGAGTTTCGCAGCCACCGCGGGCGGCTCGGCCGGCGGGATTTCATCCCCACCGACGAACCGGATGTCGCCGAGCTTCTTTTCCAGCTCTGCAAAGTAGTTCTTGAACCGGTCGAGTTCTTCGGTCGGGCGCGTGAGATAAGCGTCACCGGTGCGCCCTGCGAACACGACGTGGACCTTTACCGGCGGCAGTTTGGGCCACGAAGACTCTGAAGCCGCAAGCGCGGTGTAAGAAGAAAGCCGCGTTGCAAGCAATGCACCGCCGGTAATTGCTGTTGCGGCCAGGAAGTCTCTGCGTGTCCATGTGTTGTTCATTTTATCCCTCTCCATATGGTTGTCTGTACCGTTATCTTTGAGAATCTGCGGAGCATTCGCAGATTTCGAGATGGCTCAGCACTCTTGACTTCAAACTGCTCAGTCACTGATCCCAGCTTGCTCCTGCCCGTGTGCGACCATGCCGCCACGATTGGTTCAGCGCAACAAAGCAATATTCCTGCAACCAAACCGCTTGTCCCAAGCGGGGCGTCCGATTGCCTCTGCGCTGTGCTGAACAAGCTGCAATCGAGTGGAGAGCATTGCGGCATTTCAGCGGCACGGCAAGCCTTCTTTGCGAAGAAACAAAATGGACGCGTTTTTCTCGCCGCGATCCTTCGGTTGCGGCTGCGCCGCGCTGAGAAAGACCCGGGCTAACGGTCATCCCTTTCCTTGAATTGTATTTCCCTATCACGTAAACTCCGAGCACAACCAAAGGGCAATTGCCCGCTGGCTGAGCTCTTGCAGCGATCGACGGCAGCAGTGCATCCATCCGAATGATCCAAGTTTGGGTGGCTTTTGTATATTGCCGTCAACGGAATCCAACGGTTGAAGAATCGACGAAAGTTGCACAAACGCCGAAAGACAGCACCGCCAAACGATCATCCGGCGGCGCGCCAGCATGGTACGGTACCTGCGGCAACCGAGCAGAAATTCAAGTGGTTTTTCAGGGTGGCCAGTCTGGTGCTGTCGCCGCTGCTTGTGTTTGGGTTGCTTGAAGGGGGCCTGAGACTGGCGGGATACGGTTATCCGACCGGTTTTTTTCTGCGAAGAAATTTCGTCGGCCAGAATCTCATCACCGAAAACGAGAAGTACGGCTATCGATTTTTCGGTCCTGCACTGGCTCGCAATCCACGCCGGTTTGCCTTGCCTGCGGTCAAATCTCCGGGAACGTGCCGTGTTTTCGTATTGGGAGAATCGGCGGCATACGGGGATCCTCAGCCGGAGTTCGGTCTGCCACGGATGCTGGAAGTCCTGCTGCGCGAGCGATGGCCGGGAACGCAGTTCCAGGTCGTCAACGCAGCAATGACGGGCATCAACTCGCACGTCGTGCGGGAGATTGCGCAGGACTGCGCCGACGAACAAAGCGATCTTTGGGTTATCTACATGGGCAACAACGAGGTGGTGGGACCGTTTGGTAGTGGCACTGTGTTCGGACCTCAGGTGCCGCCCATCCCACTGATTCGCGCCAGCATGGCGTCCAAGCGATTCCGGACCGGCCAGCTTCTTGCGGACCTTGGGCAACGTTGGCATGGCCAAACGCCCAATTCGAGTTACTGGGGCGGAATGAGGATGTTTTTGCAGCATCAAGTCGCTCAAGACGACCCACGCATGGCAAAAGTCTATGGCCATTTCGCTCGGAACCTTGCTGACATTCTTGCCCTCGGACGAAACCACCGTATCAAGGTGGTCGTCAGCACAGTTGTCGCCAATCTCAAGGACTGCGCGCCTTTTGCATCTGTGCATCGGCGGGGCTTGACCGCGACCCAGCTTGCAGAGTGGACCCGGCTGTATCAGATCGGCATGAAAGCCGAGGAAGCCGACCAATTTTCCGAGGCAGTCGCCGGCTTTACAGATGCCGCACGCATCGATGACAAGTTTGCGGATCTGCAGTTCCGCTGGGGACGTTGTTGTCTGGCTTTGGGAAAAGACGAAGAAGCACGCGAACATTTTCGCGCAGCTCGCGACGCCGACGCCCTCCGCTTCAGGGTGGACAGCCGACTCAACGACCTGATCTGCCAGACTGCAAGTAAAAGGGAGCGGGAAGGGATATTTCTGGTTGACGCAGAGCAGTTGCTGGCCGCTCAAAGCCCGCACGGAATTCCGGGGGAAGAACTGCTCTATGAGCACGTGCACCTGAACTTCCAAGGCAATTATCTGCTGGCACGAATTCTGGCCGAACAAATCGACCAACTATTGCCCGAGAATGTAAAGCAGCGCACCAAAACTCCCCGGCAGTGGTTGTCGCTTCCCGACTGCGCCCGGAAGCTGGCATGGACAGATTGGAATCGGTATGAAGCGGCAGAGTCGATGCTTCAGCGCTTCAGCGACGCGCCGTTTACGCACCAGCTCAACAGCGCGGAGAGACGCAGCCGCGTCCAGAAACAAATGGAACAACTCCGGCCAGCACTCAGCCCGCTTGCCCTGCGTGAGACCGTGTCGGATTACCGGCGCGCGCTGGCCGATGCGCCTGAAGACTGGGTTCTGCACTACAACCTTGCGCGTTTGCAGCAGAAGCTTGGCGATTTCGCCAGCGCGGCAGAGTCGTGCCGACAGGTCATTCGCCTGCTGCCCCACTGCAGTGAAGTTCATGCCCAGCTTGGCGTGCTGCTTGCCCGCCAAGGGCAAGTCGATGAAGCAATCCAACGGTTTGACACTGCTCTGAGAATCGACCCCGGGTCGGTCGCGGCGATCAACGGGCGCGGACTCGCCATGGCGCGTGCAGGTCATTACGACGCAGCAATCCGCGAGTATCAAAGGGCCTTGAAACTTGATCCGATGTCGGGCGAAACCCACTTAAACATTGGCATGGCACTCAGCGCGCAAGGAAAACACGAGGACGCCAAAAGGCACTTCCGAAAAGCGCTCGAACGGCGGCTCCTGAAAGCCGACGCCATGGTTACGCTTGGCAAGATGTGTTTCAGCCAGGGCTGGATCAATGAGGCCATAACCAATTTCACCGACGCCTTGCGCCTCGAGCCGACCCATGCCCAAGCGCATTTTTATCTCGGAGGTGTGTTGGCTTCTGTGGGGCGACGAGCTGAGGCCCAAGAGCATTACGCCGAAGCTGTACGACTGGACCCGGAACTGGCCGAAGCACACTTGGGTCTGGGCATCGAACTTGGTCGGCAAGGCCAGGATTTAAAGGCGATCGAGCATTTTGCAGAAGCAGTTCGACTGAGGCCAAACCTTGTCGAAGCACGGCTGAATCTCGGAATCGCGCTCAACAAACTGCAGCGGTTCAACGAGGCCGTACAACAGTTCCAGGAGGTCCTTCGACTGGCCCCCACAAACCTGGTTGCTCGAAAGTACCTCGAAGCCAGCGAGCCCCGTCGTCCATAGCAGCGGTGAGTTGGACGATGGGACGCTACGAGCGAAGTTGTTGACAGAAAACCGCAGTTTTCCATTCGCCGTCATACCACGGCAAGCATGCCAACCCGGCGATTTCACCGGAATCGCAGTTTGCGTGCGCATGGCCAGTCGGTCCGGAGTACTATAATCTGCGTAGAAATCACAGACTGGCTGATCGTCCAAGGATTTAATCTTCAAACTGTTTGGCAACTGATCCAAACCTCGTCTTCCCCGTGGGCAACGAAGCCGCCCCGTTCAGCGCGGTGCGCCACAGCGTTTATATTGAAGCGAACGCCTTCATCCCGCCGCGATCATTCGGTTGCGGCTGCGCCGCGCTGACAAATTTACGGGTCAGGCGCAGCCTCGCCATGACGGCAAAATGCAGGATTGACACACGCGCCCATGCAGGCATAAGAAGGAAACGGTAAACAGAAACCCTGTCTGCGGGAAGGCAGGAGTCGTGCCTCGCCACACCGGGTTAACAAAGCTACGTCAAATCAATCGACTCGAAGAGATGTATTATGAGAACCATTATGAGAACCATCCTTTCCTCGTTACACCGACGCAAACGAGCTGGCGCACGAGCCATTTTGGTTGGTGCCATTGCGTTCGCATTGGCACAAAACGCTTCGGCGGAGCTCAAGCACCGTTACAGCTTCAACACGGATAACGAAGTGGTCGATTCCGTCGGTGGTGCAAACGGCACGCTGATGAACAATGCAACGGTCTATGGAGGGGCAGCCTACTTCAACGGCGGCACTTCGGGCCCTGACTGCGATTATATCGAGTTGCCGCCCAACATGATTACCGGTTTTGAAACTGTCACGTTCGAATTGTGGATCGATGTTGGAATGAACGGAATATGGCCAGAGCTTTTCGCGTTTGGCCATCAGAACGCCGCCGGCCAGGGCGCCAACATGGTCATGTTTTGCCCGCACTCGGGCTCAACCCCGAACGATTATCGGATGAGCTACGCGCAAGCCGACCCGGGGTACAACGATGAATATGTCGTCAACGGCGTCGGGACCCTCGACGGCCTCGGTCCGTGTTTTATCGCCTGCGTGTACGATCCGCCTAACAACGTTCTGTCACTGTACAAGGACGGCGTGCTGGTAGCCTCATTGTCGCCGCCGGCCTCGGCGGGCTTTTCGCTCTCAAAAGTACGCAACACATACTCGTGGCTGGGCCGGTCGTTGTACAACGGCGACGCCTCGTACAACGGCACAATCGATGAATTCCGAATCCACAACTCTGCTCTCGGCCCGCTACGAATCGCCGTGGATCACCGCGCAGGGCCGGACACGGTTGTTACAGACATTGCGGTTACCTCGATTGACTGGACTGCAAATCCGAAGATGACAGTTGGATCGCGGCAATCGACGTCCGTCACTTTCAACACCGCCAGCTACGGCAGCATCACGGTCACCGAATCAACCGAGGCAACATACTCCTCCAGCGACCCCGCTATCGTAAGGGTCAACTCACGCGGCCAGCTTTTCGCAATGGCAACCGGCACGGCAACAGTCACCGCCTCCTACGGTGGACAAAAGAAGGAAGTGGTCATCCAGGTAACACCTGCAGAACTTGTTCACCGCTATAGCTTCAGCGAAGCCGCTGACCCCACTTTGGCCAAAGATTCGGTCGGCAACGCGGATGGAACGTTGATAGGCGCCTATATCGAGAACAACGCAGTGGTTTTGACCGGCTCGGGCAATTCGTTCGAAGGCTCGTCTTATGTTGACCTCCCCAACAATCTCCTGAGCAGCCTCACAACCGTCACAATCGAGGCATGGGTTACTGACAATGGCAGTGGAGCATGGGCGCGCATATGGGACTTTGGCAACAGCACCGGCGGAGAGGGTTACGCCGGCAGCGGCAGCAGGTACATGTTCCTCTCATTGCCCGCCGGCGGCGGAGACCTCTACGGAGCAATCCACATCAGCGACCGTGCCGGTGGCGACCTCGGAATTGGGTGGGCGAACCTTGGCCGCCCGCCCGTTGGGAAGAAGTCGCACATCGTTTGGTTGACAGATATCGCAAATACGAGGGGCGAATTGTACGTTGACGGTACTCGAGTGGGTGTCAACGCAAACATGAGCCTCACGCCGGCTGACATTGGGCCGATGGAGAACGTCTGGCTGGGCCGTTCGCAGTACGGCGGTGACGCCATGTTCAATGGTGTCATGGATGAATTCCGCATCTGGAACGGACCGATCTCACCGTTCCAAATCGCCCTGAACGCCGCCGCCGGACCAGACAAAGTGGTCACCGAGCCCGGCGCGCTCCAATCTCTCCAACTGACGTTGGCGTCACCGGATGTTGTGTTCGGCGGGTTCCCCGTCCAAGCAACGTTGCTGGGTGACTTTGCCAACATAGCAGGCGTCAACCTCACCAGCGTACAAGGTACAACCTTCCAATCGAGCGATCCTAATATCGCCACCGTCTCTGACTCCGGCCTTGTCGAAGCCACGGGCCTCGGCACCGTCACGATCACCGGCAGCTATGGTGGCAAGAGCACAAGCATAACTATAACCACCAAAACTCCACAGGGCTACAAACCGCCTGTCCTGGTTCACCGTTACAGCTTCAGCGAACCAGTGGGCAGCACCACGGTGAAAGACTCGGTCGGCACCGCTGACGGCCAAATCAAAGGTGTCGGCGCCGCGTTTGACGGGAATGGGCGACTGTTCCTGCCCGGTGGCACAGGCTCAGCCGCCGCACCGGACGTGATCGCCGGTTACGTTGACCTGCCGAATGACCTGCTCGGCACCTTCACAGACATCTCATTCGAGGTATGGGTGACATGGCAGGGCTCAGGAGCGTGGCAGCGCATCTTCGATTTCGGCACATCCGCTGGTGGCGAGGATGTCTCAAACGGCAACGGCAATTATATGTTCCTCTCGCCTGCAGGAGGCACAAACCTGCGGTTCTCAGTTCGTGACCCGGTATCGAATGCCGAGCCTGCCCCGCTGACTGCTGCAAGGCCGTTGGCAACCGACGAGGAAATCCTGCTGACTGTGGTGTACGACTACACAGCAAACGTAGCGCGGTTGTACAGCAACGCCGTGTTGGTCGCAAGCGGCCCGGCCCCGGTTGACCTCACAACAATTACCTACGTAAACAACTGGTTGGGCCGATCACAGTGGAACGACGCAATGTTCAGGGGCAAGTACAACGAGTTCAGAATCTGGGACGGCGTTTTGCTGCCTGATCAAGTGGCCGCACATTACGCTGCCGGTCCAGACTCTCTCGAACCCAAGCCGACATTGTCTGTCTCGATGACGGCAGGGAACGTGGTGATCTCGTGGCCCGCGACCAGCCTGTTCACGCTCGAACAGACAACCAGCCTCGGCCCGGCAGCGAACTGGTCGGCAGTCGATACATCCGGCGCAGTTGTTGAAGGGAACCTCAAGAAACTGGCTGTGTCACCATCCAAGTCTGCAACGTTCTACCGGATGAAGAAGTAACGAACGTAGAACCGGCTATTGGGCGGAAGCGCCCTACTCCACGATCCAAACATGGGTGAGCACGCCAATGGACCCTAACCGGTTGTAACCGGATAAACAGCAAATCACGAAGGGCCGAGGGACCAACCTCGGCCCCTTCCTTTTGAAGCTCGTTTAAGTTCAATCCGGTGAGATTTCTGGGCCCGCATATTTCCCAGCCCGGCGTAGCCGGAACCAAAGTTCCCTGACGCGCAAAGACGCGGCGCATTCGCCCGTCGATCAGAAATCTCTGCGCCGCCGGGCTGGGAAATATTTGCTTCCACTTTGTCCCTTGCCCCCCGGCTCCACTCCCCCCAGAAAAAAATACAGACACCGCAGATAGCGATGCCACAGTAGCGTCATGAACACCCCAGTGATACGCGTCGCCGTAACTCCGTGTCTGTCCCCATATCCCGCCCACCATGCGCCCTTTCAGTCACCCCACTGAACGTTGAGAGTTGAACGTTGGACCTTAAACGTTCCTGATCGGTATATCGGACATCGTGTCTGTCCCCATATCCGGGTGCCGCAACCGGCTTCGACTGCCCGACCGGCGCTTGGTCAGGTCCACTGGGTCAAGAGTCCGGTTGTCCGAATTCCGTGTCTGTCCCCATATCCCGACCACCATACGCCCTTTCGGTCACCCCATTGAACGTTGAGAGTTGAACGTTCCGCGTTGAACGTTCCCGATCGGCATATCGGACATAGTGTCCCCATATCCGGGTGCCGTGGCCGGCCTGTAAATTGCGTGTCTGCCCCCCATATCTGGGCTGTGGCGCTCCAAAGAGCCCGCCAGTTGGTTTCTTCAGTCCGCCAGTACGGTTGGGCAGGCAACAGCATCGTCCCAGCCCAGCACTCGGTCATGACCGTGGAAGAGTTGTTGGAGAAGTTCCAGACAACCGCAGTTGCCAGGGGTCTTCGGCCAAAGTCAATCAGGTGGATTGTGTGCAGTCTGCGCCGTCTTGCCCGTGAGAGTGGCGCGCAAAGGGTGGCTGATCTGACACCAGAACGTCTCCAAAGCTGGATTGCAGAATGTAAGCTCAAACCTGTGAGTTTGAATTCAGTGCTCAGAACCGCTGCTGTGGTTTTCAGTCGGCGGTCGTTGCAGGCAATGGGATTGGTTGGGGTTCGGAATCCGTTCAAGGAACTTTGCGTATGGTTGCGGGCGCACGGGGTTCGGGATTTCAAACCTGTGCATTATCTGCGGAAGTGTTTCGGGTCATTGGCAGTGGCCGATCACGGTATATTCATTGCGTCGAAGTTGTTGGGGCATTCAGACATTGGCCTCACAGCGAGCACATACGCCGGTCAAGTGGACAGATTGCCTGCGGTGAGGTTTTGAAGGCGAGATGGACAACCGGGGATCTGTTTTTGCAGCGGTGAACTGCTATGGAAGAGCCTTTCCGGTTTGCCGATGGGAGACCAGATGTTGACCCGCAACGCCGCGGTTCCGGGCGTCGTTGGAACTGGAAAACAATTGGCCTGCTGAACGCGTTCGATCCCGAAGTCCAACGGGACTACTTGCGTCCGGCGGGCCTTGTGTTGTTTCGTCTGCGCCACATCACCCTTGCAGGACGAGACCACGACCGGTTCAGTTCCTTGCGGCCTTAGCCTTGTGGACAAGCCGCCGCTCCATTTGGAGAACCCGATGTGACTGCAGGAGCCGGTTCAACACTTCGGTCGTGCGCCCCAACAAGGCTGCCCGCGTCTTTGCCTCTCGCTGGATTACTATGTTGAGAAATCGCTCATATTTGCGAAGATTTTCAGACTGCGAGTTTGCTCAACTTGTCACCAGAGTGCGGCCCTTGGAGTATAAAACTGGATGATCTGCGCTGAAACTGCAGATCAGCAGATCCTTTGCGACTTTTACCTCCGAATTGTTCGGCCGATGATCCGACTTTTGGATCTCCCCCCCTTGAGCGACGAAGTCGCCCCTTTCAGCGCGGCGCGACCCAGCGCACAGCTTGAAACGAACGCATTTATCTCGCCGCGATCATTCGACTGCGGCTGCGCCGCGCTGAGCAGTGTGAGGATTGCCATATAAGAAATAGCGCTGTTGTTACGCTCGCGGCGGGTGAGCACCTCGACCAGGAAGCCGTCCAAGCCGAGGCGGCCTTTGATGGCTGCTACGTGGTTTACACGGACCTGCCTGGTGACCGGATGACCAAAGAGGAAGGGGGCGCTTCCTACAAGAAACTAAGCTTGGTCGAAGAGGCTTTTCGGAACTTGAAGACCGTCTGGCTGGAAGTGCGACCGGTTTATCACAAGACCGATGATCGGATTCGGAGCCACGTGTTCATTTGCATTTAGCCTCAGGTCTCCTGAGGCCGTGGAATTAGTCTGACCCCGTTCCTGAAACCACCAAGCGATGGATTCCGCATGTAACCCATTGATTTCCAAGGCTGCTGCAGGCGCGGTGGTATCAGCAGAATTCCACGGCAGTTGAAGTCACAGCCTCGGGGATCAGGAGTTCTGAGGCTGGTCTGCATTGCTTCAACCGCACGGTGTCGGTCTGGGCTTTCCAGGGCGCTGCGCCTTATACCTCAGGGCGAAAACAGATGCCGGAGGCCCTACGGGTCTCTTTGGACAACCGTAGCAGGCGTCGTGCTTCGTCACCCGCCATCCTGAACCGTGCTATCGGCGACTTCGACAGGATACCAGCGCAGGGCAGTTGATCGCCCAATGGACGCCCGTGCATGCCGATGCCGACGACGTGCGGAACCGCCTCGGCCTGTGAGCGAGAGGTACAAACGATTCTCCCTCAGCCCGGTCGAAGTATGGGCACAGACGGGTGTGCTTCTGTGCTCCGGTCATTATCTTGCCCACATGCTCTTGCCGTCCATTATCCAGCCATTCTCTGCCACAGGAGTGTCTCGGAGAAGGTAAGATGAAGAGGCGAGATCAAGCGGCCGACAGGTCAAAGCGGCGGTGCAGCGATCGGTGCAGCGGTTCGGCAGCGCCGCTAGCTACCGGTACAAGAACGGTTGGACGAGACATTCCGATTTATCGGCCTGCCTGCCCACAAGGCAGGTCTGGGCGGTAATGTTGTGTCTTGACGGAACCTCTAATGGGTGACCCCGTGTCATTACTCCCTTCACCGTATGGCCTGACACCACACGCCTTTACTCCGTTTTGCTTTGGGTGCCACAGCCAGTGAGCAAACGCGCAATCCGCCGCTCGACGTACTCCACAGATCGAAGTTTCACGGTCAAGTTGGCATCGACTACCACAACACTTGCCGTGGGACCTTGTCCGCACCATAAGCTCGGCCGGGCGAAAAGCACCAAGTCCTCACGAATCCCTCGTTCGCCGATATACACGAATGCGCCTCGTTCATCAATGGCTCCCAGTGGTGCATCGGAACTCGCAACTTCAAAAGACTTTGTCGCAGTACCGGGCACACAGAACCACACTGTGTTCGATAGCCCCACGTAATCAGGTACCAATTCAGATAAACGACACGGCAACCCGCCCTTATGTGCTTCCCGATACTGCCTCAGGGCGTTTCCCAGCTTCTGGGCGTTACGGGCCAGAATCATCTCCGGCGCGCGAGAGTGGTAATGCACCGGCCGGAGCAAGCACAACCACACTAGCCACGCTAGCAAGACGCAACTGGCCAACACGACTGCTCTAGCAACTTTCATTTGCCGCATGCAAAGCACCGCCCTTTCAGTGCGTCTGGATAATACTTACTCAACGTATTGGTGAACGCTGCCGATGGTGTAGCGTTTTTACCAACGTTTGGGTCTGTGGTCGTGTCCAGGTCCTCTCTTGTATCCCGCCCAGGAACTCTATATGTCCGACACGGACCCACACTAACCAGTCTGTAACCTTTCCCGCATTCGCAGGCAGTAAGGCAGACTCGGCAGACTTCGAGCTTCCAGCCCGACAGGAGGGGGTTCTCGGTTCCGATCACTGAGGATGGTGTATCCTCAAACAAAACGGCTCCCTCCGCAGGGTCCGCCCCTGGATACAGTGGTGGACACGTAGGTTTGTCGCTGGCTGGACCATGCTTACCAGTGTCGACAATTGGGTGCTGGTAAGCGACGCAGCCTCCTAGCCCGACTTGAATGTACGACGTCATCTGTCCTTTCGGACACGGTTCTGCAGACCATAGAAATGTGGTAGGCGTGATTTTCTCGATAATTGTTAGGCCAAGAAAGTCAGCAAGGGACGTACAACTGTTCCGGGTAGAAGCGTAGGGCAGCGTTGGTACCTCGGAGGCGGCACTCGCCCAGGCGTTGGCAAACACAGCTGCACGATAACGGAACAGTGAGCTATCAGCGATCGGATCTTTGCTCAACCACCTCCCTGTGCTCGGATTGTAGTACCGGTAACCGTAGTAGAGGAATCCGGACTCGGTGTCGGTGTACTTGGCCGAGAAACGGATCGGGTTCAGTTTGGACAATGGGCCGGAGGACCTGATTGGTTCGGCGAACGGGCCGTACTCGTAGCGGGCACAGGCATTGCCGTTGGCGGCGTCGATCAAGGCCGTGACGTTCCCGTTGCCGTCGTAGGCAACAAAGGCGTTTGTGGTGGAGGTACCGTAGTACGTCAGTTTCAGCAGTCCGCCAACACCACCGGCGCCCTGCATCGAACCGCTCAGGTCAGTGCCC
>Ga0078972_1008406_pt1 | contig 21644 bp, 21 predicted proteins | sample YelNatPaOPGAMG01_FD_67568 | JGI IMG/M metagenome (GOLD analysis project Ga0078972, IMG submission 67568) | Hot spring thermophilic microbial communities from Obsidian Pool, Yellowstone National Park, USA - OP-RAMG-01 (SPADES assembly) (version 2) | ecosystem: Environmental > Aquatic > Thermal...
TTATTAAATTTTTTAAAAATATCTGTAAACAATTTAAGTAAATTAAAATAATTTTTAATTTATGCTATTTTTATTGTGTAAAATAATAATAAACTTTACAAATAACATTATCCACTCACAAAACATTTTAAAAATAAAAATTACTTTAATAATAAAAAAAACAATATTATAATTTAACCATTTAAAATTAATTGTTATTAAATTAAAGTAATGGAGGTGCAATGCAGGATAATAAAATTAATGCTGATTTTAGCATTACAGAAGAAAAATCCCCTGATGACAGCAAAACAAATTTACAAAAAAAATTAGAAAATGGTGAATTTGCTGTTACATGCGAAATTGGGCCACCAAAAGGGGTTGATATTCAAGAAATAAAAGACACAGCTCAAATATTAAAAGGAATTGTTGATGCTGTAAATGTAACTGATCTTCAAAGTTCAGTTATGAGACTTGGTTCTCTTGCAACTTGCCATCTTTTAACAGAGATGGGAATCGAACCTATTTTCCAAATGACTTGTAGAGATAGAAACAGGCTTGCTCTTCAATCTGATTTATTAAGTGCCTACGTGTTAAACATTAGAAATGTCTTATCTTTAACTGGTGATCACACAACTATAGGAGACCATCCTCAAGCAAAACCTGTATATGATCTTGATTCAGTAAGTTTATTATGGACAATGAAAAAGTTGGAAAGTGGCTTTGATTTAGCAGGTAAAGAATTAAAAGGTAAGCCTTGCTTTTTTAAGGGTGCAGTCGTAAATCCAGGAGCAGATACTAGACCTGCATTAGAATTGCAATTATTAAAAATGCAAAAAAAAATAAATGCAGGTGCACAATTTTTTCAAACTCAAGCGATTTTTGATGCAGTCTCCTTTGAAAAGTTTATGGAAAGGGTTCAAAAATTAGATATTAAAACACCAATTCTTGCTGGAATAATATTGCTAAAATCAGAAAAAATGGCTAATTACATGAATAAATTTGTGCCAGGAGTAAATGTGCCAGATGAAATAATTAAGAAAATGGCAGAAACTCAAGATAAAGTCTCAGCAATGTTAGAAATTACTACAGAACTTGTTGAAAAAGTTAAACCATTTGTTCAAGGTATACATATACAAGCTCTGGGTTGGGAAAAGCATGTTCCAGCTTTATTAAAAAATTTAGGTTTGTAATTAATTTAACTAAGAAATTTAAAACAAAATTAATTAGATAATATTATTTAATATTTTAAAATATTAAATAATATTATCTAAAATAACAATCAAATATCTAAAGCTAAAAAAAATATATTGATAAATTAATGTTTTTTGATAAAATATTTTCGATTCATTTCCCCTCCGAGCGGTTTTTTAATAAAACCGCTCTTTTTTTTACTAAAATCTTATATTTAGTGAAATTTCTTAATTAATTTGAGATAATATTTTAATATAATATATTATAATTTTAATTGTTGATTTTATTTTCTAAAAATTAAAAAATTAATTTATTCATTATTCATTTTATTATCTAGGGGGATAAAATGCTTACAGCACTCTTGATAGCAATTGCAGTCTATATAATTACCAAACTTGTAATAATTCTTTTAAGTAATTATGGCAGAATTGAAAATTGGATAGTAAAAGCATTAGCGCTTGTTGCAATTTTCTTTATTTGCTTTTTTATATTCAAACTATGGATATTTAACAAAAATATAGCTGTTGAGGTTAAAACTTACGAAGATATTTTTAAAAACCTACAATATGCTTTTAAAATGTGGTAAAAAAATAGCTCGTTTTTATTTTAAGGTGGTGCCCGAGGCCGGAATCGAACCGGCACGAGGACAAGCCTCAACGGATTTTAAGTCCGTTGCGTCTACCTGTTCCGCCACCCGGGCATTATAATTTTAAAATAAGCAAAAAATTAGAAATAATTAATAAATAAACTAACTTAATAAAAATTACAAAACTTAATAAAAAATTAAACTGGCAAAAAACTAAAAGAATAATATCAAAAATTAATTAAACTGTAAATAATTCCGTCTAAAATATCATTCTCACTTACAAAAATTTTTTCTTTTTTAAAGTAATTTAGTACTTCTATTACAATAGCTGTGCCACCTATTATTATATCTGCTCTAGCTGGGTCAAGACCAATTACTTTTTTTCTTTCGTGTAAATTTAATTTACATAAGTTAAAAAATATATCATTTATTTTATTAAATTCAAGAGGTAAATAATTTAATTTATCCATTGAATATTTTTTTAAATTTATTGAAATTGACGCAAGAGAAGAAAACGTTCCTGCAAGACCTATAATAGTTAAATTTTTATAATCATCTTCAACATTATATTTAATAAAATCTTTAAGATTATAAGAAAGAGTATTTTTAATAAAATTTCTTAAAAAATTTATTTCATTTTTACTTGGTGGGTCATTATGAATAAAATCTTCTGTTAATCTAACGCTACCAATATCTAAACTTGTTGATTTTAAAATATTAAAATTTGTATCTCCTAAAATAAACTCACTACTTCCGCCACCAATATCCACAACAAGAATTTTATCAAAATTAAAAATTTTTTTTGTTAAAATTAAACTTTTAACAACACCATTAAAACTAAGTTTTGCTTCTTCCAAACCATTTATTACTTCTATACTTAATCCTGTTTCTACAAAAGTTTTACTTATAAAATTATCTTTGTTTACTGCTCTTCTTAATACGCTTGTACCAACAGCTCTATAATTTTTAACATCAAATTCATTTATAAGTTTCTTATATTTTTTTAAAACTTTTATAGTATTTTTAGCACTCTCATCTAAAATACATCCTGAATCTTTTATTCCTTTACCAAGACGAGTAATCTGCATTTCTCTAATAAGAGGAATAAATTTTTCATTTTCAAATCTTGAAATCAATAGCCTTGTTGAATTTGTCCCAATATCTATAGCAGCAAGATTCATTATTTTAAATTTTTTAATTTATTTTATTCTATATAATGATTATTTTTTATTTAAAAAGATAATTTGCAGTTATTAAACTTTTTTACTTTTTATTATTATAAAGACTTTCATGTTAAGGTTTATAAATTTCTTTATAATAAAGAATTTTTAAATTTTCCCACAAATTATTGTTAGAATATACTGCAGTTTCATTATTTCCAGCTAGCGATAAATTATCATCTCTTTTTAATTTATCTACTTCATTAACTTTATACATGATTATATTATCTGATTCTGAAACATTAAATTGCCTTAATGCTTCTTTTTTTATTGCCTCATCATCATATAAACTTTTTTCTATAGCAAGTAATTTTATATTTTCTTGTCTAATTGCGTTTAATTTACTTTCTAAGGTAGCAATTTGATTTCTTTTATTAATCATAGTAACTATTGGATTAATGGAAACAAGGATACTTATAATAACAAAGAGGATAAAAACAACTACAATAATATTTAATTTATTTCTACGAGATATGCTACTAATAACTTCTGAATTTTTGTTCATAACTAAACCATTGCTATGAAATTATTATTATTTAAACATTTTATTGCTACGATTAATTAGTTTTAACTAAATGACTATTTATATAAATGAATTATATACCAAATTAAATAAAAGTAAATATTATTCTTTATATATTTTTTTTTATATTTTTGCAGTTTTTTTGTTTTTAAATAATCAAATTTAAATGAAGATAAAAATAAATTATTTTAATCTATATTAATGACTTTAATTTAATTAATAAACAAATATATGTTATAAGAATTTAAATATAATTCTAATCTATATTTTTTACTTCTTCCCAAAGTTTATCTTTTTCTTGAAGAGAGAGACTTTTAAAATCTAATTTTCTTAATTTAGCAATTTTTTCCATTTCATTAAATCTATTTATAAATTTCATGCAGGATTGTTTTAAACATTCCTCGCTATCTAAATTTAAATGTCTTGAAAAATTAACAATACTAAATAATAAATCACCTATTTCTTCCTTAATATTTGAATTATTGTTATTAATTGTTTCAAACTTACTAACTTCATTTTTTAACTCATTTATTTCCTCAATAATTTTATCAAAAACATCTTTTGCATTTTCCCAATCAAAACCAAGTCTTGAAGCTCTGTTTTGTATTTCATTTGCATAATGAAGTGAAGGAAGAATTTTTGGAATATCATTAAATATTGACTCAGTTTTTTTGGGGTTATCTTTTCTTTCTTGCTTTTTTATTTCTTCCCAACTTTCTAAAACTTCGGCGGAGCTAGTGAAATTTTTATCTCCAAAAACATGAGGGTGCCTTCTATATAATTTTTTTATTATTCCCTTTAATACTTCTTGTAATTCAAATTCATTATTTTCATAAGCAATTTGGCTATGAAATATAACTTGCAGAAGTAAATCCCCAAGTTCTTCTTTTAAACTTTGATAATCCTTCTTTTCTATAGCATCAAGTGCTTCATAAGCCTCTTCAACCATATTTTTCTTAATAGAGTCATGATCTTGTTCCCTATCCCATACACATCCATTTGGAGACCTTAAAATTTTTAAAGTTTCTACAAGAATACCAAATAATTCATTAACATCATTAATGTCATCTATTTCATTAATATTTTGAATAGTCTTTTTAAAATCACCCATGCTGCTTTTATTTACATTTAATGTTATTTAAATTAAATATTACTTATTTAAATTGTTAATATAAATTTATTAAATAAAAATTTTATTTTTTTATTTAATAAAAATTAAATTTAAAATTATATTTTAATTTTTACTATTTTGTTGTTGGTGTCACAAGTTGTTCCTGAGTTGTTGAGCTTTGGCTTGAGCTAGTATTATTTGAGCTACCCTGAGAACTTGTGGTAGAAGTACTACTTTGCTGCGTTGATGTATTTACTGTTGTTGAAGTTGCAGCTTTTTCAGCTTCTGCTATTTGTTTGCTATATTTAATAACTGCAGCATCTTTTAAGCTTAATAAAAATTTATTAAATTTATCACTTTTTAAATTATTTAATAAATATTGTTTTATAGAATCTTTAACTTCATCAAAAGTTTTTACTCGCTGTTCTTTTTTATCTGTTACCTTTATTAAATGAAATCCATAAGGAGTTTCAACTATATCGCTTATTTGACCAACTGGTAATGAAAAAGCAACATTTTCAAATTCAGCTACAAGTTGACCTTTTGAAAAATACCCTATATCTCCCCCATTAGTGTTTGAGCTTGAATCTTCAGAATATTTATTTGCCATATTCTCAAAAGTTTCTCCGTCTTTTAATTTTTGTTGAATCATTTTTATCTTATCAAGAGCTGCTTCCTTAGTTTTTCTATTTGGATCTTGATCTCCAAATTGCACTAATATATGGCTTATTCTTATTTGCTCTGGTTCTAGAAAAACAGTATTTTTATTATCATCATAATATTTCTGAACCTCTGCATCTGATACATTAACATCAGCAGTAACCTTATCATAAACCTTAGTTGCAAGCAGCTGATTAGCAAGCTCAGTTTTTAATAATTCTTCACTTATACCATTATCTTTTAGGTATTTAGTAAATTCATCTTTTGTCTTAAAAGAAGATGTTTGTAATTTATTGTATTCATCGTCAAATTCTTTTTGTGTATAAGAAATTTTATTTTCATTTGCATATTTTTCAATTAATTTGCTAGCAATTATATAATCTACAATTTGAGCTTCGGCTTTTAAGAGATCGCCTTTATTTTCAGGTTTAAATAAATCAGGATTTTGAACTTTAACCGAGCTTAAATACTTATCAACTTCTTCTTGTTTTATCTTATAACCATCAACAGAAGCTAAAGAAGTTGTACATGCAGTAAGTGTAACGGAAAATAACGTAAATATTATTATTACAAAAAACAATAAACTATATTTTTTCAATTCTTATTTCTCTCCCATCTAAAATAAAATTATATTTTATATTTTAATAATTTAATTAATTTATTCTAATAAATAGAAATAATAACCAAGTAATTATTAAACTTTTTAAAAGAGATAAATTAATCTTAATTAATCTTAAATTTTATTAATTATATCATTAATGATATTAAAAATAATATCTAATTTTATATCATTAATTAAGCAATTTATTATAACTGATTTATCTTTAAAATTGTAATTAATATTTTTATTTTTTTTAGACAAAATTAAAGCTTTTTCTCTATTTATAATAATTGGTTTTATTAAAATACCTTTATTTTTTATATAAGTAAATTTTTCAACATTTTTTAACTTTAAAAGAATTTTTATTTTGGCAATATTTATTAAATTGTTAAAAACATCAGGTATAGCTCCATATTTTTCTATAATCTTTTCTTTTAATTTAAGTATGTCATCAATACTTTGAGAATTTGCAATGGTTTTATATATATTTATTCTTTCATTTTCATTTTTAACATAATTTTTTGGAATGTAAGCACTTATTGGAAGCTCTATCTGAATATTATAATCTGGTATTAATTCATTACCTTTTAATTTTTCAATTTCTTCTTTAATTATTTCACAATATAAATCAAAACCAACACTATTCATATGCCCGTGTTGATTTGCACCTAATAATTCACCCGCACCTCTAATTTCCAAATCTTTCATTGCAATATTATAGCCCGAGCCAAGCTCAGTATATTCATCAATAGCTTTTAATCTCTCTAGCGAATCCAATGTTAAATTATCCCTCTCATTATAAAAGAAATAAGCAAAAGCTCTTTCTGAAGATCGCCCAACTCTTCCCCTTAATTGATATAATTGTGACAGCCCAAATCTTTGAGCATTTTCAACAATTAATGTATTAACATTAGGTATATCCATACCTGATTCAATAATAGATGTAGTAAGTAAAATATTGTATTTTTTATTTATAAAGTCATACATTATTTTTTCAATTTCCTTGCCTTTTAATCTGCCATGAGTTATTGCAATATTAGCTTGGGGAACTAATTTTTTTAATTCAAAACACAAATGCTCTATCCCACTTATTCTATTAGAAACATAGTAAACTTGGCCACCTCTATTTAATTCTCTTTCTATTGCCATCTTTATAATTAAATTATTTTTTTTACCAACAAAAGTTTTAATTGGATGTCTATTTTCAGGGTAAGTTTCCATAATAAAAATATCTTTTATACCAGTAAGGGACATATAAAGTGTTCTTGGGATTGGGGTTGCAGTTAAAGTTAGTACATCAACATTTTTCTTTAAAAGTTTCAATTTCTCTTTAGCATTAACACCAAACCTTTGTTCTTCATCTATTATTAAAAGTCCTAAATCTTTTGGCTGGATATCGTCTTGCAATATTCTATGGGTACCAATAAGCATATCAATTTTACCTTCACTAAATTCCTTAACAATCTTTTTTTGTTCAGATTTTGATTTAAACCTACTAAGCACTTGCACATTTACAGGATAATTTTTAAATCTTTCATTAAAATTGTTATAATGCTGGTCAGCTAATATAGTAGTTGGAACAAGCATTAAAACTTGTTTCCCATTTTCTATAGCCTTAAATGATGCTCTTATTGCAACTTCTGTTTTACCAAACCCAACATCTCCACAAATTAAGACATCCATTGGTTTTGGTTGCTGCATTTTTTCTTTTACATATTCAATAGCTTTAAGTTGGTCCTGAGTTTCACTAAAAGGAAATAAATCTTCGATTTCTTTTTGCCATGGACTATCGGATGAAAAAGCAAAACCTTCAGCTTTTTCCCTTTCTGCATATAATTTTGCAAGGTTTATTGCTAAAACTTTAACTGATTTTCTTACTTTAGTTTTTAGATTATCCCATTGCTTTGAATTAAGTGACGTTACTATAGGTTGTGAATCACCAATATATTTATGTAATCTTTCTGCTTGCCAAACTGGTACATATAATTTATCTTTATTAGCATATTCAATTAAAAAATAATCTTTTTTAATCCCATTAATATTTTCTGAAACAATATCTACATATTTCCCAATTCCATGAGATTTATGAACGACATAATCTCCGGGAGCAAACTCGCCTATTTTGGTTGTTAATAACTTTAAATCTTCTTTCTTTCTATCCAGTTGCTCATATATATCTAGTTCCCCATATAAAGAATAATCTTTTGATTCATATCCTCTATATAATTTTAAATTAAAAATATTTATTACTTTTGTAGGAATTTCTGCTGCTTTTGGTGCTTTTGGTGCTTCTAATAAATCTAATTTTTTTTCATTTGAGTTTATATTAGTATATACATTAAAGGAAATATTTGATTCAGTTAAAAAATCTTTAATCTTCTTTATTCTTTCATTATTATTAAAAGAAACTATTATCTTTTTATTTTCTTTAATATCTTTTTTTAAATTTTCAATAAATGCATCTGGGTTACCAAAATTTTGTTTTTGAATTTTTATTTCATCAAAAATAAAGTCACTTGGCTGAGCAAAATCTTTAATAGAAGAATATAAACTAAATTTTAAGTCAAGATTATCATCTTCAAGAAAATTTTCATCAGGCAAATACTTTTTTATTAATGAAATATCATCATTAATTAAGTTATCTTTTTGAGAACTTACCGATTTTTCTATAATTTCTATTTCACTTTTTAACTTTAAATAAACTTCTATGGGGTCACAAATAATAAGTCCAACTTTATTGCTTTTATCTTTAATTAAATTAAATAATGAAATAAATTTTTCATTTTTTATTTTATTAGTATTTATATAAATATCTTTTTTATCAGGTACTTTCCAAGGGTTATAATTTGGAGTTATTGTTATTTTATTTAAATTTGATAAAATTTCTTGGCTTAACACATCAAAATGATTAATATTTTGCAAATCTTCATCAAAAAAATCAAGCCTTATTGGGTTTAAAGAGGCAATATCAAAAAAATCAATTATATCCCCACGAACACTAAATTCTCCTTTATCATATACTTTGTAAACTCTTTCATAACCTAATTTTACTAAATTATTTACAAGCTCATCTCTCTTATATTTTTCTCCTTTAATAAGTGTGATTTCTTGTAGGTTAAACAAAATACTCTCTGGCATTAAATTTATAAATGAGGAAATACTACTAATAATTACAAGAGGTTTATTAATTTTTTTATTTTCATTTATTTTTTTTATTATTTCTAATCTTTGTGATAAATTTTGCAAGTTAATCTGTTTATTTTTAAAAAATAAACCTTCGCCTAAATAAGGATAATTGTAATAATCTTTATTATTTTCATAGTTATTTATACATTTTATGTCTTCAATTAGTTCTTCGCTTTTATCAAAAGTTGATGTAATAACAATAAAAGGGATATTAAATAAATCAGATAACCCTTCAATAATAAATGGCCAAATATTTTCGTTAGCATAAATATTTGGCTTAGGATTTTTATTGAATTCTTGCCAATTTTTTTCTTTTAAAAAAAATTTTTGAAACATTGTTAAAAATATAAAATATAAAATTATAAGAAGTTATAAATTTTTGGATTATGAAGAAAAAGTTTTTAAATTAAATTAAGTCAAATCAATAAAATTAATTAAAAATTATTTAAAATTACTAAACATAAATTAATAAAAATAAAACTAATTACATTATTTAATTTTTAATAATATATAATATTTAAGTTCTAATATGTAAGTTTATTTATATTATATTTAAATAATATTTAAATACGATTTTAATTATATTTGTTCATGCAATATTCTATATCAAAAAGTATATAATCTTTTACAGCTTCAACACAGATTTGTAAGATATTTTCAAATTCTTCAAGCTGGCTTTTATTAAAATTTTTTAATACATAATTTGCTGCAGTTTTAACACCTGGTGGTCTTCCAACACCTATTCTTAATCTATCAAATTCTAAATTTGGATTTAAATTTAAAATAGAATTTAATCCTTTATGTCCTGCAGTTCCCCCATTTTTTTTAAATTTTATAGTTTTAAAATCCAAATCTATATCATCATGAATAATGAGAATTCTTTCAATCTCATCTTTATAAAATTTTCTAGCTTGTAAAATAGCAACGCCACTATCATTCATAAATGTTAGTGGTTGCATAAATAATATAGATTTTCCTTCAAAATTTGCAAAAGCTACTTTTGATTTAAATTTTCTTTTTCTTTCGTTAATATTTAAATTTTCTAATATCTTATCAATTACAAGAAACCCAGCATTATGTCTGGTGTAGTAGTACTCTTTCCCAGGATTTCCAAGTCCAGCAATTAAAATCATAATTATTTTTCTTCTTCTTTAGTTTCTGCTTTTTCCTTCTTAATTACTGTTGGCTCAGCTTCTTCTTCAGGTGTAACTTCCTCTTCTTTTAGTTGACTAGCATGAGTAATTGTTAAAACCATTTCATCAGGGTCGCTAAGTACCGAAATATTCTCAGATAATTTTATGTCTGAAACTTTTACCATGTCTCCAATTTTAAGATTTAGAATATCTATTTCTATATGCTCAGGAATATCTTTTGGTAAACACGAAATTTCAATTTCCCTGATACCTCTTTGTAAAACTCCACCTTCTTCTTTTATACCATAAGCTTTTTCTTCATTCAAAATAACAATTGGTACTTCTATCGTAACCTCATGCTGCATCTCTATCCTCATAAAATCTAAATGAGCATATTCCCTTGATAATGGATCTATTTGATAATCTTTTATGATTGCTGAAATCTTTTTTGGTTTTTTACCATCACTTAATGTTAAATCAAAAATATGACCGGAAATACCAATATTCTTTATTAGATTTTTAAAATCTTTTTGTTGAATTTTTAAACTTAAGGGTTCAGCATCTAATCCATATAATACACCTGGGATAAATCCTGCTTTCCTTAATCTTCTAGCAGCATTTTTTTTATGTTCTTCAGGACTACGTTTAGCAATTTCAAGTACTAAATTTTCCATTTTATAATTACCTCTTTCTAATAACAAAAATAATTTAAAAATAATTTAAAATTTAAACTAAATTTTCACCTTTAAATAAATCACTTACAGATTTGCAATCATAAACTTTTTTTATAGTTTTTGCAAGAAGGCTAGCAATAGATAATTGTTTTATTTTATCTTTATTAAATTCTCCTTTTATTGGTACAGTATCAGCTACGACAATTTCTTCTGCATTTGAATTTTCAAGTAATTCTATTGCTTGCCCAGAAAATATAGGGTGAGTTGCAGCAGCATAAACCTTTTTTGCACCATGATTAATTAAAATATTAATAGCCTCAACTAATGTTCCACCAGTGTCAATTAAATCATCAAAAATAATTACATCTTTATCTTCTATATCACCTACAATATGTTCAATTTCTGCAACATTATGACTAGGTCTTCTTTTATCAAGTATTGCAAGCGGTAATCCAAGTTGTTTTGCAAAAATACTTGCTCTTTTTACACCACCAACATCTGGGCTAACAACTACACAATTTGATAAATCTTTCCCTTTAAAATATTTAGCAATAATTGGAATTGCTGTTATATGATCTACTGGAACATCAAAAAAACCTTGGATTGTCGCAGTATGTAAATCTGCAACAATAAGTCTATCCATACCAGCTACTTGCAAAAGATCTGCAATAAGCTTAGCGGTTATTGGCTCTCTCCCCTCTGCTTTTTTATCTTGCCTAGCATAACCATAATGAGGCATAACTACATTTATCATTCCTGCAGAAGCTCTTTTTAATGCATCGAGCATTATAAGAAGTTCCATAACATTATCATTTACAGGATCAGAACATGTTTGCATTACAAATACATCTGCCCCTCTTACACTTTCCATGAATCTCACATATATTTCGCCATTTTTAAATCTTTTTCTTTCTACCTGTCCTAACTCAATGTTTAAATACTCTGCAACTTTTAATGCTAAAGCAGGGTTTGAAGAACCAGAAAAAAGCATCAATCTATTATTAGTAGGATAATCCCTCATACTTACACCTCTTTATTTTAAATTTTCTTTTTTTTCTCTATATTTTTTTGCTCCATCTATTTTATTTATTTGTCTTCCCCTAGAAATTGCCATTGCATTATCAGGAATATCTTCAGTAATAACAGAACCTGCAGCAACTATTACTCCATCGCCAATTTTTACAGGTGGAACAAGCATAGTATCTGAACCGATAAAAACATTATTTCCAATAATTGTTTTATTCTTTTTATAACCATCATAATTACATGTTACGGAAGATGCACCTATATTTACATTTTCACCTATTTCACTATCTCCTACATAACTTAAATGAGGTATTTTGCTATTTTTACCAATTACTGATTTTTTAACTTCGCAAAAACCACCAATTTTAACATTACTATTTGTAACTGTCTCTGGGCGGATATAACTAAAAGGACCAATATTATTATTTTTACCAATTATTGCATTTTTAATAACAGCTGAATTTATAACAGTATTATCTTGTATTTCAGAGTCATAAATTTGAGCAAAAGGACCTATAATGCAATTTTTCTTTATTGTTGATTTACCAAAAATAAAAGAAAAAGGTTGTATAATAACATCATTTTCTATATTTGCTTCACAACTAATGAATGTTGAATTAGGATCAGTTATGGTTACCCCTTCGGACATTATTCTTTCATTTATCTTTTTTCTCATTAATTTTTCTGCAATTGCAAGTTGTATCCTATCATTTACTCCTAAAACTTCATTATTATTTTCAACTAACATATTTGAAACTTTTAGATTATTGCTAACAAATCTTTCAATAATATCAGTTAAATAATATTCACCTTGGTTATTTTGAGCTTTAATAAAGTCAATATTATTAAATAATTGAATGGAATCAAAACAATAAATTGATGTATTTATTTCGTTAATTAATTTTTCTTCTTTGCTTGCATCGGATTCTTCAACAATTTTTATTACTTCGTGTAATTTGTTTTTAATAACTCTACCATAACCATAAGGATTATCCATTTTTGCAGTAAGAATTGTGCAAGAACTTTTTTGTTTTTCATGACTTGCAATTAATCTCTTTAAAGTTTTACTTTCAATTAACGGACAATCACCAGCAAGTACCAAAGTATTGCTATTATCTTTTATATGTTCTTTAACTAAGCTTACCGCATGTGCAGTTCCTAATTGTTCTTTTTGATAAATACAATTAGCTTTTTGAAAATTATTTTTAATATATTCTTCTAATAATTCATGTCCAAAACCAGTAATTACATATACATTTTTTGGATTTAATTTATAAGTTTCACTCATTACATAATAAATCATTGGCTTATCAATTATATTATGTAAGACTTTAGGTATAGATGAATGCATTCTCTTGCCTTTACCTGCAGCAAGGATAATAACATTAAGATCTTTTAAAATATTTTCTTCAGGCATTTCTAAATTATTAAAAAAATTTCTTTTATTTTTTTAATTAATTTTTATGACTTGTTTTTTAAAAGTTTGTTAATTAAGTTAATTAAAAAACAAACCAACAAATTTTAACATAAAAAAAACAAATAATCTAAAATTTTTAGATTTTTGATTAATATTTTTATAATTATTTAAGAAATCATTATTTTTTTATAAGTATTATTTTATAAAAATTCACCACCTTCTATATTTTTAGAGATTACATTTAAATTTTCATCAAAATAAATATCTATAAATATTAAATTATTGCATTTATTACCAAGAACTTCTTTTCTAAGAAAAAAAGAAGCCCCTTGGGGAGCTACATCTTCTTCATATACTCTTGAAATGTCGCTTGTTTTCCTTATATTTACTTTTATTTCTTCACCGCATCTTTTACATTTTACATTAATTTTTAAAAAATTATCGGTTGGTGATGTTTGTGGCATTAAAAATAATTGTTTTAAATTTTTTAAAAAGTTAGGCATAAGAACCAAATCCTTTTTTAATTTTTAATTGTTTGCATTAAAATTATATCAAATATTAAATAAAATTTGATTATTTTATTTAAAATATTATGAAACTAAAAAATAAAAATAAAAAATATTATTTTAAAGACTTAAAATTATATCAATTTTTATATCTTTTGTTTTTCCGCATTAAAAGTTTCTTAATTAAGAATTATAATAAGCCACTTTTAGCAGGCGTAAAAATAACAAATAATTGCAACTTAAAATGTATTCACTGCCCTTTTTGGCGAAATAATAATAAAAAAAGTATATCTTGGACTAAAATAACAAAAGTGTTAAAAACACTTTATAATAACGGAGTAAGAATAGTAATATTTGAAGGTGGAGAGCCTTTGTTATGGAAAGATGAAAAGGAAAACAAAAATATAAATGATATTTTAAATTATTCTAAAAAATATTTTTTTATAACAGCTATCACAACAAATGGAACAATTAACTTTTCTGACATAACAAGTGATATTATATTTGTAAGTATCGATGGTCTAAAAAATACTCATAATAAAATCAGAGGCAATACATTTGATTTAATAATTAAAAATATTGAAAATGCAAATAAATTTAAAAAAATTATTGCAAATATAACAATTAATAAAATAAATTATGATGAAATTATTGAATTAATTAAATTTTTACAAAATAAGGTTTATGGAGTGACTATACAATTTTTTTATCCCTATGAAAACATTGAAGATTTTTCTTTAAGCACAAAACAAAAAGAAAAAATAATAAATGAACTAATTAATCTTAAAAATCAAGAATATAATATTTTAGATTCTAAATCAGCATTAAAATCAATGATTTATAATAAATGGAATTGTAAAGATTATTTAGTTGCAAATGTTGAGCCTGACGGAAAAATTAACTATGGATGTTATTTAAAAAATAGAACAAAAAATATATCTTGCAAAGATTGTGGATTTTTAGCTCATTGTGAAATTTCTTTAGCTTTTAACTTAAATATTGCTGCAATAATAAATGCTAAAAAGATTTTTTGGTAAGTCTTAAAATTTATAATTTTTTATTAAAGCTTAAATTTTATTAATATTAATTAATATTATTATCAATTAGATTCTAATCTTAATAGGAATTCTTTAAGCTTAATTCCACTAGAAAAATTTCCAATATGACCATTACTTTTAATAATTCTATGACATGGCACTAAAAGTAAAAGAGGATTTTTACCAATAGCAGTTCCAACTGCTCTATAAGCTTTTGGTTTATTTATTAAAACAGCAATATCTTTATAACACGCTGTTTTCCCAAAAGGAATTTTCATTAATTCGTACCATACCTGAATTTCAAAATAAGTTCCAAATAAGAAATAAGGTGCTAAATTTATTGTTTTAGATTTTTTATTAAGATAATTTAATATTTCATTCTCAATATTAATATTTTTCTTTCGAATTATTATTGGTTCAAAAGAATAATAATTTAAAGCCAATTTATCAAGAAAATTATAAAAAGCATTCTCGCCAACACCAATAAAACTTACAAAATCATTTTTATTTGTTTCTGAAATCAAACTATTGTTTAATTCTTCTTTATTATTTTTTTTATTTAATTTTATGTTTTTTAAATCATTGTTAAAATTTATCCAAATATAATAAATATCACCAATAATAGTTTGAAAATTATAAAAATATAAATTGTTTTTTATTTCTCTTGTACTTAGTTTAGGGTTAATCATTTCTTATTTTTATTAATTATTAATTTTAATTCGATTGTTAGTGTTTATTATTATATTATCACACTATTTATTTAAGAGTTATATTAGCAATTATTAATAAAAAGCTTTTTTGGAATCTTTATAAAATTATATTTGACAATAATAATATAATATAAATCAAAAATACATAATTAAAAATAATATAAAAATTAATAAAATAAATTTTGCTGTTATGTATTGTTGTATATACTAATATTTAAAAGTTATTAAAATAAAAATTATGAAAAAATTAAAAATAAATAACAATTTTTACATAAAATTTAACATATTATTAATTATAATTTTAGTTATATTTTTTATTTTAAGTATAAGTGCTTGTAATAATAATTCATTATCATCTAAAACATCTATAGCAACTGAGATCTCAAAAAACTCAGAAAATTCTATATTTAATCCTGATGAAGTTATTGCTGTAGAAACTTTTCTTGCTGATATAACACAAAATATTACAAATGGTAGAATTAATATAAGTGCTTTAATTCCTATTGGTGTTGATCCCCATGAATTTGAACCAACTCCAAAAGATTTTAATAAAATATCAAAAGCTAAAATTATTATTATAAATGGTGGTGGAATTGAAGGTTGGCTCGAAAAAGCACTGAAAAATACTGCTAGTAATGCATATATAATTAATGCTTCTGAAGGTTTAGGTGATCCAAAAAATCCTGACCCTCATTTTTGGCTTGATCCAAATTATGTTATTAATTATGTTCAAAATATAACAAATGGTTTAATAAAAGAAGATCCTAATGGAAAAGATATTTATCTAAAAAATTCAGAGAATTATATTTTAAAACTTCAAGATCTTGATAAATGGATTAAAAATGAGGTAAGCATTTTACCTATTGAAAATAGGCTTATTATTACAAATCATGAAAGCTTTAATTATTTTGCTAAAAGATATGGTTTTAAAATAATTGGTACTATAATTCCAAATGTATCTTCTGATGCAGAGGTATCTGCAAAGCAGTTTGCTGATCTTGTTAATAAAGTAAAAGAATCAAAAGCTAAAGCTATTTTTCTTGAAACTGGAACAAATCCTGCACTTGCAAATCAACTTGCTAGCGAAACTGGTATTAAGGTTGTAAATAATCTATATACACATTCGTTATCTGATAAAAATGGTGTTGCTCCAACCTATATAGATATGATGAAATTTAATACAAAAACTATTGTTGATAACTTAAAATAGTTTTTATGATTTTATAATTTGTTTGATGTTTTTAAAATGACAATAATAAAATTACTAATAATAAAATTACTAATATAGTATCTAAAATTTTGTGATAATAAAAATTTATAAAAGTTATTGTGTACTTATTTACCTATTAGATAATTACCTATTAGAATATTTAAAAGACACGCTAGCTTTGCCCCAGCGAGTCAAAGCTAGCTCTTATGAATGCTAAGCTACCTCTCTTACGAGAGGAACCATGCTAACTTAACATTCATAGAATCAATAAATATCTAATAGGTAATAGGTAATAGGGAAAAATTAATATGTAATTTGTAAAACAAGTAATAAAATAATTTTAAACTAAAGCTAATTTTCAAGTTATAGATTTACTACAAAATTTTAGATACTTGTAGTTGCTAATTTTTTAAAAAATACTTAAAACATTTTATGTGTTTATTTAAAATTATTTATTAATTTTACTTTTTTAAAAAATATAAAATTAATTAACTTAAATAAAGATGAAAAAATTAAATTTTATGAATTTTAATAAAAATAACATTAAAAAAGAAAGGTTAAATTCTGAGGCAAAGCTAGAAGTTAAAAATGTCTATGTTTCTTATGGTAAAAACACTGCATTAAGTAATATCTCATTTACTGCTGAAGAAGGAGAAAATATTGCATTAATTGGGCCAAACGGTGCTGGGAAATCTACTTTATTTAAAGCTTTAGTAGGGTTAATCCATTTAGATTCTGGCGAAATTTTAATTCATGGCTTACCAGCAGGTTATCATATTGATTGTGTTGCTTATGTACCTCAAAAAGAAGAGATAGATTGGATGTTTCCTCTTACTGTATTTGATGTAGTTTTAATGGGTAGATATAGTAATTTAAAAATGTTTTCAAAACCACAAAAAAAAGATACAGAAGTCGTTTATAATAGCTTAGAGCAAATGGGAATAAAAGAAATAGCAAATGAAAAAATAAGTGATTTAAGTGGTGGTCAGCAACAAAAAGTTTTTATCGCTAGAGCAATAGCTCAAGAGCCTCATATTTTACTAATGGATGAACCTTTTACTGGGATAGATATTTCAACTAAAGAAACAATAATTTCTTTTTTAAATGATTGTGTAAAAAATAAAATTACAGTAATTGTTGCTATCCATGATTTAAATATTGCTGCAAAATATTTTAAAAAGATAATATTATTAAATAAAAACTTAATTGCTTACGGAAAACCTTCTGAGGTATTTATAAAGGATAACTTAAATAAAACTTTTGGAGATCAAATAATGTATTTAAATGGTATGGCTTTTTTAGATGAATGTTGTCCTCCAGATGAAAATAAAATTAAAAAAAATATTTAGGAAGCTAAATAAAAATATATGATTAATATATTTAACATAATTATTGAGCCATTTACACATTCTTTTATGCAAAGAGGGTTAATTGTTGCATTAATTGTCGGCATTGTTTGTTCAATAATTGGCTGTTTTATAGTTATAAGATCAATGGCTTTTTTAGGTGATGCGCTTGCTCATTCAATATTACCGGGGATAGCAATTGCATATATAGTAAAAGGAAATTTATTTATTGGAGCTTTAATTGCTGCTATAGTTGTTTCTTTTGGAATTGGATTTTTATCAAAACATCCAAATATAAAAGAAGACACAGCTATAGGTATTTTATTTACTGCAGCTTTTGCTGTTGGAATTGCAATAATGAGCACTATTAAAACTTTTGCAACTGATTTGTCCCATATTTTATTTGGAAATATCTTAGGAGTTGGATTTTCAGATATTATATTTGTATTAGTAATTGCAGTAATAATTTTATTAATTTTATTTTTATTTTATAAAGAATTTATGATTATATCTTTTGATCCAATATTTGCATATACACGAAAAATAAAAGTAAATTTTTTTAATTATTTACTACTTGTAATGATTTCACTAACCATTGTTATCTCTATCCAAACTGTTGGAGTAGTACTTGTTGCAGCTATGTTAGTTACACCAAGTGCAACAGCTTATTTAATTTCTAAAAGATTAAAAAATATGATGATTTTTTCTGCTTTATTTGGAATTTTATCAAGTATTATTGGGTTATATCTAAGTTATTTTGCTAATATCGCTAGTGGAGCAGCAATAGTAATATGCTCAACTACTATTTTTTTAATAGTATTTTTATTCTCACCAAGTAAAGGTTTATTGATAAAAAAGTTAAAAAAATCCTTCTCTAAATAAAATTAATTTAATTTATTTAGAACTTTTAATTAAATCTTTATAATTATTTATTTATTTAATTTAATTATTTAAAATCAAAAATTTTTTTTATTTTTTTAATGATTGGTTAAATATTTAAATAAAATTATCTTGAATTAATTCTAATAAAATTTTTAATAGACCTATCATATGTTCTTTCATTTTTAGAATCAAAATAACAAGCCGGAAGTTCATTATTCTGCCTATGATATGCAATACATTCACAGCAAATACCCTTCCGGCTGCAAGGTTCATAGGTGCAATTACAAATTTTTAAATTTTGCTGTTTTCTACATTCCATAATTTACCCTTCGATATTGTTTAAAAATTTTTATAAAAAATAATAATAATAAATTGATAAATACTAATATAACTAATATTCAATTCCCTTTTTAGCTTTTATTCCCTTTTGAAAAGCATGTTTTATTTCTTTCATTTCAGTAACAGTATCTGCTAATTCAATTAAAGCCTCAGGAGCATTTGATCCTGTTAAAATAATAGATGAGCTATCTAACTTGCTACTAATTAAGGTTTTTATTTGATCAATTGTTATTAAATTAAAATTTAATAAATTTATTATTTCATCAAGAATTATTAAATCAAATTTTTCATTTTTAATTTTACTTAAAGAAAACTCATATGCATTTTTTGCATTTTCTTTATCTTCCTCAGTAATAAATGGTTTACCTTCTTTATATTTAATAAAGCCTTTTCCTAATTGATAGATTTCAACATAAGGTTTTAAATAATTAATTGAATTTAATTCTCCTGTTGGCATATTGCCCTTAATATATTGAAGAATTAATACTTTTTGTTTATGGCCTACTGCCCGTAAAGCACAACCTAAAGCAGCAGTAGTTTTCCCTTTTCCATTACCTGTATTTATAATAATTAAACCCTTATTTTTATCATTACTATTGATGCTTTCTTTATCATTCATTTTTTTAACTTTTATTTAATAATTTTTTATTTATTTAATTTTTGACTTAGTTTGATTTTTTATTTTTATTATTTTAAAAAGAAATTTTACATGGTTTGCTTATTTTTATTTTAAATTATAAAAATTTAAATACTAAATAACCAAAAAAAAGATAAATGACTTCAGTTATCTCAACTGTAGCACCAATTATATCTCCTGATAAAATACCTGTTTTTTTTATAAAAAACTTTAAAATTAAATAATAAAAAAGATAAATAAGAATTAAAATTAAAATTAATTTAATTAATAATATTAAAATAATACTAAAATCCAAATTAAAATTAAAAAAATTATTAAAATTAAAAACTTTGTAAAATAAACCTTGTTGTGAAAATGCAAGATTTTTAAATAAAATTTGAGTCATTAAAATTAAAACAATAAATAAAGATAATAAATAAATTGACGAGATAGTAAAAACTTTTTTATTATTTTTATTAATAAAAGAATTTGCAAGACTATTTTTCTTTACCAAATTTCCATATTTCTTAAAACTATAATTAATTGATAATCTACTAAATGCAGGCATAAAACTTAAAAATAATAAAATTAATATATTATCCTTAGCTTTAGTTAAATTGGTTATTAATAAATAAAAAAAAGAAAATTTTAAAATAAATAAAAAAATTATTGCAATAACTGCAAAAGCTCCTATATCACTTCTTTTCATTATCTCATGAATTTTATCTTTATTGCTTTCTCCACAAAAAATACCATCAATTGTATCGCTAAATCCATCAATATGCATTGCTCCAGTTATTAAAACTTCAATTCCAATACAAAAAATAATGCTTAAAAATGGTGGAAAGATAAAGTTAAAAGCATAAAAAAATAAAACAATTATTAAACCTATTACTAGCCCAACTAGCGGAAAATAATAAGAAATTTCCCAAAATTTTTCTTCTTTTAAATAATAGTTTTTATTAACTTTAAATATTGTTAAAAAACCAAAAGCATTTAAAAAGGTTTTCATTTTTAGTTTTATTTTTAGCTTTATTTTAATTTTTGTGCTAAACCAGCAATTAAAAAATAAACTTCATCTGAGGCTTCAGATATTTTTTTATTAATTTCTCCCATTAAATCTCTAAATATTCTTCCTAGTGGATAAGATGGAACAATACCCATCCCAACCTCATTTGAAACTATAATGAATTTTAAATTTTTAGTTTTGATTAATTTAATAAACTTTTCAAAAAAAATTTTTACTTCATTTTCAACTTCATTTTCCAACTCATTATTAATAATTTGCATTTTGTCAATTTCATATTTATAAATTAATCTAAAAAGTAAAATGGTAATACAGTCTATTAAAACTATTTCAAATTTATCTGAAACTATCGCATTTAAAATTTCTTCAAAATTTTTTATATTTGGTTTGCCTTCATTAATCTCAAAAGTTTTCCAACTTTGTAATCTTCTTAACCTATGCTGGTTAACTCTTTTTTGCATTTCTTCATCTATTATTTCCGCAGTAGCTATATAAGCAACTTTATTAGATAAACTTTTTGCTAACTCTTCTGCATAAGTACTTTTACCACTTCTTGCCCCACCAAGTATAAAATAAATATATCCCATCTTAATAATTATTCCTTTTTAAAAAAAATATTTAATAAACTTTATAAAACTTCACAAACAAAATTTACACAATAAAA
>Ga0078972_1008408_pt1 | contig 21643 bp, 13 predicted proteins | sample YelNatPaOPGAMG01_FD_67568 | JGI IMG/M metagenome (GOLD analysis project Ga0078972, IMG submission 67568) | Hot spring thermophilic microbial communities from Obsidian Pool, Yellowstone National Park, USA - OP-RAMG-01 (SPADES assembly) (version 2) | ecosystem: Environmental > Aquatic > Thermal...
TTTAATGTAAATGGGGCTGGATTGATTTGCACGCCATTTTTTCGTACTTCATAATGTAAGTGCGGCCCGGTTGAATTCCCGGTGTTACCGGAATATCCAACCACCATCCCAAAATTCACTTTCTCTCCCACTTTGACAGGGATCTTGGAGAGATGGGCAAAATAGGTGCGGTAGGGCCCATTTTCAACGATGACAAGATTGCCATAACCCTCATCATTCCAACCGGCATAAATGACTTTTCCATCCATAGTGGCTTTAACCGGCGTTCCTACCGGCGCGCCAAAATCCAATGCGATGTGACCGGGATGGGCTGTTTGAGTCAATGCCCCTTTAATGGGCAATCCGTGAGGTGAATTGACGGGTTCCGGGTCAGGTTCCTCAGTTTTGGGCTGCACGACCGAAACCGATTCTGAGGTGTTTACCTGATTGGACATCATTTTCTCTAGCAATGTGAGCATGATCGGCGCCATGAGTGATCCAATTCCCAGAGCCCCTCCCTCGGAATCAGATGAAGAAGAAGATGCAAGACTGCTGAGGAGCATGATCGTGAGCAGCTGTTTAAAATCGTTCGTATTGATTGTGGCAGAATCTCCGCTAGATTGAGCAGTATTATCCGAGTTAGCGGATGTGCTGCCCGAGGTGGCGCTGATTAAATTACCAAACGGTAAGATGGCACTAATCCAGGAATTATCCATCACTAATCCTTACGAAATTGCTTGTTATCTTTCGTGATGATTTTAAACGGGAGGGCAAAATTAATCCGTAAAAGTGGTGTAAAAATTTTTGCCTTTATCTCGCTTTTATAAAAGATTCAGTTGAAATTTATGCGCGTTTCTGCAAGAGTGATGTAGAGTCACTTTAGCAGACCTCACCACTTAAGAAGGGAGTAATATGTCCAATGCTTTATCTTTTGATGAATTGATCGCGCGAGCGAGTCAGGCTGCCAACAATGGGGATTGGAATGGTACCCTGGCATATCTATTGGAGGCGAATAAGTCCCTGCCCGGGCAGGTGGAATTAATCAGTGCGATTGGAGGGACATTGATTCAGCTGGGCAGGGTTGAGGAAGCTTTGCCATATTATCAACAAGCACTAATGATTGATAAAAAAAATCCCAGCGCCTATCTCAATCTTGCCAATACGTTGAGTCTGTTGAATCAATGGGAAGCAGCGGAACAAACCTACCGAAAAGGAATTGAATTAGATGATGAAAACCGCTTTCTTTGGAAAGGGTTGGCCAGGGTTTGCTTGAATCAAGGAAAAAACAAGGAAGGGGTGGAGATTCTTGCAGCGCTGGTTACCAGTGATGAGACGGACACAGAGGCATTGTTGTTGTTAGCCGAATGTTATGAAATGGGCAACGATCTCGAATCGGCGGAATATCTGGTACAAAAAGTGCTCAACCAAGAAAGCGAGAATGAGTTAGCACGCCAGGCACTAAAGCGCATCAATGCAAAACGAGGAACTGGTACGACTGTCAATGTACAGGCATTAGCTCAAAAGTTGAAAGCACTGAAAGAGAAAACAAACTCTGCAGGTGGATTAAATCCAGATCGGCGCATACCGGAAAGAAATGTATCGCCAAGGCGCACAATTTGTTTTTATGGTCCGGCTCAAACGAGCGTTGAGGTGCGTTTTGCGCCTGTAATCGAAACGCTGATGCAAAAAGGGATGAAGGTGAAGATCGCAACCCGCTATCAAACGGATGCAGAGGTAGAAATGGATGGCGCAGTTTTTGCGCGTCCGCACCTGGCAGAGGAATTTACACGAGGGGTCGAAGAATTGGCGAAACAAGGTGTGCATGTGGTGGTGGACCTGGATGAGGATTTTTACCAGCTTCCTCCCGCATATTATGGGTATGAGGAAGTTGGCGCAGCGAACCCGCAAGCGATGCAACGGCTCGGCAGAATATTGCAGGCAGCCAGCGTGGTAAGCGTACCCAGCGCGCAATTGGCTGAGGTTTATCGACCGCACACCAGCAAGGTGGTTGTGATACCGTATGCTTGGGATGAGAACAATCCCATGTGGAAAAAGCAACCCCCCAGACGTACGAACCCGCAAATCGGAATAATAGCCAATCATACTCAGGCAATCGATATTGCCCTAGTAAACGAATCAATCGGCAGGATACTAGAACAATTCCCATCCTTATTGGTTGGGATAATCGGCAATTTAAAAACCTATGAAGCATTGACAGCAGTATCCGATGAGCGCAAGTATTTCATTCCACCTGGAAAATTAGAGGATTACCCGTTTTTACTCGCCGATTTCGATGTGTTGCTGTTTCCATTGGCGGATTTTCCATATAATCAATCGCGCTCAGATTTAGCGCTTGTGGAGGCGGGAGCGCGGGGGGTTGCTTGGGTGGCAACACCCATCCCGTCTTATTTGGAATGGAAAGACGGCGGTATGTTTGCCTCCCAACCTGCTGATTGGGAATCTGCTTTGGAGTTGTTGTTGCAATCCGCAGAAACCCGCCAGAAATTGGCTCGGATGGGTGAGCAGAAGGCAGAAAGCCGCCGCATTAACGCGCTGATTGACCGGTGGATGGAGATTTTATAGTTCAATGCGAATGTCTTTTAGGGATAGCTAAAAAAAATTTCTCCATTGTTAAAAAAATCCGGAAGGTGTGACCCTTCCGGATTTTTTTTATTATCGAGTACCTCTAGCGTAGGATGGCTGGTAGAAAGATCGTGGAAATGATCGGTTTGGCAGCATCATAGGTGTACTTCCATTCCTGACGGGTAGCATCGTAGTATAAGATATGAGGGATGTTGGTGCCTGGATCGACAACGATTTCGCTCCATAAACCGACATCACCGCCTTGATCGACGATCTGTGAAGACCAGTTACTGCCATCAAAGAGCGCATATTTTAAGTCGCCTTTCGTGGCATTGTAATAGCTGACGTGAATCTGACCGGTTGAATCAGTGGTCAAAGAGCAGTACTTGCCTACGTCATCGCCGGAATCGATGGTTGCCGAGGAGAACCCAAAAGGTGTCGAACTACTGGTTGCGGAGGCAACTTTCAGGCTGTGGCTGTCAGTATCGTAGTAGGCAATATGAGGCAAACCGGACGAATCAACATCAATAGAACTAAACTTGCCAGCTCCGCTGACGGTGTCAACGTTAATGAGAGTCCAAGCATGTGGGCTCGTGCTGGGTGAATAAGCCATCCATAAACCTGAACTGGCATCATCGTAAGAGATGTAAATCCCAGAGGAAGTGACTTTCAGCGAGGAGTAATGGCCGGTGGTATTGCTTTGATGATTTACTGTTTCAATGGACCACAGCGAACCATCAAAGGTGGCTAATTTTAATGCTCCGTTGGTGGCATCATAATAGGAGATGAGGGGTTTGTCATTGAGTAATCCAAGCGATGGGTTTTGACCCACATCGCCGGTTTCATCAACCTTTGTAAATGTCCAGCCCAATCCATTATGGTAACCATACACTAAATCTTTATTGATTGGATCATAATAGGCTATGTGGTAGTGATTGCTAGAATCGACTTTAAGAGAAATTTTATTATCTGGTGATAACCGCGAGGCAATCACGGTATCGCCCAACCATTGTGGGGTGGATGTTCGACTCGCCATTTCTATCGAGCCTAATAAACCGTTATACATTAAGACATGTGGTTTTTCTGTCGAATCCAGGCTTAATGAAGCTGAACCGAGAATCATGCTAGTATCAATCGGACGGAAATGCCATTTTTTATTGGTGAAGTAAGCTTCATACATATTCCCGTCACTGAAATCAAAATAGGTGATGTGAGGGATAAGACTGAAATCATAGACTAATGAGGTGTACCGTCCGGCGCGGCTGTTCGTACCGGTTACAGTGGAGCGAGCCCAAGAATTAATGTTCCCAGTGGCATATTTGAGGTCGTCAAGGGATTCATCGAAATAGCTGACACCAAAACCTTTGCTTCCATAAACCGCTAAGGATGAGAATAAACCGGTGTCGTTACTGCTGTCGATGGTGGAGTTTTCCCAAACATAGTTATTAAAACGGGTGTTTCCACTGTACGAATCATAATAGGTGCCTTTTGCTAATTTCAATGCCCCATGGGATTGATCATAGTAGGTGATATAAGCTACATCCTGCGGTTTGGATGGTTTCAATACGAGTGAATTCCAGCCGCCTAGATTAGAGTAATTGCCAATGCCATCAGCAGTTGGGTAACTGAATTTCCAATTATTGTCTCGAGACGAAAAAACATAGCGTACTTTGTCATGGGTATCGTCCAGGAAGGCGATATGGGGACGGTCGCGTGAATCGATGAATATTGAAGTGTACAAACCTTCATCCAAGGATGCATTTCCCGGCTCGGTGATTTGGTATATGGAGGTTGAACTGCTATCAATGTAAGCGTATTTCAGTTTGTGATAAATATTTACGGAACCGCCTCCATCGTTGCGCGGATAATATTTCGCATAACTGATGTGAACATGACCATAGGAATCAATGGCAATGGAGGTATACATACCCGAACCGGAATCGGGGATGGCTAACGGGGTAGAGGTTGCTTCCGCTGGGGTGTTTTGTGTAAGTGGTTTTACTGTTGGTTCTACTTGGATCGAACCATCCTCTGATAAAACAGCGCTTGTTTCGCTGGTGGGTAGAAGGGTGTTGTCACAATCAATAGTAAAGATAGTCCAGGTAGGGTCTTTTACTGCATATTTCAAACAGCCATTGCCTTTATCGAAATAGGCGATATGCGGTACATTGTTGCGGTCTACCGCGATGGATGCCCATTCCCCTACATCCGGGGAATTGTCCACTACTTCTGTTGTCCATGCACCCCAGGTGGGGCTAATCCAGGTTGAAGTTGCGTAGTATAGCCCATTTCCGCCATACGCTAAATGGAGCTGCTGGGTGGTGTGATTTTTGTCGGTGTAATATGCCAGACTGCGCCCGGTCATATTGATAAAGTATCGCCCGCTGGTTGTGATCTGTTGGATGTATTCGGTCGGCCAGATCGATACAAGACCGCCATCCGTGCTGGTGGTTTCACTGACCTGACTCGCAGTGACGGTCTGAAGGCGGGTTAGTGCAATTAACCCTGCGAGTGCGAGCATGGTTGCAAAGAGAGCGAACCATCCCACACGAAGGGGGTTTTTGTGTGGTTGATTATCCATCGAATGGGGATTTGAATCATTTGTTGTTTGCATAACTTCACTCCTCAAAATTTGCTGATGGTGTTCAGCACAATGTGCTTACTCTACCACAAAAAATGGCTTTGTGGGTAAAAAAATATCTGCCAAGACGCATTTTGATCTGGAAATAGCGGTTTTGTTGAACATTTTCTGATCCAATAAGCAAAGTATACTTGAAGTCGGTTAGAATATACATTATGAGTGGATTAAAAGATTTGCCAAATGTATGGCAATCCATTAAAGAAATGGATTTACGACCGATCCGTGCCGAAGCTCTTCAGGACGTAAAGCTTGCGTTAATCTCTCGGCCGGGAAAAGCGAAAGAAATCTTAATCAATCAGATGCGCCATGATCCGCAGCGGAGCAATGTCGAGACATTTTCACCGGTGTTAGCCATTGATTATGATGGGGACGATGAGGTTATCCAACCAGCTTTAATGGCGGATCTCTTGATCTTATTGGTGGATGAATCGTTAGACGATGTCTCCTTAGAAGAGGGACTTACACGGCGTTGGGTGAATAGCGGCAGGAAAATCTTAATCCTCATCCATCCTCCTCTCCAAGAGAACCCATCATCACCGATTGCAGTGCAAAACAGTTGGATGGGGTGGGGACAGAATGTGGTTTTACACGGTTCATTGATGAATAAACAATTCCTTTTACGACAATTCGCCCCTGCTGTAATCGAAGCGCTGCCTGCAAAACAATTGGCATTGGGGCGGATGTTTCCTCTTTTCCGATCCGAAATTTGCCGCCAATTGATCCATGAAAGTTGTTTTACCAATGCTGCGTACGCATTTAGCACAGGTTTAGCAGAAATTGTACCGACCTTGGACATCCCTTTAAATGTCGCAGATATGATGGTGCTATCCAAAAATCAAGCGTTTTTGGTTTATCGGTTGGGGTTGACATTGGGTCTTTCCACTCGTTGGCAGGATTATGTGACGGAATTTGGGGGTATCCTTGGCAGCGGTTTTTTCTGGCGTCAAGTGGCACGCCAACTGGTGGGTTTGATCCCGGCGTGGGGGATTGTGCCGAAGGTCGCAGTTTCCTATGCGGGAACCTATGTGGTTGGGAATGTGGTGTATCAGTGGTATTTAACTGGGAAAAAATTAACCCGCCAGCAGATTAATGCTTTGTATAAAGAAGCTTTTCAGCTTGGAAAAGCGCTGGCAAGTAACCTGGCGCAGCGTGTTCCAAAACCGCGCCTCCCAAAACGGAAACCGCGCGAATTTCCATTACCCGCTCCAGCGGGGAAAGTATGTCCAAATTGTCAGCGCCTCAATGCTGCAGATGCGCTTTTTTGTCAATATTGCGGAAATCGATTTGACGATTAAGGACATGGGGGATATGGATAATATGGTTTTTCTCTACTCAGAATAGACAAAATTTACAAGATAAAAACGATTGTCTTTATGGATGGGATAAGGCTGCATGGAGTTTACACAGAGCGCAGCAAATACACAACTTATGGAACTACAAATCTCTAAAAGTTGCTTTGGTGATTTGTTAAGAAAACCATCCATGAAGGTGCCACGAATAAACGAATGATGACGCTACTCGTGTATTCGTGTAATATTTGTGGGCGAGTTGCTGTTATACACAAAGCTTATGATAATGTCATTTCCTCTTCGAATGGTGCAATTCGCGTTATAGCGGAATCTCGCTATAACTAGCATCATGGGAGATGGTATCATAATCTCTCTTGGAAAAGCGCTGGTTAGGGGAAACTTTTATACCCCTGGCAACAAAGGTAGGCTAAACTTTTCAAACCCAATCGTTTTCGTCAAATACTACTTCTTCTTTTCCGGTAAGTTTATCCTGTAACTTTTGGACGATTAAATCGAGATGAGCGGGGCGAGCAACAAAATCGAGATTGCCGGCTGGAATGGTGAGCAATGGACACAAATTAAAAGTCGCCAACCATTCTTCATAGAGATCATTCAACTGTGCAAGGTAATCAGCCGGAATTTGCCTTTCATACGTTCGACCGCGTTGCTGAATGCGCTCAACTAACACCGCAACCGGTGCTTTCAGATAGATAACCAAATCAGGTGGCGGCAGGAACTCACATAGCACATGGTACAGTTCAGTGTAGGAGTCATAATCCCGTTGTTGGATATAACCTTGCAGGTATAGATTACGCGCAAATACTTCTGCATCTTCGTAAACCGTGCGGTCTAAAATGGCTGAGGATGGATATAGACTCAACTGATGATGCATGCGTAAGCGCTGGGTAAGGAAGAAGATTTGGGAATGATATGCCCAGCGGTGCATATCTTGATAAAAATCAGCCAAGTAGGGGTTTTCAGCAACCGGCTCATAAAATGCCTTCCAACCTAAGCGGTTACTCAGTAACCGCACCAGACTGGATTTCCCTACGCCAATATTTCCAGCGACGGCAATAAATTTTTTCATCGGTCACCCTTTCTCTTTCTCGAAATAAGCCATCACGATTTTTTTATCGGCATCCATGATGAGATGGAGACGATAACCTGGGCGGGCAGCCCGGACATTAATCACGCGCAGGCAAGCGGATAAAGTTTCCTCTTGAGGGATCAGGTGTGGTAAAAGATTGGGAGCCTGGTAGAAAAATTCTTTTCGAAAAATCGTTGCGGGGTCATCGAGATAAATCGCTAAGGGATAGATTTGTGATTCGATTAAATCTTGAAAGAAATGGGTACCATAAGATGCTTCTGGAGCAGGTCCAATCCCTTTACCGGTAATTTCAATCAATGCCCGTGCGTGATAGATATCGCCAAAACCGACGGCAATACCCAACTCTGGGTTAGATGTTCCCCAACGTCCCGGTCCTATCAAGATGAAGGTTTCATTTGCCAAACTGCGATTAACTTGCGAGATGATTTGGCGGAGTCGTATTCGCTCGAATTCAGAAGAAAGCCCAAAATAACCTTCTGGGGTTATGAATACCACATAATGGATATCCTCGATTTGCCCGCTCGGCGCCATCCTTGAGGTAGAGAAAAGGATATCCGCCGGTTCTAGATAAGCTGGCGCTTTATAAGTTGCTTTCTCCAAGGTTAATTGAGGGCGACATTGTAAGATGCTGATCTGTACGTCTCCCTCTCCTGGATTGTTTTCAGAGATTTCTAATGCAAATTCTAAATCAACGGGAGAATGATAATGCTTTTCGAGTAGTTGCAATAGATGAGTAAAACGCGGCGCAATTTTTGTCCGTTTAAAAAGTTCATCAAATGTCAGAACGGCATTTTGGATTGGGATGTCATGGGAAATGCTCTGGATCGGGACAAGGAAACCACCATCGTCAATCTGAGTGATGTAACGTAAGGGTGGGTAGTCATAGCGCAAGACTTGCTGAGCAGGGAGTGTCTCAAACATATTTTTTTGGAGGTTAATCACATCCACGTATTTTTGAGAATAATTGCGGGTTGCGCGTACGTCTGCTTCGGGATGCAGTGTGGGATGGCTAAGGGCAACTAAGCGGACATAATCATCACCGCTGCGGTCAACCGCGCGTGTGCCTAATCCCCAAACCAGACGTAAAAAGCCAGCTTCTTCCTGGATTTGGGGAGCCCAACGGTAAAGATTACGGCTATAAGCCACGCCAGATGCATGCGGTAAGAAAAACTGTCCAAATTGTTCCCCTTCGACCACTTGTAACAAAATGGACATCCGTTCATCGTAATCACGTAATCCTTTTGCCCGCCGATAAAGCAAGGCATCCGGGTTAAAAATGGATGCGAAAACCCTTAAGATAGCTTGGGTAAGCGCCTGCAGATTATCTTCTAAAGTGCCTTGATTAGCGCAAAAATGGCTTTCATATTTGCCAGCAAAAGAAGTTCCAAAATTATCTTCTAATAGACTTGAAGAACGGACAATAATCGGGCGTTTACCCACTTTGGTTAGAATCTTTTCCAATTGATAGAGGCAGTCCTGGGGGAGTTGTGCTTGCAAGAAATCTGCTTGGAGCTGTGGAAATTCCTGATAGATTTGTTCATCGGTTTTATATTTCTGATCCATCCAATGCGTAAGAGAGTTGATGGTTAAAATATCGTAAGTCAAATCTGCTCCGATGAAATAGGAGTCCGGGATGCGAATGTGCTCACGCAGGTCTTCATCTGCTGTTTGCTCCAGGATACGATATGCCAGTAACATCCCTGCTGATTTGCCGCCGATTTTGCCGGAACCGATTTTGCGCTTCCGTATCTCGTCAAGGTCTTGAATCGTGAACCAATCCCGAGCGATTTGGACATATCCGAGTTGATCGCTGATCATGGTTCGAATTAGTACCGCTTTTATTTCCTGAAGACGTGCTTCATAAGTTTGTCTTTCGGGCTGAGGCAGTTTTTCAATGATGTACCCTTGCTCAAAAAGAAGAGCTTGTGGAGCTAATTCGGGGTTAAAGGTAAAGAGATTATTATCCAGTAATCGTCCGCGTTCTGCTAAGGTTTGGCGGACAATTTGTTCAAATAGTTCAAATGGAAGGTTATAGGCAAAATAAAAATCGGTTAAATGATCGCGCACATGGGTGAGCCTTTCTTCCCAAAGTTCATAAGGCTCTTCGATAAGTGGTTCATTAAGACCTTCGAGTTTTTGACTCTGAATGGCTTTCTGGCGGACTTCCGTTTCGAAGGCTTGATTCGTAATGATACCCCGCTGGAACAGCTCCTGACGCATTTTATTGCGAATGAAGGAACTTAGAATCGGATATTGCGCTAACGCAAGATAGATGCGTAAGGTTAAATCTTGAGATGGATGAGGAAAGGTCATTTATGACAACATATTTCAGAGAGGGTACACTATGGTACCACTCATCCACCCAGATGCATGGGCATAATCACGTGCACAAAATTGTCATCCCCAGCCGGACGGATGACGCCCGGGTTCGTCTCAGAAGTTGTTTCCATCACCACATTCGGTGTTTTGATCACATCGAGCACTTCTCGTAAAAACTGAACATTGAAGGCAATTAATTGGTCTTTACCCTCGATGCTGGCATCGATTTGATTTTCGTTTGACCCTGTTTCTTCATTCTGACCGGATAAATTAACCAAACCAGGTTGAAGGTCATTACCGGGTTGAATGTGTAAGCGGGCGATATGGGAGCCTTCACGCGCAAAGATTTCCACTCGCTTACAAGCTTTGAGAAATTCTTGAGTAGGCAGGATTGCGCGTGTGTTATAGCGGCGGGGGATGAGTTGTTCAAGTTCTGGATAGCTACCATCAATCAGCTGAGAGACCAGTTCCATATCACGCATATGGAATATCACCTGCCCGCGGCCGGGTGGAATAATCATAGAAACCGTTTGATTGCTGTCCGTTGCGATGCGGGCTAATTCAATCATTGCACGTGCGGGGATGATGACGCGCACCGATTTTGTCAATGGAGTGGAAAGCGGGTTTTTGCGCAAGGAGAGGCGAAACCCATCTGCGGCAGCCAAAGTAAGGAGCTGATCTGAAGCGGTTAACAATACACCGGTTAACACAGGTCGCGCTTCGTCATGAGAGGCGGCAAAGGCTACCTGTTGAATCATTTCTTTGAGATCGGCAATGTTCAGCTCTAGTCCATCCTCCAAATCGGGAGCCGGCATTGGAGGAAATTCTTGCGCGTCGATGCATTTGATATCCGTATTTGACGAGCCGCTGCGCACGTTAAGTGTTTGCGTGCGGATATTTAACTCCATCTCAACTTGTTGATCAGATAGCGTAGTAACCAGCTCGTTGAATGTGCGAGCTGGCACGGTTGTTGATCCCTCTTCAAGGATCTTCGCCCCAATCCAACAAGTGATACCCAATTCAAGGTTTGTTGCAGAAAGACGTAGGCGGCCTTCATCGGTGGCAATTAATACATTCCCTAAAACCGGAAGGGTGCTCCGCGGTGAGACTGCTCGTGAAACGATGCTCAAGCCATGGGCAAGGTTCTCTTGCAATACAGATACTTTCATAGATGCAGCTCCTGAAAATGGGATATATTGAGTATACTGTGACTAGGGCAATTTGCCAAGCGTTTGGGATAATTTTAGAGACTTTAACATGGAAATTAGAGTAAAATCTTTATCAAACCGACAATATATGATGCAAAAGAAGACTCGAATCGTTTTTATTTTCATAATCACTGTGGTGATTTCTAGCATCATGACTATCTCCACTCAGAGACAGGAGACTGCATGGGCGAAAGAAGTTAAGCGTGGAGATGGTTATCAAGTGATTGCTTTGGTTAATCAGGTGCGGGCATCGTATGGGTTAGCCCCTTTGAACGCCAATTCAGCACTCATGACTGCTGCCCAAGGGCATAGTGATTATCAGGCATCCATTGGAAGCGCCACTCACAGCGGAGCCGGTGGCTCCTCTCCTTTATCTCGGGCAATGGCTGCCGGGTACGGCGGAGGGGCAAAGGTTTACGTTAGCGAAAACATCTACTCGGGCAATGATGCGAGCCCAAGTCAAGCTGTCTCTTGGTGGCAAGGTGACTCATTACACTTGCAAACGATGATTAATCCAAATGCAACCGATGCAGGCGCTGGTGTTGCTTATGCCGGTAGCGCAGTGTATTACACTCTCGATGTCGGTTATATTTCTGGCCAGGCAGCTGAATCAACTGCGGGCGTTCCGATTGTGAGTGCAACCCGCCCACCCACAGCAATACCCATTATCCCTATCCAAACAGCAACGCCCAACAGCGATGGTTCCATTTACCACATCGTTCAATCAGGGCAGGCGTTATGGAACATTGCTGCGGCATATAACATTTCTCTTGCAGAATTAATGAGCATGAATGGACTGACCGCTGACTCGCTCATCTATCCAGGGCAAAAAATATTGGTGCGTAAAGGCAGTGCGAGTACACCGACCAGTGAAGTGACCCCTACTCTTGTGCCGACAGCGACCCTGCTGCAGCAAAACACTCCCACTCCTTACGTATCCGCTTCGACCTTTACACAACCAACGCAGGCGTTACCCTTGGGCAATTTCGTTACTGATACGCCGATCATTAAAGCAGAATCTAAACCAAATTTCCATGCCGATCCGTTGCGTTGGATAATCCTTGGATTGTTTCTCCTTGGGGGAGCATTAATTCTTATGGGAAGCTTAATGCGCCCACGAAACTAAATTAAAAAGATCATTGGACGTGGGGGGGACACGCCCAATGATCTAAGGAGGTCCACCGGATCTGTACAGTATGGGGGGGACATACTGAAAACGGGCTCCGGGGAAGGACACCTGAAATACCAGTAAAAAGGGAGGGCAGGTGTCTAATGCTTATAATATACATCATAATTATCAGAAATATATTAATATTAGATTAGAATTATCCAAATACTCTTATTTATTTTTGGGATGGAAAACCTTCAGCCAATCTTCTACTTCGGATTCACTGAGTGGTTGTTCGGGTTTTTCTGGTATGGAATTGTGGGAAGGGGAGGGAGAGGTTAACAGGGCGATAAAAGCCTCAGAGGTTAAAATGCTTGCCCGGCTGGCTTGGGCGGCTTTTTGGACTTGATGGTCAGAACTGACCACAGTCCAGTTACGGGCGGCCTTATCAAGCGCTTTTAGGCGTTCCATGATTGCCTGGTCGGCGGTTTTACCAGACCGTACAAAGTAAGCGGTTACGGAGCCATATTTTCTGGCGCGTGGCGTACCAGCTGGAGCGCTATCAAAATAAACCTCGACAGTCTTATTTTGGCGATGGCAAAAATCTTGCAATATCTCAATGAGTTGAATTTCGTCATCAATTTCCCGTAAACTTATATTTGGGAGTTTACCTATCAAATTATGACCATCTATTATGTAAGGCATGCAGTGATTTTAGTCATTGCTGTACCTCGCGTCAAGGTAGAATAAACAATGGAATAAGAGATTTTGATGAAAACCTTTCTCGGATAGCCCAGTTTATGCTATGATTCAATAAAGGGAAAAAATACTATGCAACCTTGGAAACGCGCTTTAATCTTTCTGTTGATCAATATTGTCATCTCTGCCAGCACAACCTTGGCGGTTTTATTTGTTTGGGATTTAACACATCCTGAGTATGCTTCCGTTTCTAACGCTGCAAAAAATCTGGGCAGCACTCCGCCTAGCACGGCGGCTGTCGCAGAAAATCCAAATAAAAAAGCCGCGACTGCCACACTGGTCATGGATGAATATGTTGTAAGGGAGGGCGATACACTCGGAGAAATCGCAGATAAGTATAAAGTCAGCATTGACACCTTGCTCAAAGTAAATGGCTTGAAAGATGCAAACTCCATCAGTGTTGGAATGGCGATTTACGTCCCGCTTACTCCGCAAGTTTTTCCAACAGATACGCCTGTAGTAACCCGAACACCGATCGGGGCTACACCCACCTTGGCGCCAGGAGCACAGCCACCCGGTGTGGTTATCAATAGCGTCATTGGGGTTGGGGATATCACATCCGAAAGAGTATTCATCACCCGCACCGGCAGCGGCCCACTGATTATGAATGGATGGAAATTGGTAGACGCAGATGGGAACACCTTTGTTTTCCCGGATTTGGTATTATTTGAAGGGGGAGCAGTAAACATCTGGACGACAAGCGGAACCTCAACCGTTGTAGACCTTTATTGGGGATTGAGTAATGCAGTCTGGAGTTCTGGCGAAAAAGTGACACTATTGAATGAACAAGGAAAAGTTGCCGCGACTTATACTATTCCTTGATCATCAAAAATTCTAACCATCAATCCACAAATCCACAGGTATAATCTATGTGGAAACGTGGAGCGATATTATTTAAAGTTGCTCAATATTCAATAGGAACACGAAGGATAAATGTCGCAAACTCTCTATCGCAAATGGCGTCCTAAACGATGGGAAGAAGTCATTGGGCAAGAACATATTGTCCAAACATTGCGTAATGCGGTTGCAAATGAGCGCTTTGCCCATGCATTTTTGTTCTCCGGCCCACGCGGGACGGGAAAAACCACCACTGCGCGCCTGCTTGCCAAAGCGGTAAACTGCCTTTCCGATGATCCTGCAGCGCGCCCCTGCGAACAATGCGAAAATTGTGTCGCGATCAACAATAATCGTTTTATTGATTTAATTGAGATCGATGCTGCATCGAACACGGGCGTAGACGATGTCCGCGAATTACGCGACAAAATCAATTTTGCACCGAGTCAGGGGCGCTACAAGGTGTATATCATTGACGAAGTGCATATGCTTTCCACGGCAGCTTTCAATGCATTGCTAAAAACCTTAGAAGAACCACCCCCGCATGCTATCTTTATTTTAGCAACCACCGAAGTGCAAAAAATTCCTGCCACAGTATTATCACGCTGCCAACGGCACGAGTTCCGCCGCATTCCGCTGGTGGATATCGTTGCACAGCTGGAAAAAATTACGCTTCAAGAGGGATGGGAATACGAAAAAACTGCCCTACAAGTCATTGCTCGCCAGGCAACGGGAAGTCTACGCGATGCCATTTCGTTATTGGATCAACTGGCGTCTTCGGGTAAGGGCATCACGGTGGAATGGGTAAGTCAGTTGCTGGGTATTGGCAGCGATCAAGCGGTGATGGAGCTTATCGATTCACTTATCGCGGGCAATACCACCCAAGGTTTAGAAATTATTCATCAAGTGCTGGATCGCGGTACCGATAGCCGGGTATTTGCCAGGCAAATTGTCGATTATTTGCGCAATGTGCTGCTCACTAAAATGGGAAATGCGAGCGAAGTGGATGCCCCGTTGGATAACCGGGCGAAAATGGCGCAGCATGCCATGGCTTTTAGTGTTGATCAGATATTGGTTGTCATTCGCTGTTTTAACCAGGCGATCAATGAATCCCGTAATACCTGGATTCCGGCATTGCCATTAGAAATGGCATTCCTGGATGCAAACATGGCATTGATAAACCCGGTTACATCCGCCGAAAGCTCTCCGGCGCAAAGCCCGCAACCGAATCGATCTATTAAGGACGCTGATCAGCCAACGAAAAAACCTGCCATAGAAACCCAGCAAGAAGAATCATCTTCGCCGGCTAACGAGATCACTATAGAACAAGTCCGAAATCGCTGGCGCGAAATACGCGCCCAAGTACGCCAGCAAAACCCGAATATAGAGGCTTTATTGAACTCTTGCAAGCCGGTTGATATCAAGAATGGCAAACTTTATTTAGGATTCAATGGCGAATTTGCCAAAGAAAAAATGGAGCGCCCGGAGATATTGGCGATGGTGTCGAAAATTTCTAGTCAAATACTGGGCAAGCCAGTCCAAATTTATTGTTTATTGAATGGACCAAAACGCGGCGAATTACCAGCTGGGGTCGATAGTGATGGTATTGTTGCGGCGGCTTTGAATATGGGTGGCGAGATTGTGGATATCCAAGAATAATTTTATAAGGAGAAACGATGGCAAAGGGATTTAAAACGAACAAACCAAGTGCAGGGGGTGGAATGATGGGACAACTGCAGAAACTACAGGAGCAACTTCAAATTGCTCAAGAGCAGCTTGCTTCGGAAACTGTGACCGCAACCGCTGGTGGTGCCGTTAAGATCACCATGACTGGCGATCAACGTTGTCTGGCGGTGGAGTTGGATCCGGAATTACTGAAAGAGGCGGATGTAGAAATGCTTCAGGATTTGCTCTTAACTGCCATCAACAGTGCCTTAGATCAAAGCCGGGAACTTGCTTCACAGCGCTTGGGTCCTTTGGCGGGTGGTTTGCCATTTTAGGCGAGCAAATTAAATCTTCCCGTTTGCCATGTCAACGCCAAAGCCCATTCAAGATGTAATCAATGCATTTAGCCGGTTGCCCGGAATTGGTCCGAAAACTGCCGCAAGATTAGCTTTCTTTCTGCTGAGCGCAGGGGATGACTTGGCGCAGGATTTGGCAAATTCCATCTTGGCATTAAAAACGGAGATTATCACCTGTCCAGAATGCTTTAATATCATGGCGCGCGGCAAAGAAGCCTGTGATATCTGCAGTGATGAACAGCGTGATCGATCCCAGATATGTGTGGTTGAAGATGCTATGGATGTCTTGGCACTGGAACGGGTTGGCGCATATCAAGGGCTTTATCATGTATTGCAAGGGGTGTTGTCGCCAATCGAAGGGATTGGTCCACAAGATTTGCGGATGGAAGAATTAGTGAAACGTTTGCAAAAGGGAGAGGTGCAAGAGGTAATTATCGCCACCAATCCCAGCATGGAAGGGGATGCAACCGCGATGTTTTTACAGCAGCGCTTGCAGTCATTTGGCGTACGCATCACGAGATTAGCACGCGGACTGCCGGTGGGCAGCGATTTGGAGTACGCCGACCCGACTACGCTGGTGAGGGCATTGAGCGGACGGCAGGAGATGAGTTAAAAATACGGTGAAATAAAACGAGTTTTGGAAATTCACGGAAAAACACTTGACAGAGTGGGTTAGATGAGTATAATTATGAACGCTCAAATAACCCAAGCCGGATCTCACCGAAAAGGGATGATCCTTTACAACAGAAGAGACGCCCCTGCGTCAGAGACCAGAACTGGGAAGTTTGTTCGGTCTGACGGCCGATGTCAGGAAAGAAAAGGCATCGGTATTTTGTCTCTAAAACACTTGACAGGCAAATGCGAGGCTGGTATACTCCAGCCCGCTCGATGGCAGAACCTTAACAACTGAAAAGTGATAGAAAGCAAAGCCTTGCAATTCCAGAGTAAATCCGTAACGACCGTATCGCAAGATACGATAAAAATTTTTTGCGGAGAGTTTGATCCTGGCTCAGGATGAACGCTGGCGGCGTGCTTAATACATGCAAGTCGAACGGAGAGTGTAGCAATATACTCTTAGTGGCGAACGGGTGAGTAACGCGTTGGTGACCTGCCCCGAAGAGGGGGATAACAGCTCGAAAGGGCTGCTAATACCCCATGTGATCGTTGAGGTTAGAGGCTCGATGATTAAAGGAGAAATCCGCTTCGGGAGGGGCCTGCGTCCCATCAGCTAGTTGGTAGGGTAACGGCCTACCAAGGCGACGACGGGTAGGGGGCCTGAGAGGGTGACCCCCCACAATGGCACTGAAATACGGGCCATACACCTACGGGTGGCAGCAGTAGGGAATATTGCACAATGGGCGAAAGCCTGATGCAGCAACGCCGCGTGCGCGATGAAGGCCTTCGGGTCGTAAAGCGCTTTTCGGGGAGATGAGGAAGGACAGTATCCCCGGAATAAGTCTCGGCTAACTACGTGCCAGCAGCCGCGGTAAAACGTAGGAGGCAAGCGTTATCCGAATTTACTGGGCGTAAAGCGCGTGCAGGCGGTTCGGTAAGTTGGATGTGAAATCTCCTGGCTCAACTGGGAGAGGTCGTTCAATACTGTCGGACTAGAGGATGGCAGAGGGAGGTGGAATTCCCGGTGTAGTGGTGAAATGCGTAGATATCGGGAGGAACACCAGTGGCGAAGGCGGCCTCCTGGACCATTCCTGACGCTCAGACGCGAAAGCTAGGGGAGCGAACGGGATTAGAAACCCCGGTAGTCCTAGCCGTAAACGATGTGGACTTGGCGTCGGTGGGGTAAAACCTGTCGGTGCCGGAGCTAACGCGTTAAGTCCACCGCCTGGGGACTACGGCCGCAAGGTTAAAACTCAAAGGAATTGACGGGTCCCCGCACAAGCAGCGGAGCGTGTGGTTTAATTCGTTGCTACGCGAAGAACCTTACCCAGGTTTGACATACAGGTGGTAGGGATCTGAAAAGTGACCGACCCTTCGGGGAGCCTGTACAGGTGCTGCATGGCTGTCGTCAGCTCGTGTCGTGAGATGTCCGGTTAAGTCCGGCAACGAGCGCAACCCTTGCTGTATGTTATATGTGTCATACAGGACTGCCGATATAAAGTCGGAGGAAGGTGAGGATGACGTCAAGTCAGCATGGCCTTTATATCTGGGGCTACACACACGCTACAATGGCCGGTACAATGGGTTGCAAAGCCGCGAGGTAGAGCCAATCCCGAAAGCCGGTCTAAGTTCAGATTGTAGGCTGCAACTCGCCTACATGAAGCCGGAGTTGCTAGTAACCGCGCGTCAGCATTAGTGCGGTGAATACGTTCCCGGGGATTGTACACACCGCCCGTCACGTCATGGGAGCTGACAACACCTGAAGCCGGTATCCTAACCGTAAGGAGGGAGCCGTCGAGGGTGGGGTTGGTGACTGGGACGAAGTCGTAACAAGGTAGGAGTACCGGAAGGTGCGCCTGGATCACCTCCTTTCTATCGAGTTCTGAGCAAATTTCTCCCTAAAAAGAGAAAGGCGCTCCACTCCAAAAAGTCTCTTCAGCGGTGTAGAGACACTGGAATGCAAGTCGCTTTCTATCACTTTTCAGTTGTTAAGGAAATCCTCGATGGGCCTGTAGCTCAGTTGGTTAGAGCACTGTGCTGATAACGCAGGGGTCACTGGTTCGAATCCAGTCAGGCCCACAACCAAGGCGGTTGTGTCCCGGGGATGTAGCTCAGCTGGGAGAGCGCCGCCTTTGCAAGGCGGAAGTCACGGGTTCGAGTCCCGTCATCTCCACCTGACGGAAAATGATTGAGGAGTAGAAAAAAGTTTGGTAAACAACCTGTCGAATTGATCGAAAAAAGGCAAAATCGCAAGGGAATAAACGACCCGGCGGTTTGCCGGGTCGACTTGTCTAAAAATCAAAAAGGTTGAAAGCCAGGGGGTGCTTCGAAAAAATTCGGAGCAGCCGCGGGCGCTCAACCGCCCCCTGCGAAAGCAGGTAGAACATTAAAAACTGAATACTGAATAGGCAACAATTTTTCACGAAAAATTTCGATTTCTCCGCATCACGGAGTTAAGCTACTAAGAGCTTACGGTGGATGCCTTGGCGCCAAATGCCGATGAAGGACGTGGGACACTGCGATAAGCCTCGGGGAGCCGTGTACAGGCTTTGATCCGGGGATGTCCGAATGGGGAAACCCGCCGTTGCGAACCAGCGGCATCTCCTGGTTGAACACATAGATCAGGAGAGGGGAACCTGGGGAACTGAAACATCTAAGTACCCAGAGGAAAAGAGATCATTCCCTAAGTAGTGGCGAGCGAAAGGGGAACAGCCCAAACCATGCCAGCTTGCTGGTGTGGGGTTGTAGGGCCTGACATATGGGAGTTACAAATCATTCTGTTAGCAGAAAGGTGTGGGAAAGCCTACCAAAGAGGGTAATAGTCCCGTAAGCGAAAACGGAATGACTCCCGTCAGGTACCTGAGTACTGCCGGGCACGCTAATCCGGCAGGAAGCTGGGGAGTCCACTCTCCAAGGCTAAATACATTTGGCGACCGATAGTGCACAAGTACCGTGAGGGAAAGGTGAAAAGTACCCCGGTGAGGGGAGTGAAATAGAACCTGAAACCGTAAGCTTACAAGCAGTCGAAGGGCTAATGGCGGGTCTGTGCTCCGGTGAAAGCCGGGTGCGCGCCGCTATGCCTGACGGCGTGCCTCTTGGAGAATGAGCCTGCGAGTTAATCTTTGTGGCAAGGTTAAGGGAGTGACACCCGTAGCCGTAGCGAAAGCGAGTCTGAATAGGGCGTATAGTCGCAAGGATTAGACACGAAACCGGGTGAGCTACCCATGGCCAGGGTGAAGCGAGTCTAACAACTCGTGGAGGCCCGAACCCACTAATGTTGCAAAATTAGGGGATGAGCTGTGGGTAGAGGTGATATGCCAAACGAACTCGGAGATAGCTTGTTCTCCCCGAAATAGCTTTAGGGCTAGCGTCATGTGTTCAGTATCGGAGGTAGAGCACTGGATGGGCTAGGGGGCTTACTGCTTACCGAACCCAACCAAACTCCGAATGCCGATACTCTATAACATGGCAGTCGGACTACGGGAGATGAGTTTCGTGGTCGAAAGGGAAACAGCCCAGACCATCGACTAAGGTCCCCAAGTCCAGGCTAAGTGGGAAACGAGGTGGGATTGCACGGACAACCAGGAGGTTGGCTTAGAAGCAGCCACCCTTTAAAGAGTGCGTAATAGCTCACTGGTCAAGTGATCCTGCGCGGAAAACTTAACGGGGCTAAGCCTGGCACCGAAGTCATGGATCTCCCTCCTTTTGGAGGGGGGTGGTAGGGGAGCGTTCTGCCAGCGGTGAAGGTCGACCGCAAGGACGGCTTGAGCGGGCAGAAGTGAGAATGCAGGCATGAGTAGCGTAAAACACGTGAGAACCGTGTTCGCCGTAAGTCTAAGGTTTCCGACGCCAGGTCAATCCGCGTCGGGTTAGTCGGGCCTTAGCTGAGGCCGAAAGGCGTAAGCGATGGACATCCGGTCAACATTCCGGAACTATTTGGATGGAGCGATGTGGGGACGCAGTAAGGTAGGCCAGCCCACGATTGGTTGTGTGGGTGTAAGCGTGTAGGCGTTGAGGCTTGTAGGAAAATCCGCAAGCTGAGCTGAGGCGCAAATGCGAGCCCTTGAGGCGGAAGTGGTTAAGCCTTGCTGCCGAGAAAAGCCACTAAGCGTTGAAGTCCAAATACCCGTACCGCAAACCGACACTGGTAGACGGGTAGAATATACCAAGGCGAACGGGAGAACCTTCGTTAAGGAACTAGGCAAATTTGCCCCGTAACTTCGGGAGAAGGGGTGCCTCTCTTTGTGAAACTTTTTCAGGTGGAGCAAAGGGGGGCCGCAGTGAATGGGCTCTAGTGACTGGTTAACAAAACCACAGGTCTCTGCAAAGCCGTAAGGCGATGTATAGGGGCTGACACCTGCCCAGTGCCGGAAGGTTAAGGGGAGGGGTTAGCGCAAGCGAAGCTCTGAACCGAAGCCCCGGTGAACGGCGGCCGTAACTATAACGGTCCTAAGGTAGCGAAATTCCTTGTCGGGTAAGTTCCGACCCGCACGAACGGTGTAACAACTAGAGCACTGTCTCAACGAAGGACCCGGTGAAATTGAAATGGCTGTGAAGATGCGGCCTACCCGCAGCAGGACAAAAAGACCCCGTGGAGCTTTACTGCAGCTTGGCATTGAGTTTGGGCTCGGTCTGTGTAGGATAGGTGGGAGGCTTTGAAGCTGGGGCGCTAGCCTCGGTGGAGCCGTCGGTGAAATACCACCCTGACTGTGTCTAGACCCTAACCCCACACCGTAATCCGGGTGGGGGACCGTGCCAGGTGGGCAGTTTGACTGGGGCGGTCGCCTCCTAAAAGGTAACGGAGGCGCCCAAAGGTTCCCTCAGGCTGAATGGAAACCAGCCAGAGAGTGCAAAGGCATAAGGGAGCTTGACTGCAAGACCAACGCGTCGAGCAGAGACGAAAGTCGGGCTTAGTGATCCCACAGTACCGAGTGGAAGGGCTGTGGCTTACCGGACAAAAGCTACCCCGGGGATAACAGGCTGGTGAGGTCCAAGAGTTCACATCGACGACCTCGCTCGGCACCTCGATGTCGGCTCATCGCATCCTGGGGCTTGGACAAGGTCCCAAGGGTCGGGCTGTTCGCCCGTTAAAGCGGTACGCGAGCTGGGTTCAGACCGTCGTGAGACAGGTCGGTCTCTATCCGCTGTGGGCGTAAGGGATTTGAGAGGAGCTGCCCCT
>Ga0078972_1008409_pt1 | contig 21639 bp, 22 predicted proteins | sample YelNatPaOPGAMG01_FD_67568 | JGI IMG/M metagenome (GOLD analysis project Ga0078972, IMG submission 67568) | Hot spring thermophilic microbial communities from Obsidian Pool, Yellowstone National Park, USA - OP-RAMG-01 (SPADES assembly) (version 2) | ecosystem: Environmental > Aquatic > Thermal...
ATCGTCACTATTGAATCTCATCATACCCTGCCAAGAAGATCTGGTAGATCATAATTTCAGTTGAGGCCTGGTTCAATCTGATTGTCACCCACCAGTCAGTAGTGTCTGTTCCTTGGGTCCAGGTTGTACAAGAACCTGCTGGGGTGGGAATTGAAAGTGCAACAGTGGCTACTGTTCCTTTTGAACTATCTCCAGTGTTTGAAAGCGTGGTCGAAGCATACTCTCCGCTTGCTGTTGCAATGGCAATAGTTGAAGTTCCGGTCGAGCCGTACCTAATTACTAATTTATGAACTCTATTAGTTCCAGCTGAACAAGGATTCAAGGGATAATTGACAATGTCTCTTGAAATTTTTGCTGCAGTCGTAGTTGTGGTTTTGACTGGCAAATCAAAGCCAAAAATTGGAACCATTTCTCTCAAAACTTGAGTGCCTGATTTTCCGATTTGATAACCTTGTGAAGTTTCAATCCAATCGTTAGCTCCTAACAAAATTTTTCCGCTTGCTGGATGTAAAATAATGTCGCCTGAAGTCTCTGTCTGCAAAGTTAAGTTTCCGCCAACATTTTTAACTGTAGGAGCCTGTAAATAATTTGCTAATTGAGCAATGTTGCCAGCAAAAGTTCCAATTCCAGTAATACTTGGTGTGCCAGAACCTGTGATATTACCAATCAAAGTGAAAGCATCTACCTGATTTGGATCTAAAATCCCATCAAAAGAGTGGCGTCCAGTTCCAGAAACTGTCAAATTATTCGAAATTGTCGTTGTTGCATCGGTCAAAGTAATAATCAATCCAGTTGAAGTATCTTGAATGCCGGCAGTTCCTAAACTTTGTGTAGCTGTCCATTTTGCCAATCGGTTTTGAGTACCAGAGCCAGTCAAACCTCCAACCCCAGAAACTGATTGCCAAATCAAATTCCCAGAACCATCAGTAGTTAAAACATAGTTTGCGCCACCATAATCTGCTGGCCAAGAAAAAGTTAAGTTGCTGCTCATTGTGGAGTTGGCCTGAAAAACCAAATTGGATCCTGCAGCATTAGTAATTATTAACTGACCAGCAGTTCCTGAAGCTCCGGTTCTAATTGCTCCTTTAACATCTAAAGCATATTGAGGATTATTTGTGCCAATTCCCAATCTACCTGTACTTGTTGCCCAAAAGAGATTATCACTGCCACTCAAACTCGTAGATCCTGTCCAAAAAGCAACTTGACCTGCGCTACCAGAACCTCCAAGGCCTACTCCCTGGCCCACGCAGTTTCCTGAAGTATCGCAAACCTCATATTGTGAACCTCCTTTTACTACTTCAAACTTGTCATTTGTTACGCCTAACCTTAAATATTCATCGTTTGCCCCATAAATAAATCCTGAATTAACTTGGAGAGGGCCTGTGGCAATAGTTGTTGTAGCTAACTTTGACTGACCTACAACTTCAAAAACATAACCTGAGCTTGGGTTCTGGGAAGCTGCACCTCCAATAATCAAACCAGCCGTTGCTCTAATAACATTTGTTACTCTTTGAACTTCCTCCATCACGATTTCTCCTGTGTCTAAGTTGTAATAGATGTTGGCTGCAAACAATACTGCTCCGGCAATCAAAACTGAAGCTCCGATGAATAAGAAAGAGGTCAATCTTGTCCCTGGCAAAAGTTTCAGTCTTGGTTGAAATATCTTTTTAATCATTTTAGGCTTTAGCTTACAGCTTTTAGTTTTTATCGACCTTTTTAATTAGCTTACAGGTTTCAGCTGTCAGTTGTTAGTTATGAGCTGTCAGCTGTTAGCTATAGTTTGTGGGTTTTCATTTTTCGACGCATGACATATAACATTTTCAAAATTTCTTCTAATAATTTTTCCGCTCTTTGAATATTTATTTTTGGATATAATCTTTTTATAACACAAAGCTGGGTTTCTAATTCAGCTGCTGAACCATGTGCAATGCCTAAAGATTGGAGATACTCTTTATAACTTCTTTTACTACCCTCCGCAATGTTTGAAGGAATGCTCACAGCTGCTCTTTGCATTTGAGAGCAAAGTCCAAATATTTCTGATTTTGGAAGATTTTTAGAAATTTTATAAATTTCTTCTACTAAATCCATAGATTTTTGCCATACTTTAAGTTCTTTATAAGATTTTAAACTCATAAATCTTTTAACCCCTGAAAGCTGTAACCTGTTCCCTGTAACCTGTTCCCTGTAACCTTTTATTGAATTTGATCATACACTATCAAAAAGGCGTTAAAAATTCTGATTTTGTAGTTTGCGTTTTCAACCTTTACTTTTAATGTCCAGTTATCGTTCAATAAATTTGTTAAATCGTCTTTCAAATGGGAAATTCCCTCATCTAAATTTGAAAGTCCTTGACCTGAAAATTGAAAATTAATATCTGCCAAATTTGAAAAATCAATCTGCCAATAAGAATAATTGTTTGTTGGAATGTTGTCAGCAAAATTTAGCAAAATTGCAAATTTTCTTTGAGATCCTGGCAATTGTGAGGGCAAAAGTGAATTTAATGTAGAAGTTGAAATTTCACGGGTAACAGAAACAAATGAAGTTGAAGCGGTTTCAGCTGGAAGTGGAAATTTGAAAATTGGAATCATTGTTCTTAAAACTTTCTCTCCTGATTTTCTAACTGTTGAATCGTTGTCAGCTGAAATGAAAGTTAAACCTTTGATTGTTGAAGAAGAAGCATCGAAAAGGGTGACATTGGGTCCTGTTAGAATTTGACCAGTTAAAGAATTAATCACAATGTTCTTTGTACTTTCAATTTGAGCTTTGTTTGACAAAAGAGAAATTTTAAAGTATTGGCCCAAAAAGTCAGTAATTTGCAAAGGTCCTGCCAAATTAAAATCTCCAGCTAAAGTAAGCATTGCGCTCAATGTTGTTGTGCCAATGCCAATTTTTTGAAGATCTGCTCGATTGTACAAAAAGGAGGTTGCGGCCCAACTTGTCCCATTGTGCCACATTGTTTGTCCTAAAGCACCAGGTGGCATTGTGCCTGGAGGAGGAGAAGCCCAAACTCCATAACCTTGAGCATCTGACATTAGAATTTTGCCCTCGCCTGCCCCTGGAATTAATCTAAAGCCTTGCAAAACTATTGTCCCATCAACGTTTAAAATTTGATTTTGATTGTCCCAAGACAAAGAAGAGGTAGAAGTTAAGGTGGAGGTAGAAGAGAAAATTGCCAATTGCCCTTCTGTTCCTTGACCTTGAATTGCCTGACTAGCAGCTGTCAAATCAAAAAGGTTTCCTGACTCATCTTTGAAATATAATTTTCCATCATTTCCAACAAAAATTTTTCCAAAACCTAAAGTTGGAGAAGGTTCTGAGGCTTTTGCTAAATCTAAAATTCCAGAAATTGAAATTTCATTTCCATTTTGGGACAAAATTGATTGACCCAACCTATTTCCTGCTAACCAAATTGGCAAATATCCAGCTTGACCTGATCCTGAAATTCCTCCTCCACCACCATAAAACCAAGTTATCATTCTGCTCAAACATTTTCCTCCAGCTTCATCTGTACAAATGTCACCGGTTGCATGAATTTTTCCTCCAACTTCGAGATCTCCCAAAATATCTAATTTTGACTTTGGAGTTTGCGTTCCAATTCCTACGTTTCCTTTTTCATCAATAAAGATTGATACTCCGGAAAATAAATCTTGAATAGAAGAATCAGCAATCTTTCTTTGATCGATAAATTTTGCTAATTTGTTTTTTGTTCCTCCATCGCTTGTTACTTCGCCAAAAATTCCAAAACAATTGCCACTATTCAAACAAATAGTGCCTGATTGATCTGGTAAAAGATACTGGCGATTAGCTGTGAGATTGGCTGGCAAAATTTCTCCCTCAAAATTTTTGAAAAGAGAAAGAGCAGAAGAAGTGATTTTTTCTTGAACTCTTAAAGATTTTCTAATCAAAGTGTCTGCATTAATAGTTAAAAATGGAGAAAGTGTTTCAATTTTTTTTGAAAAAGGCAGAGTGGCTTGTTGAGCAATTTTTTCTCCTTGGAAAAGTTTGCTCAACAAAAAATTTTTTGCTTTTGGAAAAAAGAAAAAACTAAAAAGCGAGAGTGCAAAAATAGCTGGGACAACAATTTTGAAAATTTTTGAACCGATTTTGGGAAAGGAAATTTTTACTTTTTCTTTTTTTTCTTTTGGAAAAAGGATTTTTCTTTTGATTTCTTGGATGCTCTTTCCGCTTTTTATCAAATGATCAATTTCTACCAAAAGATCAATCACTGATTCTGGATAAGCTCCTTCTGGCGTTCCTTTTTCAAAAACTTTTCTTTGAGCATGAGGAATCAAACCAATTTTTGTATAGTATCTCAATCTGTTTTTTGGATTTCCTTTCCCAAAATCAACTCCAAGTTTTTTTGCTCTTTCAATTACTTCATCAATACTGATTAGATTTTCCCCTTTCATTTTTCAATGCTTGACAAAAGATTTTTAATTTTTAAGATAAAAATTGAGGGCCCGCATCCTGCAGTGCAAGAATCAAAAAACGCTCAAAAATTTTCCACCTTTCCTCATTGCGGGCCCTCTTTTTATTTTAGTTTTTTAAAAATTTTTCGACCTTTTTGTTTTTATTAAAATTTTTCAAATTCCCTTTTTCTCATCTTAATTTCCCGCGACGGAAAATCGATTATTTCATTATCGGTTGAGCAAAAATTCTTGTCAAGAGTTAAAATTGTGGAAAACTCTTTTTGTTTTTTGCAAAACAGAAAACTTAACAAAATCTATCCCCAGCACCATTTTTTTGACACCAATCAAACCCAAAACTATCTTCAAATTCAAATAAAAAAATCTTCATTTCCTTTGTTCCTTTCGTTCCTCTTGCCCCTTCTGTCCTTTAATACAAATCCCAAGCTAAACAAATAAGTGAAAAGGATTTCCAGACAGGTAAGAAAAGTCAGAGTGGGAACTAAAAATAAAGCTATTTCCCGCGAGAGAAATTAAAAAAATTTAAAAAAATAAAGAATTATTTGAAATTTGAACCTTTGTTTGCTATACTGAAACTATGAGCCAAATAAAATGCCCGAAATGTCATTCTGAAAGCTTTTGGCAAACAAAAGACGGAAGGTTAAAGTGCAAAAACTGCCGTTACCTATTTAAACCAAAAGAGAACCAATTTAATCTTCCTAATTCAAAGTTAGAGCAAATTGTCGCTCTTTTTTTACTAGAAACTCCAATTGAAGCTATCTGTCAGGAGGTTCAAATTTCAAAATATAAGTTATTAAAAATAATAGAAGCTATAAGAAAGGCAATGACAAACGATGTGCCGGAAGTTTTTCAAAAAAATAAAGAGCTGGTTCAAAAATCAGAAAAAATTCCTTATTCGCCTTTTATCGGACTTTTTCATCAGAATGGTTCTTTTTTCGTTAATCTTTTATCAGAAATAACAAAAAATGAGTTTTTGAATTTTTTAAAAGAGAAAGAAAATTTGAATCAAATTGAAGATTGGCAGAGAAACTTTGGTTTAGTTTATAAAAAAAGACTTTATCGGATCTTCCCCTCTCGTTTTAAAGAAAGAAAAATTGATGAAATCGATCAGTTTTGGGCGTATCTAAAAAAAAGGGTTTTTACAAAAGCTGGAATAAGAAAAAATAAATTTTATCTCCATTTGGGAGAATATGTTTGGCGTTACAATCATAGAAATTCCTCTCTGGAAGAAATGAAAACTGCTTTAATGAATCTTTTAAGTAAGCTATAATGAAAATATGAGAAATAAGGTTGCATTTTTGATTCTTCTTTTCTTTTTTTCATTTGCTCTTGCCCAGGAATCTCCTATAAGCTTGGGAAAGAATTTGGAAGTTGAAGATAAAGACGCAAAAGTGGGTGATATTTTAGCCCATACTCCAGAAGGCATAAAAAGGGCCACTATCCCCTATGATGAAAATTTAATCGGTGTAGTGAGCGAAAATCCAATTCTGGTTTTTGGCCAAGAAACCACTTCAACTCTCTCTGTGATTTTTTTGGGACAGGCTAAAGTAAGAGTTAGTAATATCAACGGTGAAATTAAAAAGGGAGATTATATTACCTCTTCAAAAATTCCGGGTGTGGGACAGAAAGCAACTCAATCTGGTTTTGTTGTTGGAAAATCTTTAGAAGACTTTAACGAAAAAGAAGGAATGATTTTAGCAGAAATTAACATCGGCTATGCAAACATTTCTCCCTCAAAAATTTCTTTTGCCGACCTTCTTTATCAAATTCTAAAACAGTTTCAAATAGGTGCCAAAGAAAATTTTCCTGAAGTTTTAAAATATCTCTTTGCTATTTTTTTAGCTGGAGGAAGTTTTTTTACTGGATTTTTTTCTTTTGTTAGAACCTTGCAAAAAGGAGTAGAAGCGATGGGAAGAAACCCGTTGGCAAAAAGTAGCATCAGGACAACAATGATTATAAATTTGCTTGGCATTTTAATTTTAACTGCTGCTGGACTAGTGGTGGCTTTTTTTGTAATATTTTTCTAATATGGAACAATTTTCTTTTTTCATCCAATATCTCCTTTTCTTCTTAATTCTTTTTCTCTTTTTGGTTTTTTTTCTGATTTTTTCTCGAAAAAGAGAGGAGGGCTATTTGCATTTGAAGTTTTCAAAAGAATTGGAAAAAAACTTAGAAGAATTTTTAGAAAAGGAGTTGAAAAAAATTTCTGAACAACTTTCTTTGAATCTTCAAAATTTTGCCAAAGAGGCCCAAATAGAATACAAAAAAGAAATCGCGCTTTTGCCAAAAAAAATAGACAATGAATTGTTAAAGATCCAGAGTTTTTCAAGAGAGCTTCAATCAGACCTTCACAAAAAATCAGAGGAAAAAATTGTTGAGCTAACTAATTTCTTTTTTAAATTAAAGAATTCTTTAGCCTCCCAAGCTCAATCGGAGATTAAAAAATTAGCCGAGAGTTTAACAAAAGAAACTGTTAAAAATTTTTCTCAAGTTCTTTCTCCTTTTGAAAAAAAACTAGAATTGGCGGAAAAGGAAATAGAAGAATACAAGAAAAAAAGAATGGCAGAAATTGATCAGAAAGTTTATGAAGCAATAGCTGAGGTTTCAAAAGAAGTTTTAAGAAAGACTATTAATTTATCTTTACACGAAGATTTAGTAATCGAAGCTTTAGAGAGGGCAAAGGAAAAAATCTTCTAAAATGACACCATTTTTATTAACAAAAGAAGAACAAGTTTTAACTTTAAAAAAAATAGAGGATTTAGAAAATCTTTTGTACAAAGATCCTGAGATTTCTTTTTCAGAAAAAATTAAAAAAGTAGGGTTAGAAGAGCTGTTACCAAAAGATATAAACTATTTATCAAAAGAAAAGCAAGCCGAATTTCTTTTTTCTTTAAAAGAGAATTTAAAAAACCTTCCTAAAGTGACAATAGAAATTGCCTTCGATCCTAGCGTTGATTTTATTTTGAAGCTAAAAAACTGGTTTCTTGAAAATTTGAAAAAAAGTCTAGTTTTGGAAATAAAAGTAAATCCCAAAATTGTTGGTGGTGCAAGAATTTATTATTTGGGTAAATATTTCGATTTTAGTTTGGCCACAAAAATTGAAGAGCTTCAAAAAAGAAAACATGGATGATTTTGAATATCTTTTAGAAAAGTACAAAGAAGTAGGCTATGTCACTTCTTTAGTTTCTTTTGTGGCCACCGTTTCTGGTTTGCCAGATTTAAAGGATGGAGAATTGGTTTTAACAGAAAGCGGAGCACGGGGTTTGGTTGTTGGCTTAAAAGAAAATGAGGCTGAAGTTTTAATTTTGGAGGAAGGAGAGATTAAAGTCGGTGAAAGGGTTGTAAGAAGTGGCGAGCCTTTTAAAATTGGTGTTTCCCAAAATTTATTGGGAAGAATTATAAATCCTCTTTCGCAACCAGTAGATGGAAAAGGACCTATCAAAAGAGAAAAGTTTTGTGAAATACAATCTTCTGCTCCTTCTGTGATTGAAAGAAAAAGAATTAACGAAAATTTAGAAACAGGAGTCGCGATTGTCGATCTTTTAATTCCGATCGGTTACGGACAAAGAGAATTGGTAATCGGTGATGCTAAAACCGGAAAAACAATTTTTTTGCTCCAAACTATCGCAAACCAAGTAAGAAAGGGAGTTGTTTGTGTTTATGTTGGAATTGGGAAAAAAGATGTCGCCATAAGACAAGTAGAAGAATATTTAAAAAAACAAGGGGTTTTTGAAAAAGTGGTAATTGTTTATGCTCCGGCAGACGATCCCCCACCCCTTTTGTATTTGGCGCCTTATTCTGGAATGACAATCGCTGAATACTTTAGAAATTTGAACAAAAAAGTGTTGATTGTTTTTGATGACTTAACAACCCATGCTCAGATTTATCGCCAAATCTCTCTGATATTGAAAAGACCACCCGGAAGAGATTGTTATCCTGGAGACATTTTCCACATTCATGCTTCTCTTTTAGAAAGAGCTGGATGCATAAAGAAAGACGGAAAAGAAATGAGCATTACTGCCTTACCAGTAGCTGAAACTTTTGAGGGTGATATCTCTGGCTACATTCAAACTAACCTTATGGCAATGACTGACGGACACATTTTCTTTGATATTAACGAATTCAGAAAAGGTAAAAGACCAGCTATTAACCCTTTCCTTTCTGTCTCCAGGGTGGGTATTCAAACCAAAACTCAAATTGAAAAAGAATTGGCCAACTGGATAAGAGAAAAATTATACGCTTTTGAGCAAGTTTCTGAATTACGCCAATTAGCAACCGAACTTCCAAAAGAAACTCAAAGACTGATAGATTTGGCAAGAAAAATTGAAATTATTTTGCAACAATCGCCCCAAGAGCTTATTGAGAGAGGGGCGCAAATTATTCTTTTTGGTTTATTACTTACCAATTTTTGGGAAAATAAACCAGAAAGTAAATTAATAAAAGAGAAGGAAACTCTCTTGAAACTTTGGGGGGAAAGTAAAGTTCCTCAACTTAGAGAAAAAATTTCTGAAATCCAGGGAATAGAGCACTTAAAATTTTTAATCGAAGAAATAAAGCCCGAGATTGAAAAACTCCTAAAAGAAAATGCCAACACTTAAAGAGGTAAACGAAAACTTAAAAATAATTTCTACTTTAAAAGAGATAGTTTTGGCTTATCAAGAAATAGCTAATTTAAAAATAAGAGAAACTAGAGAGTTGGTTTTAAAAAATAGAGAGTTTTTTCAAGAGCTCTTAAAAACTTATCAAACCGTAGCTCAAATTTATGGAACCTCTGAAAAAAAGGGGCAAAAAGAAAGGAAAGAAAAAATAGCAGTGTTTTTGTCGGCTAATCAACCTTTTTATGGCTCTTTAATTTTAGAAATCTGGAAAGAAGCACAAAGTTTTTTGTTTGAAAACAGAATGGAGCTTTTAGTAATAGGAAGAATAGGAAAAATTTTGGCTCAAGAAAGTAAATTAGTAGAAAAATTCTTCTATTTTGATTTAAATATTGAAAGAATTGAAAAGGGTGAACTGGCTAAAATAGTCGATTTTCTGAAAAATTATCAAACAATCTTTGTCTTTCATGGCAAATACGAAACACTTTTGAAACAAATCCCAGTAAGAGAAGAAATAGGAAAAAAATTGTTCACAAAAGAAGAAAAATTGGAAAAAGAAAGTTATATTTTCGAGCCTTCTCCCGAAGCAATTTTAGATTTTTTCGAAAAGGAAATTATTGGCACTCTCTTTCACCATACGCTTTTGGAACACCAGTTGGCTTTAAATGGTGCGAGAGCAATGGCAATGTATGAAGCTGGAGAAAAGGCAAAAACACAAGAAAAGAAATTGATTTTAATGAAAAATAGGTTAAAAAAAGAAATAATAAATAAAAAAATCATTGAAATGTTTTCACTTAGAACATGGGCAAAATAAAATCAGTCACAAAAGAAGTTGTGGAAGTTGAATTTTTTGAAAAGGAGTTAAAAATTGGTGATATTTTGAGGTTGAAAGAAGATCCTAAGGCAAAGTTTGAAGTAAAGGCCATAAAAGGAAAAAATAGATTTTTGTGCCTTTTTTTGGGCGGGGAAAAAAGCTTAAAAAGAGGAATGGAACTAGAATATGAAAGAAGCGGACTTTTGTTGCCAGCAGGAAAAGAATTGTTAGGAAGAATGATTGATCCTTTTGGCAATCCGATTGACAATCTGGGACCACTTAATGTGAAAAATTGGCAGCAAATAAAACCTTTTTCTCCCCCCTATCCAGAAACTATCTTTCAAAAAGAAATAATTGAAACAGGAATAAAGGCAGTGGATTTTTTTGCTCCGCTTTTAAAAGGCGGGAAGTTGGGAATTTTTGGAGGAGCAGGGTTGGGAAAAACTGTTTTATTGTTAGAATTAATGCACAATTTAATTTTAAAGAAGGAGGGGGTAATAGTTTTTGCTGGAATTGGAGAAAGAATAAGAGAAGGTGCTGAGCTTTATGAAATGCTAAAACAAACAAAGATTTTAAATTCTTCGGTCTTGGTTTTTGGACAAATGAATGAACCTGCGGTTGTCCGTTTTCAGGCTGGACTTTCAGCTATTGCCATTGCTGAATACTTCAGAGATGTAGAAAAAGAAAACGTCCTCTTTTTTGCTGATAATATCTTTAGGTTTTTGCAAGCTGGTAATGAACTCTCAACTCTTTTGGAAAAACTTCCTTCTGAGGGGGGTTATCAAGCTACTCTTTTGAGCGAAATTGGACAATTAGAGGAAAAATTGGTTTCTACAAAAGATGCTTTTATTACTAGCATTCAGGCAATATATGTACCTGCTGACGATATTTCTGATCCTGCCGTCCAAGCTATCTTCCCCTATTTTGACTCGCTTTTGTTCTTCTCAAGGGATGTTTATCAACAAGGAAGAAGGCCGGCAATAGACCTTTTAAATTCCTTTTCATCCATAACTACTGAGGAAATTTTAGGGAGAGATCATTATTTTGCTCTTTTTGAAGCAAAAAAATTGTTAGAAAGATACAGAGAGCTAGATAGAATAGTCAAAATAGTTGGGGAAGCGGAACTCTCTTTGGAAGAAAGAAAAACTTATCAAAGAGCCAAGAAACTTTTGAATTTTATGACGCAAGATTTCTCTGTGGTGGAAGATCAAACTCAAAGAAAAGGAAAATTCGTAAAAAGAAAAGAAACGATAGAGGGGGTAAAAGCAATTTTAGAAGGAAAGTTGGACCAAATACCTACAGAGCGTCTTTTAAATATTGGAAGTTTAAAAGAACTAAAATGAAAAAAGACCTTTTAAACGTGAGAGTTTTCTGGCTTCCTGTCAGCAAAGAGGTTTTTTTTGAAGGTGAGGCGGAATCAGTTTCCTCTGAAAATCAATTGGGAAAATTTGATGTTTTACCGCAACACGCCAATTTTATTAGTCTAATTTTCAATGAAGTAATTATTGTCACTCCAAAAAAAGAAAAAATTGTCTATCATTTTGAAAAAGGCGTTTTAACGGTGAGAAAAAATGAAGTTAGAATTTTTCTTGGTCTATAATTTCTTTTATTTTTTTTACGATTTCTTCCAAAGTAAGGTTGGCTTTAATCAAATGCTCTTTGGCTCCCAAACTTAAACTTTTTTGAATTTCTTCTTCCTGGCCCAGGTTAGAAAGAACGATCACTGGAACTAAAGAGAGTTTTTCATCTTTTTTTATTTCCAAAAGAAATTCATACCCAGATTTACCAGGCAATAAAATATCCAACAAAATTAAATCTGGAAAAAATTCCTTAGCCCTTTTTATTCCCTCTTCAGCAGTCTGGGCCATTTTAACCTCAAAACCTTCTTCGTTTAAGAATTGAAATAAAAGATCAGAAAGAATTGGTTCGTCTTCAACAATTAAAATTTTCTTTTTCATAAAATTGGTAAAGTAAAATAAAAAGTTGTTCCCTTTCCTTCTTCTGATTCAAACCAGATTTTGCCCTGGTGGCCTTCAATAATCACTTTTGACAAAAACAATCCTGTTCCACTTCCAGAAGGAACCATTTTTTGGGCATTAGTGGCTCGATAAAACCTCGAGAAAATCAACGGTTTTTCTTTTTCTGGAATTCCAATTCCCGTATCTCTAATAGCTACTTTAATTTCCTTTTTTTCTAGAAAAAGCGCAATTTCTACTTCTCCCCCTTCTCTATTATACTTTATAGCATTGTCCAAAAGAGCTTGAAAGACCAATCCCATATATTCTGGATCAAGTCGAATCTTTGGTAATTTTTCCTTGGGTAATTGGATTTGAAATTTAATTTTTTTTCTTTTCATTTCTGCTTCGTATAATGAAATTGCAGAATAAAGGATTTCTAACAAATCTGATTTTTTTAGATTAAGACTAATTTTCCCCTCTTCGGCCCTTGCTACTTGCAAGAGTTGATGAACGATTATTGTCATTTCGTTGATTAATTGAAAGACTTTCTCAAGAAGTTGTTGTTGCTTTGTCGAAATTGAGCCAGCTTTTCCTTTGAGTAAATATTCAATAGACCATTTCATACCAGAAAGCGGAGTTCTCAATTGGTGAGCCGAAACAGAAACGAATTGAGTTTTCAATTTGTCTACCATTTTAGCCTTAGAAATATCGTGAACTAAAATTAGAATAGCTAACGGTTCTTCTCCTTTTTTTATGGTTTTGCAAGAAACTTCTAAAAATAGATCGTCTTTCACTTGTAATTCCTTTCTTTCGGTTTCTTTTAATTCGCTGCCCAAAAGGAAAAAAAGTTTTTTTGCCTGCTCAAAATCTAATAATTTTTCAAATTTTTGGCCGATTATTTCTTTATCGAGAGAAAAAATTTCGCAAAAGCCTTTGTTAACAAAGATAATTTTCTTTGAGTTATCTAAAATTAAAACTCCATCTGAAATAGAATCTAAAATTAATTCAAAATCTTCATTCTGAAGCTTGAACTGAAACATTTTCTGGTATTTTTATAATATCAAAAATCGACTCGTTTTTTTCTAATTTTTGTAAAATTTCTTTAATTGTTTCATTCTCTGGACTCAAGTTTGAACATACTTCAAATTCAGCTTTTGCCTTTTCCTTTTCTTCCCTTTGAGCAAAAATTACTCCTTTCATAAAATGAGCATCGAAATAATCTCGGTTCAAAGAAAGTGCCTGGTCGAGTTCAAGAAGGGCTTTCTCTTCATTTCGATTTTTCCAGTAAAGATATCCCAGCTGAAAATGAAAAACAGGATTCTGGGGATTGAGCAAGGTGGCTTTTTCTAAAAATTCGATTGCTTCTTTAAGATTGCCCTCTTGATCAGCGGCAACGGCTAAAAGATAAAAAGCTGGTGAATAATCTCCTTTTAATTCGATTGCTTTTTTAAGGTTTTCTTTGGCCAAACGAAGGTTTTCATTTTTTTCTTCTTCTTTGCCTTCTTTTGCTAACTTTTGAGCCGCTAAAATATAAACTCTTCCCTTTTCTCCGTAGGGAAAAGGAGAGCTAGGTTCTAGTTCGATTGCTCTTTGGTAAGATTGCAAAGCCAATTCTTTTGCGCCTTCTAAATTTAAAAGATTGCGGAAAATGAAACCTCTGACATTCCAATTGCTAGAATTAAAAGGCGAAATTCGAATTGCTTTTTCTATAGAATCTAGAGAGTTTGAAAGAAAGGTTTGAAAATTTTCTCCTTTTTGCAAAGCAATAGAAACTTTAAAGAGATAGGCCTGAGATAGGTCTCTAAAATAAAGATCTGATTTGTCGTTTATTCTGGTTGCTCTTTGTAAATATTCAATTGCCTTATCGATCTCGCCTTTTTGAGAAGCCATCGCTCCTTTCTGATAGAAAAATTCGGCGGTTAAAATTTTGCCTGTCCAAAAAATAGAAAAGAGCAATAAAGAAACAAACAAAACAAAAAATAGATTAACGATAAAAACTTCTGGCAAAGAAAGAGCAATTTCTCTTTGAGGCAAAAAATTTGAAAATAAAACTCCCAAAAGAAAGAAAAAGGCAAAAACTAAAATAAAGTTAGCTGGCAAAAACAAAAAGGCAATGCTTGTCCCAAAGAAACTGCCAAAAAGAAAAATCTCCTCATTAGTAAGTTTTTGGGAAAGAGTATCTTTGAAAAACAAAAAGAAAGAAAACAAAATTAAACAAAAAAGAGAGAGAGCAAACAAGAGTCCTTTGGTAATAAAAGAATCAAAGAAAAAGGAAAAACCTTGGGTTAGTTTTGTTCCCCAAAAAATTGTTTGATTTAGAAAAAGCGGTTTTTTTTGAAGAAATTGAAACAAAAAAGTGCCCGGCCCAGAACCAATTAAAACCATTTTTGGATTTTGCCAAGTTCTAGAAATTAAATTCATTTGCGCCAAAAATGGCAAAGAAATTTCTGGCGGAAAAATATTAAAAATTCTTAGAGGGAAAAAATAAAAGAAAAGGCCTAGGGTCAATAAAACAAAGAGAAGCAAAGCGGTGAAAAAACCCAATTTTCTTTCTTTGTTGAATAAAAAGAGAGAAATAAACATTATTTCTAAAACAAGCACTCCCCAAGCTGGTTTATAACCAATCAAAACAAGGTTTAAAAGAAAAACTAAAAACAAAAACCCAAAAAATATTTTCATTGCGCCCCTGGCTTTTTCCAAAAAAACAAAATAAAGAGGGGCCAAGAAGGAAAAGCACACTGCCAAACTACCCGAGGTTACCAAGGGAGTAAAGAATTTAATCTGAATAAAAATTTGCAAAATGTTTAAAATGCCCAAAAGGCCAAATGATAAAAGAAACAAAAACAAAAAAAGAAAAATTTCTGCTTTTTCAAAAGAGTTATTGGCAATTAAAAACAAAAAGGAAAAAAGAAGAAAAAGAGTTAAAAAATTGTCTAGTGGATTTTGAATTGACGGGAAAAAAGATTGGAATCTAGAAAGAGAAAAGAAAAGAGAAAGCGCCAAGAAAAAGAGAGAAAAGAGAAAGAGAGAATAAAAAATTTTGCTTTCTTTAATTTTGAACTTTCCGGAAAAAATTTGTTCTCCAAAAAAACCCAAAGAAAGGAAAAGCAAAAAGAAAATAAAGAGGGAGAGCTTTTGGAAATCTAAAGAAGCTGGCCAAAAAGGAATAAAAAACAAAGGTAAAAGAAAAACTAAAGCAAATAAAGAAATGGTTTTTATTTGGCGAAAAAGAGGCAAAAATTCCATATTTTTATTATAAACGAAAGTAAATGCTTTCGACAATGCCCAGTTCTAAAAAATTAAAAATTAAAGAAGAGCCACCATAGCTTACGAAAGGCAAAGGAAGACCAATAATTGGTAAAATTCCGAGATTCATTCCAACGTTAATAAAAAACTGAATGGCCAAAGAGATTGTCCAACCAAGAATAAAAAGTCTGGCAAAATTGTTTTGAGAAATCAAAGCCACTCTTAAGAGTTGCCAAAAAAGGATAAAAAACAGAATTAAAACTAAAACTCCACCCAAAAATCCAAATTCTTCACAAAATGCAGCAAAAATAAAATCGGTTTGAGCCTCTGGCAAAAAACCGTATTGGGCCTGAACGCCCTTGCCAAAACCCTTGCCAAAAACCCCTCCAGATCCAATGGCAATTTTAGCTTGGTTTTGGTTCCAGTTTATCCCCCAAGGATCCAAAGGAAAAAGAAAGGCCAAAATTCTTTGCTTTTGATAATCTTTTAATAAAAACTTCCAAGAAACTGAAATTAAAATAATACCCAAAAAGAGCAAAAGCAAAAAGTGTCTAATTCTAATTCCAGACAAAAGCAAAATTCCAAGCCAAATTCCAATTATTACTAAAGCAGAACCCAAATTAGTTTGTAAAAACGTAAAAACAGTTGGCAACAAAAGATAACACCCGGAAACGAAAATATGAAAAAGACGATAAGATTCTATGTGTCTGCTTGAAAAATATTTTGCCAAAATTAAAATCAGAGAAAGTTTTAGCAATTCCATAGGATCAAAAGAGAAACCTCCAATTTTGTACCAAGCTCTTGCACCACGAATGGGTTTTACAAAGAAAAGACCAGCCAAAAGCAAAAGAGAAAAAAGATAGAGAAAAATTAAAAAGTAAGAACTTTCCTTTAAAAATCGGTAATCAAAAAAAGCAGTCAGAATCATTAAAAAGAAACCTATTCCCAAAAACAAAATTTGCTTTTTAAAATTGGAAAAGTCTTTGTCATAAAGAGAGGAAGAAAAAATAGAAGAAAGGCCAATTGCTGCCAAAAGCAAAACGTTCAAAATTAAAAACCAATTGAGCTTTTTTAAAAATATCAAAAATGAATTCATTTTTGCAAAAGAAAAATTAAAAATTTTGCAACTTTTTTGGGATCGTGTTCTATTCCTCCCCTGTCCAGAATGAGGTTGGCACCAATAAATTTATTTTTATCTAAATTTTCGTCTATCTTCACCATTTCTATTAATTCTGGATGCTTTATCTTGTAGCTTTTAATCCTTTCTTTTTTTGGGAAAAAATTATTGTACAAAACATAGTCTATCTCTCCTCCCAAAAGTTCTTCAATTTTTTTGCAAAAATCTAAGACCGAAAAATTGTTAGTTTCTCCTTTTTTTGTCATTAAATTACAAATGAAAACTTTTTTTGCTTTTGATTTTTTAATTGCCCTGGCAATTCCTTCAACTAAAAGAATTTGGGCTAAAGTAGAATAAAAGTCCCCGGGCCCAATAACAATCAAATCTGCTTTTAATATGGCCTCAATTGCCGGCGGGTAAGCTTTTGCCCTTGGCCTTAAAAAAACTTTTTTGATTTTTAAATTTGGATTATGTTTTGGACGATCGATGTTTGCTTCCCCACAAACTATTTTTCCGTTTTCCAGGACTGCATAAAGATGGGATTTGTCCAGGGTGACTGGTAAAACTTCGTGTTTTATGTTTAGAATTTGATTGATTGTCTTTAAAGCTTTTTCATAACTTCCGGTAGAAAGCTCTAAAGCTAAAATTAAAAGGTTGGCAAAGTTATGGCCTTTTAAAGAACCAGTTTTAAATCGATAATCGAAAAGTTCTTTCAAAACCGGAGAAGTATTGGCCAGAGCAATTAAAGCTCTTCTAATGTCTCCCGGAGCCACAATTTTATAATCTTTTCTTAACCTTCCTGCCGAACCTCCAGAATCAAGCATTGCACAGATTGTTGAGATTTTCACTGGATAATTTTTCAAACCAGCCAAAACTGCCTTTGGCATGGCATTGCCGCCTCCAAGGCAAACAATTTTTTTTCCTTTGATTGAGGTTTTTTTCATTTGCCAAAATATTTTTCCCCAGATAAAATATTTCCCTTGACAATTAAATGAGGACCAACAAAAGCTTCTGGTCCAATGGTAGTTCCTGGCATTAAAGAACAGTGAACTCCAATTTTTACTCTATCCCCTAAGATTGCGCCTAGTTTCTTTCTTGAGGAATTGATCAGTTTATCATTAATCAAAACCTTAACCTCTTTTTCGTCCAATCTCAAATTAGCAAAAATTGTGCCTCCGCCAATGTTACATTCTCTTCCCAAAATTGAATCTCCAACATAAGATAAATGAGCAATTTTTGTTCCAGAACCAATAATTGAATTTTTAATTTCAACCCCTTGGCCAATCCGACAATTATCCCCAATTACTGTGTTTTCCCTTAAAAAAGAATTCGGGCCAATAAGACAATTTTTACCAATAAAAACTGGACCTAAAATATAAGTTCCACTTCTTACCAAGCTTCCTTTTTCAATAATCACCTTTCCAAAAATTTTTACCCCCTCTTCTATCTTTCCTTCAATTCTTGTTTTTTCTCTTTCAAAAATTTTTTGATTGGCCAAAAAAAGGTCCCAGGGATAAACTATTGGCAACCAATTCTTGGCCAAAACTAGGTTTAATTTCTCTTTCTCAATAAAAAGTTTCAAATAATCAGTAAATTCATATTCGCCTCTTTTTGATTTTTTAATTTTAAAGTCGAAAATTTTTTTGGGCAAAAAATAAGCTCCAGTATTAACCAAATCTGAAATTGCCTTTTTGGGTTTTTCTTCTATTTTTATTATCCTTTTTCCTTTTGCCAAAATTACTCCGAAATTTTGAGGATTAGCTATCTTTTGGCAGAGCATGGCTGGAAATTTCTTTAAAAGGTTTTTCAAGTCTTCTTTAAAATAGAGATCATCGCCATTCAAAAGCAAGAATTTGTCTTCTAACAAAGGGTAAGAGGTTTTCGCTGCGGTACCCGTACCGTTAATTCTTTTTTGCCAAAGATATTTAATTTTCAAATTACCAAATTTTGGACCTATTTTTTGATAAATTTCCTCTCCAAGGTAGCCAACGATTAAAACCACTTCTTTTACCAACCCGTTGAGCTGAGAAAGGTTATGTTCTAAAATGGAAATATTTAAAATCTCCAAAAGGGGCTTTGGCCTAGTAAAGGTAAGAGGACGTAATCTTGTCCCTTTTCCAGCAGCTAAAATTACTGCTTTCATAAAATGTACCGAGGGTGGGATTTGAACCCACAAGGGAAAATCCCACAGGGTCCTAAGCCCTGCGCGTTTGCCAATTCCGCCACCTCGGCTTATCTTAATTTTACCAAAAATTTATTTAAAATAAAAACTCTAAAATATTTGACATTAAGACAAAAATATTTTATAATTAAAATACGCTCTTTTAAAAGGAGGGAAAAGTGAAGATAATAGGTGGGTTAGTGTTAGAGGAAACGGGGATCTGTAGGTTGAAGGGTTTTCCAGTGCCTCATGCTTTTTCAAGCACAAAATTAGGGAATATGTCCAAAAAATACGGAGAAGAGGCTTCAAAGAATCAAGTTCTTTTTTTTGATTTGGCAGGAATTAATCCAGAAAAAGTCGTAAAGATTGTCCCAGAGTTTAAAGATAAAGTGCTGGTTGTAAATGAAAAAATAGAAAAAGAGCTTGAATGTGATGGTCTTATCACCTTCAGAAAAGGAACAGTTTTGACGCTTTTGCCCGGAGATTGCGCACCAATAATTATCGCAGATTCTGATTTAACTTTTGTTGCTCTTTTGCATGCAGGAAGGAAAAACCTTTTTGAAATCTTGGACTCTGCAATGAAAAAAATCAAAGATTTTGTTTTTTCTCCAAACGAACTTTTATTTGGAATCGGACCCTCAATCAAAGGATGCTGCTATCTAATGGATTTGCCAAACGAAATCAAAAATTATCTGATAGGAAACCATGGCATTTTACCATCCCAAATATTTGACGCAAATGTTTGCACTTTTTGTACAAAAATAGGCAAAGAGTATCTCTTTTTCTCCCACAGAAGAAGTCAAGAATTCAAAGAAAAAGAAAGAAGGTTCATTGCGGTGGCTTGGCTCTAAGGCGGGTAGATCCCGCCTTTTTTTATAATCTAAAACAAAATCAATTTTGGTTTTAAGACAAAATTTGATAAAATTTAAATATGAATCAAAAATTCTTAATAGAAGGCGGAAAGCCTCTTTTTGGTGAAGTTGAAATTTCAGGATCAAAAAATGAAGCTGGGCCAATTTTAGCTGCAACTATTTTGGCAAAAGGATATTGCGAAATAGACAATTTACCAAAAATTACTGATATTTTAGATCAGATTGAAATTTTAAAGAAAATGGGGGCAAAGGTTGAATGGATTGGAGAAAGAAAAATCAGGGTTTTTACTGAAAGCATTGACCCTGAAAAAATTCCCTTTGATCTTTTTGAAAAAATGAGAATTTCAGTTTTGTTTTTTGGACCTCTCTTGGCAAGATTTTCGAAAATTAAAGTACCAAGACCTGGAGGAGATAGAATTGGATTAAGACCAATTTCTACTCATTTGGAAGCATTCAAAGAATTGGGAATAAAAATAAGCCAAAAAAATGATTTTTATATTTTGGAAGCCCCAAAGAAATTGAAAAAAAGAAAAATAGTTTTGAAGGAGTTTTCAGTTACAGCCACAGAAAATTTAATGCTCTTTTTCGCCAAAAAAGAAGGAAAATTTCAAATTGAAATAGCTGCTGCTGAACCTCATTGTCAAAATTTGGGAAAATTTTTAGAAAAAATGGGGGCAAAAATTGAAGGATTGGGAACTCATTCATTGAGAATTGAAGGAAAAAAAGAGCTTTTTGGTAGAGACTTTTCAATCTCTCCAGATCCAATTGAAACTGGAACCTTTCTAATTGCTTTTGCCATCACCCAAGGTGAAGGATTAATCAAAACAAAAGATTTTGAGAGTTTAACTTTCTTTTTGGAAAAAATGAGAGAAATTGGGGTCAAATTTAAATTGCAAAAAGAAGGAATTTTTATTAAAAAAAGTCAAAATTTCAAAGCAACAAAGATTCAAACCCTTCCCCATCCTGGGTTTCCGACTGATTTGCAACCTCAAACTTGCGTTTTGCTAACTCAGGCTAAAGGAAAAAGTTTAATCCACGAAACCCTTTATGAAAACAGATTTCAACATTTGCATGAATTAAGAAAAATGGGAGCAGACATTGAAATTACAGATCCTCATAGAGCTTTAATTTTTGGAAAAACTCCCTTATTTGGCACAAAAGTAAATAGTTCAGATATTAGGTCTGGAGCTTCTTTGGTTTTGGCAGGATTGGTTGCAAAAGGACAAACAATCGTTGAAAACATTGAACAAATTGATCGAGGTTACGAAAAAATAGAAGAAAAATTAAAAAAACTAGGAGCTAAGATTGAGAGGGTTTAAAAAATTCTTGTTCAAAAGTTGGCTTTTTTATTTTGTAAAAAATTCCAATTGGAATTTTGCCATCATTTTTATAATCCCATTCTCTAATTTTTTCTTGAGCTTTTTCTCTTGACTCAAAATCCTGATTTTCAAGAGTGTAAACTCTTTCTTTGAAAAAGTTTGTTAAATCAAAAAAAGTAATACATGGTTGCAAAATTTCCAAAAAAGCAAAGCCCTCATGTAAAATTGCTTCTTTGATCATCTTTTTTAAATGCTCAAAATTTCCAGTAAAAGTTCTGGCTACAAAAGTTGCTCCGGCAGAAAAAACCAATTCTAAAGGATTAAAGGGTTCTTCAATCGATCCTTTTGGAGTTGAACTTCCTTTAAATCCTTTTGGAGAAACTGCCGTAAATTGAGAAACAGTTAAAGCAAAATTTCTATTGTTGTGAACAAAAACTTTAATATCTGAATTTCTTTTTGCAGCAAAAATTAAATGCTCAATTCCTTCGTTGTAGCAATCTCCATCACCAACAAAACAAATTACTTTTAATTTTGGGTTTGCCAATTTTATTCCCTGGGCTGTGGCAATTGATCTTCCATGCAAAGCATAAAAACTATTTAAATTCAAATAATCAAAAATTTTTCCATGACATCCAATTCCAGTTAAAAAGACAATTTCTTTTGGATTTTGCCCTTCTTTTTCAAGTTCAAAGAGAGCATCTTGAAAAGCTCTCAAAATCAAAAAATTTGAACATCCAGGACACCAAGTAATTTTTGCATCAGTTTGATATTTCATATTTTTTGAATTTTTCTCTTAGTTCATCAATGAAAAATGGTCTTCCAGTGTATTTTAAAATTGGCTGAGCCAAAATCCCAAATCTCTTTAAATAATTTGCTAGTTGCCCTGTTGCGTTCATTTCTAAAGTGAAAACTTTTTTAACCCCTTTTAATTCTTCTTTTACTTTCTTTTCTGGAAAAGGTTTTAAAATCCAAGGAAAGATCACTTTAAAATTAAACTCTTTTGCTAATTCAATAGCCACTCCTTTTGAAATTCCAAGCGGGAAAATTGCCACCTTTGCTGACTTTTTCCCAAAAACTTCTATCCCTCCCAATTTTTCAACCTCTTTTTCCATGCTTTCGAATTTTCTCTT
>Ga0078972_1008410_pt1 | contig 21636 bp, 18 predicted proteins | sample YelNatPaOPGAMG01_FD_67568 | JGI IMG/M metagenome (GOLD analysis project Ga0078972, IMG submission 67568) | Hot spring thermophilic microbial communities from Obsidian Pool, Yellowstone National Park, USA - OP-RAMG-01 (SPADES assembly) (version 2) | ecosystem: Environmental > Aquatic > Thermal...
AGAATATAAAAACAAAAAAGACGATTCGTTCAATTCTCGCAGCCTTAAAGGTCAGGCTGCGATCAGATTGAACGACAATTCGTTCAATTCTCGCACCTTGCGTGGGCAAGCTGCGATGGAATACTTGATGACGTATGGGCTGGCGCTGTTCGTCATCGTCATAGTGTTGGCATTGCTCGCCTTCTTTTTGCCTTCGTTGATAAAAACTCCGTCGAGTTGTTTATTCTCCCAACAGGGTTTCGGTTGCAGCAAGCATATAATCGTTTACGATAAAGCGAATGGTATTGATCGTGTGATTTTCAGTTTGGATAATAATGCTGGTCAAGCAATAAAACTCGAAAAGATCGTATGCACAAATGCCGGCGCAGGCGAAATAACAAAGGAGCTTATTACTAGCGTTGGCGATGAAGTTCCTTCAGATAAACGCGATATGTCAGCAGGTACTTCAAAACAATTTAATGTGCCTTGCAAAGACAAAAATAAGAATCCCATAAGCATTGGGCCGAATGCAGATTTTAAGGGTTATGTCGCATTTACATACAAATACGCGGATGATCTTGAAGGTGCGCCGTCGCGCGTTGCAATCGCCACTGTGACCGGACAAGTAGTCGAGAGCGATTAGCAAAAGACTTTTAGTTTTTTATCTTCTTATTTTTCTTATTTAGGTGTTTTTCAGTGACTGTGAGGATAGCTGTTATTGACAGGGAGCTATGCACAAAGGAAGAATGCGGTTATAGATGTATGAAGGTCTGCCCAGTAAACAGAATGGGCCAAGAGTGCATCGTTAAAGATAAATCCACCTCGTTCCCAGTGATTTCTGAACAACTTTGCATAGGTTGCGGGTTATGCGTAAAAAAATGTCCTGTTCAATGCATCTCCATAATAAATCTTGCCGCGGAGAGCGGAAAACCGATATACCAATATGGGGTTAATGCGTTTCGTCTTTACGGTCTTCCACTTCCAAAAAAAGAAGGCGGTGCGATCTCGATAGTCGGAAAGAACGGTATTGGAAAGACGACTGCGATACGTTTGTTATCCGGACAGTTAAAGCCGAATTTGGGGATAGTCGATCGAGAGGAGAGCGAGGAAGTGATACTCTCTCAATTAAGCGTTGAAATCCAACGCTACTTCCAGTCGCTGAAATCCGAAATCAAGATGAGCATAAAACCGCAGTACATTGACAAACTGCGAGAGGTTTTTGGCGGGACCGTGCGCGAGCTCTTCGAAAAAGAAGGTCTTGACGCGAAAGCCATAGCCGAAAAATACGAGTTTAGCGAGATACTCGATAGAAGCGTTAAAACATTGAGCGGCGGCGAGCTTCAGAAAATTGCAATTGCCTTTGCGGCAGGCAAGCAGGCAGACATATACTACTTTGACGAAATAACGAATTATCTTGACATAGGCGAAAGATTGCGGATGGGGTTGTTGCTGAAAGAATTGGCAGAGAGAAAAAGCATCCTGATGGCTGAACACGACTTGACGATTTTGGATTATGTAAGCGATTATGTTTACTTGATATACGGTACTGAAAATGTCTACGGCAATGTTTCGCAATTGAAAAACGTCCGAAACGGCATAAACGAATATCTCGCCGGTTATTTGAAAGAGGAAAACGTCAGGTTCAGGGAATACGCGATAGAATTTGCGACACACAGCGAGGGCGAAATAAAAACACCTGTTTTCTTCAAGTACGGTGCGATGAAAAAATCTTACGAGAGTTTTGATTTCTCCGCAGAAAGTGGCGAGATAAGAAAGGGCGAAGTGATCGGATTAGTCGGAAGGAATGCCTTAGGCAAGTCGCTTTTTGTCAAACTTCTTGCGGGAGTTGAGAACCTGACTTCGCCACCTGAGTCGCGTCTTCAATTGCAGAGAGATACTGCTTCAGGTCTCACGTCGCGGCTCAGCACCTCAGAAAACAGAATGTGGCGAAATCAGGTTGAGAAACCAACCGAGGGCGAGTCGCTTTCGTTCTCTGTTTCTTACAAGCCGCAGTATATCGTTGCTGAAGAAAAAAAAGTATCAGAGATCTTCTCGTCAAGGCAACTCGACCAGACCGTGCTTGAAGAGTGCAAGCGAAAGCTCAATCTCAATCCTCTGTTGGAGAAGAATGCCACAGAGCTCTCAGGCGGAGAACTGCAAAGGGTTGCCCTCGCGGTAGCGCTCTCGACCGAGGCTGATGTCTATCTGTTTGACGAGCCGACTGCGTTTTTGGACATAGAACAGCGTTTCATATTCGCTTCGCTCTTGCGAAAGAAAATAACTGAAAAAGAAAAGTGCGCGTTCGTCGTAGATCACGATATCGTTTTCATAGATGCTATTTCCAACAGGCTGATAGTATTCGACGGGAAACCTTCTGTTAAAGGCCACGCTTCTTCCCCGTATAAAAAGCGCGATGGGATGAACAATTTCTTGCGAGCAATCGGGGTAACAATGCGACGAGACAAGGACTCAAAAAGACCGAGAATAAACAAGCCCGGCAGCGTGCTCGATCGCGAACAAAAAGAAAAAGGCGAGTATTATTATTCTTTGGAATGATAGTTTGTTTTCATCGGTAGATTTTTAAGCGCTTACCTTATATGATATAAACACATTTTGAGGTGGAAAAATATGCCAGAAAAAAGGCCATTTGATATCTTGAACAACGCGCTGAATAACACAGTGATTGTTGGTATGAAAGGCGGATATGAGTTTAGGGGCTTGATGGTAGCGTACGATGTGCATATGAACATAGTACTCGAAAAAGCAGAACAGATAGAAAACGGCGAAGTTAAGCGGGGAATAGGAACAATACTATTGCGAGGAGATTCAGTAACGTATATCTCACCTTCCTGATTTATCCAAGGCTCGATTGCCTTGGTTTTGGGCTCATAGCTCAGTGGTAGAGCGCTCGCCTTGCACGCGAGAGGCCGGGGGTTCAAATCCCTCTGAGTCCACTTTAATCTGCAGCATTTATCCTAAGATAACGATACATTTTTAAACACTATATAACACTATATATACATGGGCGAAGAAGTCTTTGAACATTTCAAGAATAATTCAAAGTTCTATCCTAATTACAGGTATTTCGAATATGTGAGCGAGAGAGACGCGATTGAAAATGCTTTTTCAAAGATAAAGGAACTCGCCTTGGAAACAAAAGAATACGATAAGACAATAAGATGGTTTGAGACGCTTAAGGAATTGGTTAATTCAGTCGATTTAGGCGTAATAGTATATGGTAAAACAGTATATGGTGGCACCAATGTTCACTCAAGCGATCTTGACATTTACTTGATATTCTTACAATCGCCGCAAGAACTTCCATCACATATAAGAGATATAGTTTGGAATCTCACTCGCTATGATGTAGCGCCATCTTTTCTTCACAGCAAAGAATTTTACCAAAACGGCAATAGAGTTGACAGAATAAGTGGATGGGCTCGTTTCGGTCTTTTCAATCATCTTTTAGTTTATCCTTCTGAAAAGCTTCCGTCTTTAATTAATATAATAGAGGATAGCAGAGAATTTGTTGAAAACTCCGAATTTTTTAAAGCCGGAGTAGGAGAATTATTGACTTATGCGGCATATAAGATATTAGATAAGAAAGAAAAAGAATATTTTTATAGCGAAGATGAAGCAAATTTGTTTTTCTCAAAAAAGTTGCCGGCCATAGTAGTCCAAACAGATTGGGGTATGCCAACTCCTCTTGAAGTAAATAGAGAAGTTAGACAGGTTTTTAAAGAGAAATTTAGCGAAACAGACCTTTATCGGCTCGCTTTGGCTGCTATGAGGCGTATCAACATAAAAAAAGAAAAAAGAAAAGGATTGGCTTATCAGTTTGTGAAAGAACTGAAACCGAGAAACTTGTTGAAACTGCCGGGTTGATGCAATCGGCAGTTATACAAAGCCCTTAAAAATATATTCTTAGAATTGAAAAATATGGATCTTCTTTCCCTTTTGATATTTCTTATGCCTATCTATATAGCGAATTCCAGCCCGGTCGTCTTGGGCGGCGGTTATCCATTGGACTTTTACAAAAATTTTTTTGACGGCAGAAGAATTTTTGGCGATGGCAAGACCATAAGAGGATTTGTCGCGGGGGTTATTTGCGGAGCCCTTGCAGGCACTTTGATCGCTGATGTTTATTTGTTGCCTTTCTTTGCCGACAAGAAAATGCAGATATTTGGAGCGTTGGCGCTTGCCTTTGGCACTCTGGTCGGCGATGCAATCGGGAGTTTCATAAAGAGACGCTTGGGCATAGGAAACGGAAAACCATTTTTCTTGGATACGATGATGTTTGTTATCGTAGCGTTGTTGTTCGTTTATCCTTTCGTGCTTCCATCGATTTATCAATTCGAAAATCTTTTGTTTATCTTTGCCCTGACGGTAATACTCCATCCTCTCACGAATTTTATAGCAAACAAGCTGGGGTTGAAAAATGTTCCGTGGTGAATTGAAAGCTTCGGTTGTCAGGAGGGCTATAGAATCCGGCAAGGCAGAGAAACTCAATGAGGAGATAGAATACATACGGTTTGGCAAACCTTATGGTAAAATAGAGCGCGGAACAGTCATAACAAAAGAAAAAATAATCTGGGGTTATCCACACATACCAAGAATTTTTACCTTAAAGAACGGCATAGACAGAAACATAAAGACAGAGACTTTCTATGTAGAAGAAAAAATTGACGGCTACAATTTGAGAATAGCGAGCGTAGGCGGCGAGATTTTTGCATTTACGCGAGGCGGTTTTCTTGATCCTTTCGCAACAGAAAAAGCGCGCGATATGAGAGAATTGAAAAAATTTTTCGAAGAGAATCCATCGCTTGTCTTGTGTTGCGAGATGATCGGAAATACTCCATTCACTGAACCGACTGAAGATTTCGACGTGAAACTCTATGTTTTTGACATCGATAACGGCTCATCCTATCTTGCACCGCTTGAGAAATATTCTCTTCTGAAAAAATATTCGATAAACTGCGTTCCTTTCTTGGGAAGGTATAACAAAAATCAAATCGATGTCGTCAAAAAATTGGCTTTTTATCTGAACAAGGGAAAGCGCGAGGGGATGGTTATAAAGAGTAGCGATCGCGCGCAGGTAGTGAAATACGTCACGCCAGCGGCAGACATTGAAGACATTGAAAAGGGCGCATATACATTTTTTGATATGCCTCCTGGCTTTTTTATGCAGAGAATTTTCCGCTCCTCGTTTTTTATAAGGGATTTTGAATTTGACAGGGAAGAATACGCGGCAAAATTGGGCGCCGCTTTTTATATAGGTCTCGCGAGGGCGATATCCGACGTTGCAAACAACAGGGAAATCGAGGAAGAATTCCAATTGAAATCGATCGATAAAAAATCGTTTGAGCGATTAGTCGCGCATATGGGAAAAGAGATAGGTATAAAAATGATATCTTCAAAAAACGAGAACGGCAAATGGACAATAAGGTTTTCAAAAGTCTATAAGAGGACGACAAGGCTGATAAGAGATTTTGTTTATGGTAAATCGCAAATTGACTGAAAATTATAGGTGTAGGGCCTCAGCCTTAAATTTTCTCTGTATAAGAGAAATTTGAAGTGATTCAATGAAGGATCCTACGATATACCAATAAATCCGAAAGTGAATAAAAATCTGTCGCAACGCTTATGATTATACCAGTCCTTGAACTGTGCTACGACTTCTTCTGATGTTGCACCCAAATGTTTTGCCAGTCGTACTTGAGAAGATAAAGAAAGTAGAACTTCAGAACGGGGAGCTGATTGTCATTGAGATAGGGAAAAAACAGCAGGAGATTTTGACTGCAATGCAACTATATGCCTAACTCATTGGGAGGTAAGGCTAAAAGAAAGGAAGCGAAAAAGAATGGAAGCGACGCAAGGAAGCAATGTTCATGAATGTTATAAAGATTTAGCAGGGCAATAAGCGACTACGGCAACAGCGACTACAGCATCGTCTGCCGTCGATGCCCGAAAACGTTAGAGAAACATTTTTAAATACATATGCTCTTAATAATGGCTACAAACCTACTTATTCCTATGTACGCGCGTCTGCGCGTGAGGAAAAAACCATTAGGTGGTTTGTTCTCTCTCTGTGATGCAGAGAGTAAGTAGAGTGGAAGGGAAAATAGCAGATGTGAGTCATAGTGAGTTTGGGTTCTTCTAGATATTTCATACCATCTAGTGGATGCCTAGGCTTATGCCCACGCAGCCACGCGGCAAGCTGCGATAATCTCCGGGTAGCCGCATGCAGGCTTTGATCCGGAGGATTGGCAGTATACTTTCCGGGCAACTGGGAAGTATGGCTACTCCCTGAAATGAAGCGTCTTAGTAGGGGAAGGAAAAGAAATCAACCGAGATCCGGTTAGTAACACGAGTGAAAGCCGGACAGACCGTTCCGAATACCCTGCAGTAATGTAGGGCAGATGTGGTGAGGTTAGTACCATCCTTTTTTCTACCAGAAGTCAGCTGGAATGCTGCGCCATAGCGAGTGAAAGCCTCGTATGGGAAAGAAAAAAGGAGGGAACTCAAAGAGTAGTGTCCTCTTGATAGGGGGCATGAAGATGGGGGTATCAACCTCCAAGTCTAAATATGTGGCATAAGACCGATAGCGCATTAAGTAGCGCGAGCGAAGGGTGAAAAGAACCGGGGAACCGGTGTGAAAAGACCTGAAACTAGATGGTTACAGTAGGACAAGGCATGAAAGGGTAAGGCCATAGAAGTGAATGCTGGAAACGGCAGGAACGATATGGCTTGACCAGTGTCTTGTCTTTCTTCTCGAAGCAAGAGCCAGGGAGTTTACATGCGTGGCGAGACGAAAGTCGAAGGGAAACCAAGTACCCGCAGCATCGCAAGATGTGAGGGGTGTCGTGGTAATTCGCGATCAGTCACTCATGTAAGACCCGAAGCCGTGGTGATCTACGCCCGGGCAGGGCGAAGCTGGCTTGACGGCCAGTGGAGGCCCGCAACTAGTGGTGGTATATTCCCCTTAGGTGACCTGGGTGTAGGGGTGATAGTCCTGTCGAACGCGGCAATAGCGAGTTCCTCTCGAAATGTGTCTCAGCACAGCGTCCTCTGAGTAAGATACAAGGGTAGAGCACCGATCAGACAGAGCGGTTCCGAAAGGGATCACTGTCTCTTCGAACTCCGAATCTTGTATCTACGAAGAAGAGGGCAGTTGGGTCTACGGGGTAAGCTTGTAGACCTATACGGGATTGACCGTGCGTTGGGTTAAGGACCCTAAATGCTGGTTAAGTGTGAACTGCAAAGAAGTCTCCATTCGGAGACAGCCGGGAGGTAGGCTTAGAAGCAGCCATCCTTTAAACAACGCGTAATAGCGGACCGGCCGAGAATGCAGATTTTGAAGATTACCGGGGCTAAACCAGCTTCCGATACCCAACCTAGGCGAAAGCCTATAGGTTAGAGAGGCGAACGGGTGGCGCAGAAGTAGGGTCGTGAGATCCTATGGAGCTGCCTGTTATGAATATCCTGGTGTTAGTAACAGCAATATCTAGGTGAGAATCCTAGACACCTTATAGAGCAAGGTTTCCTCAGCAACGTTCGTCAGCTGAGGGTTAGGCGATCCTAAGCCTCAAGGTAGACAATAAGAGGCGAAATTAGGGAAGCCGGTTAATATTCCGGCCCTACGAAGGTAGGTTTGCCGCAAGGCATGCCAACTTTCCGACGCCTTTGGATAGGTGGAGCGGCTGCGGCCGTCCAAGAAGAGTAACTTCGCGGAGTCTCATTGTGAGGAGAAGCGAATGAAACTTCAAGGGGTAACTTCATCGAATCCAGGGGCCCATGAAAAGGAAGTTGGAACGATCCTTCGTAATCGTACCAAGAACCAGCACAGGTGCTCTAGCTGAAATCATTTGAAAGCAGGGCATAAAAAGCTCTGCTGAGAATGACAGCAGAAGGCTAAGGTGTGTCGGGAGAACCCGGGTAAGGGAATTCGGCATATTAGCCCCGTATCTTCGGTAGAAGGGGTGCCTTCGCATGCGTAATGCGGAGGTCTCAGTAACAAGGGGGGAGCGACTGTTTACCAAAAACACAGGTCACCGCAAAGTTGAAAAGCCTAGTATGGTGGCCGACGCCTGCTCACTGCCAGTACCTGAAAGCGGGGTTCAACCTGAAGAAGGGCTGGTAAAGAGCGGGGGTAACTCTGACCCTCTTAAGGTAGCGTAATACCTCGCCGCTTAATTGGCGGCTTGCATGAATGGCGTAACGACTCCCCCACTGTCCCTACCTGGGACCTGGTGAACTCACTATCCGGTGAAGATGCCGGAGACTCCCAGAGGGAAACGAAGACTCCATGGAGCTTTACCGCAGTCTGGTGTTGTGGTACGAGTCATACTACCGAGAGTAAGTGGGAGCCGTCGATCCGTTGCTTCCGGGTAACGGGGAGGCGAAAGTGTAACACCACTTAGTGTGGCTTGTATTGCTTACTCGAAAGAGGACAGCGCCAGGTGGGCGGTTCGGCTGGGGCGGTACGCCCTCGATAGGGAAACAAGGGCGCCCAATGCTCTGCTCATCCCGGTCAGAAATCGGGAGTAGAGGGTGAAAGACAAATGCAGGGCTGACTGTATCCCTAAAAGCGTGGGATGCAGAGGCGAAAGCCGGGCTTAGCGAACATAGATACCCTATTGATGGGGGTTCTATCTGTCAGACAAGCTACCCTGGAGGTAACAGGCTCGTCGCGGGTGAGAGTACACATCGACCTCGCGGTTTGGTACATCGCTGTCGGCTTGGGACATCCTGGCGGGGCAGACGATTTTTGTCAGTTTTTTAGAAAGGACAAAAATCGGCCTAAGACCCGCCAAGGGTTGGGTTGACATAAATTAGCCAGGTTTTTAGGAAGGGCTAATTTATGGCCCAATTCATCCATTAAAGTCCCACATGAGCTGGGTTCAGTACGTCGCGAGACAGTACGGTAGTATCTTCTGGGAGCGTTTGCCTCTTGAGAGGAAGGATCTCTGAGTACGAGAGGAACGGAGATCCGGCGCCTCTAGTTTACCGGTTGTGAAATACGCACTGCCGGGCAGCCACGCGCCAATCGATAAGACCTGAAAGCATCTAAGGTCGAAGCGATTCTCAAGACGAGGAGGCATGAACCGCGGATAGCAGATCCGTTTGATAGGACCGGAGTGTAAGCGGTAAGCGAAAGCGAGCCGTTTAGCTTGCGGTTACTAAAGGTTCATTCCAAACTCGCGTCATTGTTCTGCTATTTTTCCCTTTCCAACTCCTAATTTTATAATATTTTTTCGTTAGCGTTAGCCATGCCGAAGTACGATTTTTTTAAGGTTTCCGCTCTACCGACCAAAAATAGGCTAAAATTTCCGTTTTAGCGGAATCATAATAAGTTTTAGCGGAATCATAATAAAAATCATATGGCCAATAAAGCAAGCGGAAGAGGTATTCTATCTTTCTCTATCTTTTCTTCCATAGCAAAGATAACTACGCCTTTCTTCGTCGCTTTTCCCTTACCAACTTCTATTTTCATTCCATCTATTATGAAATCAGCTTCATGACTATAAAAAATATTATTAGAGATTTCGATTAAATGCCTGAAAACTGAATCTTCTCTTAGATTACCCACGCTTTCGGCTTTGCCAGCAATAGGCGAAGCAAGGACATATCGCATCGAAGAAGAATAGAAGAACCATTTTTTCGGTTTTTTAAATCTTCTACCTCTGCCTTCGTATTCCACTCCTTTTATCAACATTGCCAATTCTAAGACTTCGAGCAGTTTTGTCACGCTTTCCTTTGATATTCCGGCGATCTCGGACAAAGTAGTTATTTTTACTCCGTCTGCTGGTATCGTAGATAGGTATTTTATTAGAATCTCTGCTGCGCTAAGCATTTTTGTTTCCATATTTTCATATTTTGAAAGATCCTCGTATATTGTGCGTTTTACTATCTTATTTATCGACTCGCTATATGCTATTTCATTAAGTTTTAATGCAGATGGCAGATCGTTCTTAGTATATTCTTCGTAAAGTGCAAAGAGATTGTAGTTTCCGAAGAGCGAGAGAACTTTCAGATATTCTCCTTCAAGGCTTTCCTTTCCGAGTTTTTTTCTTATTGCATTAGCCAACTCATCAGGGATATTTATGTTATATTTTAGAGAAAGATATTCTCTGAATGAGAGCGGAAGAACTTGGACTTCGGACGATCTTCTCGCTAACTCTAGCGTTTTTTTCAAAGGTAAAGCCGAAGATGATGCTGCAATAATGATCAATTTAGGTCTCTTATCATGCAGCACTTTTAACTTTAAATCCCATTTTGGCAGATAAGTTATCTCGTCTAGCAAAAGAACAAACCTCTTGCCCATTCCGATCATTTCCTTTTTTATATAGTCAAGGGATGATACAACATCGTCTAAATCGATATTTCTCGAGAGCATTTCATCACAGGAAAAATACGCGACTTCATCGTTATTAAGAGAATTGAATATCTGATAGAGGGCTGTTGTCTTGCCAGTCCCTCTTAGGCCAACTAACAGAAATACTCTTTGGCCGCTTTTGGAAATCTTATCTTTTAATTCGTTGACGAAAAACCTTGTCGTGGTTATTCCCTTAAGTTCTTCCTCGATTGATTTAGGCGTATTTGCAATTGTACTCAACACAAAAGCTTTTGTTCTTTCATCCATGATTATATTCGAGTGTATTTATTTTTAAGGTTTCCGCTCTACCGACCAAAAATAGGATAAAATTTCCGTTTTAGCGGAAATCTTTTATTACTGATCATAGCCATCTCCATACTGGCATGACGATTATACAGAGACAAAACTAAAATAGTTTCTATTAGCAGTAGAAACTAATTTCTATTGGCAATAGATAGAAGTTTCTATTGGCAGTAGAAACTATGAGAATTATGCACAAAAATGAAAGATATATAAAATTTACCTGTTAGTTTATGTCGGTGGTCGTATGGATTTTAAGTTTGAAGTAAACGAAGGCCCTGTTGATCGAGCAGTGCGCGCTATTTTAGGTCTTGCACTCGGCGCAGTAGCGTACATGAAACTTGTTTCCACCCCAATTGACCTCTTGCTTTATCTCGCTGGCGGTTTGCTTTTGATAACAAGCCTAACTGGCTTTTGCATGATTTACAAACTCTTAGGCATAAACACAAACAAATCTGCTGTTTCTGAGCCTGCTGAAGAACAAACGGTTTCTAAACCCGCAGCTTCAAAACCTTTTTCGAAATCTTCTTCGAAAAAATCCAAAAAATAGTTTTTTACATATCTGACTTTTTTGGATAGATCACTCCGATGATAAGGTAAGTTGGAAACCGATAATGCGAACCAACAATAAAATATAGATGCCCTTTTTTCGGTATCGCTGAGATGAATTTTTCTCTAACTTTTTGATGAACTTCATTCTCATCCTTGTATTTACCCTCTCTTCTATAATTCTCACAATTTCTATAAAGTTCTCCAACCTCCCAATCCTCACAAATAATTTCGTGAACTTTTTCTTTGTCATCTCTAAATATATAACGGTATTTATACTTTGGGATGTCAAGTTGAACCGCTCTTCTACCATCTAACTTCAATTGCTCTTTTTTAATCAACAACTCTTCATAATGCTTATTTGTTGTTGGCTCAAAACCAAGTATCTCCACTGGCTTTACTACACCTAACGATTGTACCTTTGGAGTTTTTTCTTCCAATTCTTTAATTGTGGTTAAACGTTCTTTCAACAATCTTTCTATCTCTCCAAAAGTTGCCTCTTGTAAAGGAATTATAGTTTCGAATTTTATTTTACGGCTTTCCGGCCTATGATCAGATGGTTTGTTGTCCTGAAGTTCATATTCTATCCACATTTTCTTTTTGAAATATTGATCATTATTTTTCCAAAATATCTTCCAAGGGATAGGATATATTCTTCTCCATTCTCCTTTATCAGTCAAGCCAGCAACGCATACAAGATGCTCGTATTTCGCACTAATCTCAGGTATTGCCTTTGCCAAAACAAGCAAACGTTCTTTCATAGATGTTCCACCGCTATTCCATCTTCCCCTAATTTCTCGCTTAAAACACCTCTATGGCAATTATCTTTATTCTTTTCAAAACATAGTAGTGCAATCCTTTTTTGTTTGCCCAAATCAGCCAATTCCTCAACTTTGCTTATCTGCTTTGGCAATATTTCTTCTCTGTAAAATGCAAACAATTTTGTGTAATCCTTAAATTTTCTTCTGTATTCGCCTCTTATCCCCAACTCTGGAATATGCACATATTCTACATCTACTTTTTTCAGATAGTTAGCAAGCTTCTTTTTAGTAAACGCAAAGTTCATACTAAACGGATTAGCACGCACATCTACAACAACATCAATATGATTTTGTATTATCAAGTCTAGAAACAAATCTATATCCTTGCCTTCATATCCAATCGAGAATACTTTAGCTGTATATTCAATTTTCTGTTTACCTCTCAACAAACTCTTGCAAGTATATTCAGGATAATTCTTGTAAACATAATTCTTAATCTCTTTCAGGCTAAATATTCCATATTTATCAATGATCCCATCAATAATTTTTTTCTCATACGGCCCTAATTTTGCTTCAGTTTTTGGTTTAAGGTCTTCACCTAAATAACCCTGGCGCGTCAGATATTCCAAGTCAAAATAGAACTGATTTGAGAACGGCCCGTAGTTGTAAGGGAAAAAATTGTAGAATTTTATCTTTTTATCTATCTCTGTTTCCTTCTTTATAAGAAAAAGCAACTTATCTAAATATGTCCTATCAATCTTTGGCTTGTATCTCTCTAAAATAGAAATGACATAAATTAGAGCAGCCTGTCTCTGGAGCATAATTTTATGTACGTATCTAGCACTTATAAATCTTCTGTTGAATTTCCTTTTTCGCCTACTGCCCGCCTTTCCCCATAAAGATTTTCGATCTTAGTTTAGCTATTTCAATCCTACTTTAGTCTGATTCTAACGAACATCTATCATTGCTTGATGAGTATATGATTAGAGTTTCAATCCTACTTTAGTCTGATTCTAACTTTTGGATAGATTTGAAGACGGCGCTGTGAAATCATAGTTTCAATCCTACTTTAGTCTGATTCTAACCTTTATCCTCATCGAGTATTTGAAACGCTTTGGGTGTTTCAATCCTACTTTAGTCTGATTCTAACTGCAACTTGGGAATACGTATCTATAATAGATGAAGTGTTTCAATCCTACTTTAGTCTGATTCTAACAATATATAGAGCAGTGCGGAGGTTGAGTAAATACATGTTTCAATCCTACTTTAGTCTGATTCTAACATACAAGATACTGAATATGATACGAAGATGAAAAAAGGTTTCAATCCTACTTTAGTCTGATTCTAACTGAGGTGGTATAATGAAGGGAACAAAAAGTATATTGGTTTCAATCCTACTTTAGTCTGATTCTAACTCTACAATACCCCACAAACCCCACAATTACCCCCATGTTTCAATCCTACTTTAGTCTGATTCTAACAGGCAAAATTACAGCCATACATACGACGGAGAGATATAAAAATCTTTTTGTAATCTTATCGCGAAATGATGATTCTGCAAAAAGAGCCTGTGATTCGCGACTTCTACAGTATAATATCATTCGGATCTCCTTTCTTCATCCCATAATTTTCTCTTTCCATGATATTAGGACTTGAGAATTTATATATGACAACGTTATCCTCTTGCTCATTGATTATATCTAAAAGATTTTTTCTTATTTCCATATAGCGACTTTCAGTTATCTCACCTTCAAATAATGAATTTTGGATCCAAGTAAGTTGAGTACGCAGATAGCTCTTGACTTTATTTACTCTTTCAACACTTACATCATAAGCAATTATAACGTACAACTTACCACCACATGACAAATGGTTTATACTCCTTTATATCCATTATGTGCTTTATCAGCTTGTATGCTTCTAAACGTATGAGTCTCTGATAAGATATATTTCTCCTAAGAGACCTATGTTTAATGGTTGTTGCAAGCTTCTCTTCATAATATTGAAGAAATTTCCTTTTACCTTCTTCCGTCAGTAAAATCCCATTTAACTCTTTTCTAAAATCATCTTTCTGTATCACTCTTTTATTCACTAAATAGAAGATCAACCTATCCACAATCAATGGCTTGAATATCTCACTTATATCTAAACAAAGTGAGAACCTCCTTTCACCAGGTTCATGAAGATATGAAATAATTGGACTCAATTGTGTATTATAAATCTCAGTTAAAGTTGTAGTATAAAGAAGAGAATTACCAAAGCTTATCAATGCATTTATCTCATTTTCAGGTGGTTGTCTCGTTCTTCTTTCATACTTTAGATCACCTGTAAGTATATAATCAAAGCAATCATAGTATTCAATTCTTGCTCTTGCCTCAACATTCATCAATTCAGTAATCGTATTTGCATTCTCAACTTCACTTGCCAATTTTGATAGAGTATCTGCTTTTCCTTCAATTTTATATTCTGTAATTGTCTTTCTCATATTCTCTATAGCACCATAAACTATTTTCCTTGCTATTCTCATTCTCTTTATTGGATCAATATAATGCTCAACTTGTTTAACTAACAATTCACCAGAAATTAACTTCTCTCTCGGATAAAAACTTCCATCATAAAATCCATAATAGTTGAAGAAGTGAATAGGAACCCCTTTCTGTGCAAAGTAATGTATAACTCCAGAACTAATAGTTAAGGGCCCATGTGCATATAACTGTTGGACACTCTCTATTGGTAAAGGTCTTTTTCCACCTTTATTTATGAAATAGATCGTATTTTCCTGTCTTTCCAGTATTCCTTCTGAAACAATGTGAAAGTTCTTCTTCATATAAACACCTAATCAACCCAACATAATTCATAGTATGAGCACTTTTTGCAGTAAGGTTTTCTTATAGGTTCTGGTGGTTTTGGTTTAGAGATGATTTCATTGATCTTTAATAGCGCATTTTCAATCTCTTTTTCTGATTCCTCGGTAAGTGTAATCTCTTTTACTTTTCTTATGAGTGGATAATTTAGCACGGCCCTTGTATTTGTGATTCCTTTTTTCTTTAAGTAATAAAGGTAATACAGAACCTGCATTTCATGTGCCTTCTCCACCTTTGGTGATTTCTTTATTTCATGGATTTCTATACGATCTCCTTTTCTTATAAAGTCTATTGCAATTTTATTATCTATTAGTTCATCTTTTCTTTCTCTTTCATATGTTGCATCATTTATCAATTTACCAACTGCAACAAGATCAGAGTTAGATTCCATAGAAAGAAAATGAGAGAAAAACCATAGTTTAGTTTGGCAAATATACATGTAGTTAATCTGAGTTCCTGTGATTAATATTTCATAAAACTTTTCTACCATATGTAATCCGAAATTTGGGGTTCTTTCATAACGAATCCTTTTTCAAAGGAATAATCATTATCCCCAATCCATCTTTTTCCATGGTTGTCTATTTCAATAATCTTGGGCCCATTTATCTTTTGAAAGTATAACGAAAAAGTAAACATCCTCCAAATATAGTTGAGTCTTTTTATGTTTGTTAATTGGCTAAAACGTTCTTCATATGATGACTTACTTAATTGGGCAAAGTATGTATTGTAGTATTCGCTGAATTTATACGTATCAAGAGTAATTTTATTATCATTTCTCTCATATGATTCACTGAATCCGAGGGTATCTAAGATTTCTTTAATTTTTTTACCAGTATCATATTTATTTTCCCCAATTATATACTCATTTTTAATTCGGACTTTTCCTTTGAAAAATAAATCAATAGCTTTATTTTCAATCAGTTTATTATGCCCAACCTTTTCAAAGTTGAGCATTTTTATATCTTCAAGAATTTTGGTGCTAACTGATCCATATTTCAAATCTACACGGAGTTTTGGAATGATTTTTTCAAAGTATTTGTCTATAGTATCTGAGTCGTTCAGTTCGCTTGGATGAAAGTGTATTCCAAGGTCTTTACATTCTCTATAAATTCTATCCATAGTTGAACTTTTCTCTGTAACGTAAAGGATAGAAGTTTCGTTAATAGATTCTCTGTTAATTCTCCCCATAATTTGTACTATGGATTCTGGAGGGGCTCTTTCCCTAATTCCAACATTAAAATCAAGATCAACACCAGCCTCTATAGATTGTGTAGAAACAAGAATTTTCTTTTCATTGTCTTTTTTACTAAGTGTCTCCAAGATTTCTAATCTACGTGGATAAAGCAAGGTGCTATTTAGTAGATTGATTTGTATATTTTTACCAAGCTTTTCTTCTAATTTTTGATAAACATATATACTCCCTTTAATAGTATTCATTACAACAAGCACTTTTTGATTAGCATCCACTAATTCAATTGCTTTTTCAACGATTGCATCTTTTTCATCCTTTTGTGCTTTCAAAGTTTCTATTTTTACTCGCTTTTCAAAATATTTAGACTCCTCCTTTATCTCGGATTTTGCTATAATATCTGTAACCATATCTTTTTCTTTTAGGAACATATCTAAGCGGGGTAATGTCGCAGACATTAAAATGAAATAAGTATTGAATAATTTTCCAAATTCTGTAAGGACTTTTATAATTGCTTCCCAATATCTTTTTGGAAAGTATTGTACTTCATCAAGTATAATAACAGAGTTTGCAAGTGCCCACGTTTTTAATACAGCGCTCTTTTTGTTTGAAAATAGAATATCAAAGAATCTTACAGAACTCATAGCAACTGCAGGAAAATTAAAAGTTTCTATATTTAATGAGTGTTTATAATCTGCAGACTCATTATCTTGATCTGCATTAATTTCTGTTGCTTCAGAATATGTGTGAATTGCTTTGAGATCCTCGTCAAATATCTTTTTAAGAACGAGCGAATTTTGTTCAATTATGTTAATGTATGGGAAAACATAGAATATTCTTTTTAGATTTTTTTTCTCAGCCAACTCAAGTGCTACAGATAGAGATGTTAAGGTTTTCCCTCCTCCTGTTGGAAGATAAAGGAAAAATATTCTTTTTTCAGGATGTTTTACCAAGCTAGTATTAACTCTATTAATTGCCATTTGCCTGAACTTTTCTCTATAATTACAAATTTCTTTATCTCGATCCAACTTTTCAATATGCTCTTTCAACTTTTCTTTATATTTAATGATTTTAGCTGGTGTAATCATCGTTTCTTCTACATTTATACTTTCAATTTGGTTCCCGAAGGATGTAGCCAGCATATCCGATGTTTTGAGGCATGAATAAAATAATCGATATAGAAAATAAAGCTCATATTTTATTTTTGCTTTTTTTATACTAGAAAGAATCATTTTATAATATTCACTTATCTCTGGTTGGTAGATATTCTTGTAATTTTCTATATCTACGAGGTCAGAATGATGCCTAGCTATTATAGTGGAGAGCAAGAGTGAAAGTCCAAAAGTTTCTTTTTCATAGTTTTTTTCTCTTTCTAAGAGGAAACTAACAATTTTCAAAAATCCTTTTTCAGAGTGTTGAGGCAACTTTATGTTATTCTTATTATTGCAAGCCCGTGAAAGGTTTTCTTGAAATTCCTGATCTGCTTTTCCTAAATCATGAAAATATGTGAGTTCCTCTAGTAAATCTAGCACGATATCTTTTTTAGTTATAGACTCAAGAAGAGGTATGCCGTTTATGTACTCCTCTAGCTTTTTTAGACAAATTACAGAATATTTTCCATGATCGTCTAATTTTTCATCACAATGAGCATAGATGTCGGTTCTTCCAGTAGCACTGTAGTAGTTATCCCAAAGTAGTTTCATTTTTTACCACTATAGAGATAGATCACATCTTTATTATCAACTTGTACAAATTCTCCGTTTATAGGACTCTCAAAACTCTTGGTATTTATCTCTTTTGAAGAATAAAGAAATACATACTGGAGATACTTATGGTATTCATCATAAGTATATGGATGGCTCTCTAGTATTTGTATTTCTCCGTTACTACCTGTAAAGATAGACGATCGAGTAGTTTCAATCTTTTTTAATTGTGAAGGGTAGATAGAGCGTATTTTACTTGTTCCTTCAAATAGAATGAATTTATGCTTTTTTACATCTGATATTTCGGCTCTGAATTCGTTTTTGCCAAGATAAGGTGTGAATAGTGTTGTATTATTGCTCAAAAGATCAAAAGCTTTCCTAGTTTTTTCATTTAGTTTAACATAGATTTTGTATTTTGGATTTGTGAGTATCTGCTCCTTAATAACTAATGTTCTACCAATTATTTTGCCATCTTTCTCATTATAATAAGAAGCAGCCCCTGTATGATTGTTATACGTAATCATTTCCTTAATCGGATTAATATTTAGTGGTTCAATTGCAATTTTTGTATCTTTTAGTTCTTCCCACCAAGATAATTTTTTTTCTTTAGACTTTTCGAAACCTATAATAGAACCAATAATACCTAAAACAGTTGGTCTTGGTATGAGATAATATGTTAAATAATACTCTCCAGCAGTATCAAATTTCCTAAAAGAAGAAAAATCAGAAGAAAGAATGAATGAAAACAACTCTCCTTCACTCATATTAAGAACTCACCTTTATCTCTTTTATTTTTACATTACTTAACTTTTTAATCTCAGCTTCATCTTTAATCTCAGCTAGATCAGGGTTATAGTAGATTTCTATTTCCTTTGCGCCGAGGTCGCTAAGTACTTTCACTACATTTTTAACATCTATTTCACGTTTCAAACCATTGTTCTCTTTATCGTTGCTTACTTTTATTCCGTTCTTTAATATTGGAGTTAAAGGAACAAGATTATCCTTCATATCAAATTCTGCAAATATAAGAAGTTCTGTAAAGACACCTGTTTTAGTTGTACTAGTTACATAATTTGGACCGTTGATGAATGCTTCTTTGAGAGACTTGATATCATCCGAAGAGATGTTAATCCCATCTTGTCCAATAACAGAGCTAATGAAACTATCCTTACTTAGATTATTTGGATTAATTGTGAAATCAAAAGCATAATGTGCTTCTGTTAGGCGCGCTTCTGATCCCAAAGTGCTTTGAGGTCCATATTCTGGGGTAGCTTGCTCTGCTTCTCCTTCACCTCTCTCATATTTTGGAGATTGAATTTGACTAACATATGTTTTCCCATTTCCCCATACATCAACTCCATAAGTTATTTGTACTGGTCCGGTGATTGAAAAATTATTTTTTTTGAGCGTGAAAGTACCTCCAAATAATCTTACATCTATACAGCCAAATACTTTTTTTACTATATCTTTATCTGTTGATTTGATATCATTCTTTTCTAACATTGCTGCTAGGTTTCCGACATCTCCTTTTTCATCGTAAACTCTCCACATGAGTACTTTCTCATTTTTCATTTCTTTTAGATATTTTCTTATGGTATACTTCAAAGCCTTATCAGTAGAGTAGAATCGCCCGTCAGGTAATTTTCTTGGCCAACCTGAGAAATCTGCATTCCAGTTTGCGTCTTGCGCTCTAAGCACAACAACACCAGCTGCAAACTTTTCATACTTTTTATTTTCTTTTTTACTTTCCATTTTATCACCTATTCTTCTTTCTTACTATAGAACATATTTGAAGCGAACGGGTCAACAAAACCAGCATAAAAGTATGGTCTTAGCTCTTCAAAACCTTTGTCTTTATTCTTTGGCACGAAAGAAGATGCACTGATAGCGCCCCATTTAGAAAGGTATGGTTGTTTTATTTCATGCTGATATCTTTCAAAGGTTCTAGTAAGAACCTCTAACACATCTGAAATCCTCCCTGCGTTTATAAAAGGCTCCAATTCCAATCTCGGTTCTTTAGCTTTAGAAAGACCGATAAGATATCTATAGAAAGCACCAGCACAATAAGCCCATTCTTCATCACTTAACTCTTGCGTTCGATTTTCCTTAATGACTTCTTCAAATACCTTTCTTAGTTCATTTAGTTCTTTCATATTTTTACCCTCCGCAGGTGCTATATTTTTAGCATTAAAAAATATTTCCAAAGGTGCAATGATGGATTTATCAAACGTTGAAATTTTCCATTTGTTTCTAATTACATCGTGGTATTTTTGGGCTACTGCAAGATTTACAAATTCCAAGATATCATTCATAGAGAAAGAATTCTCATTTTTATATACAAACCTGTACAATTGCTCTCTAAATCTATACAGCAAGTAGCCCTCTATTTCTCTCATATTTTCACGTCTATCCTTTAAATCACCAAAATATATGCTGAGATACGCTTCTCTTTTGGCGGTACCTTCGATTATAGATGCATAGAATACATTTTCTATCTCTTTTCTATTTTTAAGTTCTCTTTTGATTTCCATACTTTCATTAATACTTAGCCATTCTAATTTCCATTTAAGTGAGGAGACGTAATCTACCCAGATAAAATCCCCCGTATTAAGCATTAAATAATGCGCCATTTTGAATTCGTCTTCACCGAGATTTTCGTAGATACGATCCATAAATTGCGAATAGTTCTCTTGTCCTTTGAGATATAGCATAATATTTTTTGCTTCTATAACCGTTGCTTGTTCATCAATAAAAACAGGAAGAATATTTTTTGAAGCTTTTAACATTTTGTAGAATGCATTTACTTTAAACCCACACACAGAGCAGATACTTATTCGACCATCTCCTTTAGTTGGACTTACGAGGAATTCCTTTTTTTGATCATAACTATTTCCTACCACAGGATATCCTGTTTCATCTTCGTTGTCACATATCTGGCAGCGTTGTTTATCTCTCTTAATCGTTATTGCATTTCTTAGTAATTCTTTTGAACTCAAAAACTTCTTGTATGGATCAACATTGTTGTATAATATCAAAACATAAATATTGTTGAGAGTCTCTAACTTTTTCTTTGTTTCTTTGAGTGCTTCTTCTTTCTCTTGCTTACTATCTTTTAATTCCTTCTTAAGAGAGTGTCTTTCTTTGAGCGATTCCAGCACGCCAAGAATTTTATCTAAAAAAGCATCGTCATTAAGAATATGTATAAATTCTTGGCCATCATATCTGCTTAGGCTTTTTTCAGTAGCTTCGAATTTTTCCTTAATTTTCTTTTTTGATATGTTTAAATCTACACGAAATATAAAAGGTAAAAAAGACCCTACTCCCCTAGTACTTCCCAAACGTTTATTTGGCTCATCATAAAAATTGCTGCATATGTAAGAATTATTTATTATTGGCGATATAAGATCACGTAATTCTTCATTCATTTTGTCCAATACTTCGTATTTAGATAATATGGTAATTTCTTGTGTCTCTGGTTTGTAAACAATAAATGTAATTTTCTCATCACTTTTCTTACTACTAATTGCGTCCAAAATGTTAGTGATATAGACCCTATTCAAGTACTCTGGATTCTTAGGCCAATTCGGTTCAAACTTTTCACCTAGCACATGTTCTGCATATGCATCAACAAAAGAACACATCTCTCTTATCATCTTTCTCTCACCACATTCACAAATCCAAATCCAAACGTATTTCTCTCACCGAAGCCGCAATCAATTGCGAATTCGAGTATTTCCCTTCTTTTTCTATCATACTTCAGACCGTTAAAAATAAATTCCCATATGCTGCCGAAGAACTTATATTCTCTACCATCTAAAATGACATGACTGACGGTAGATTTCTTAAAATTGAAAATCTCAAAAATTGGGAATTCATCTATTTTTTGGCCATAAAATTCGTTGTATTTCTTGAATAT
>Ga0078972_1008411_pt1 | contig 21629 bp, 27 predicted proteins | sample YelNatPaOPGAMG01_FD_67568 | JGI IMG/M metagenome (GOLD analysis project Ga0078972, IMG submission 67568) | Hot spring thermophilic microbial communities from Obsidian Pool, Yellowstone National Park, USA - OP-RAMG-01 (SPADES assembly) (version 2) | ecosystem: Environmental > Aquatic > Thermal...
TCGGCATTAGTTCTTTTGGCGTCATTTCCTTTTGGTCCAGAAGTGTTTCCCAATTTTTTATTTCTTTAAGTGTTATAGGTGAACCAAGGATAATAAGTTTTAGTTTCTTTTCATTCTCTCTGATACTTTTTGCAAGACGCACTTCTTCTTCTCTATTAAGAAGTGGTTCTTTGCCCATTTCTGAAAGATAAAGCCTGACAGCATTCGTTAGTTCTTCTTCCTGACCCAGTAAGAAATCAGGTTGAGAAATTTCAGATGGTTCAATTTTTGGTTCAATTTTCTCTTCTGTCTTATCTAAAACAGGAATACCAAGATCTTCAAGAGTTACAAAGAAACTGTCCAAATCTCTTGGAGAGATAGACGCTTCTGGTAAAAACTTATTTATTTCATCATAAGTAATATATCCATGCTCTTTTGCTTGTTCAAGTAGATCTCTGAAAATGTCTTTTTCTTCCATCTTATTAAGACCCCTTTAATAATTTTGTAAGTTCCTGATATTCTTCAATCTTTCTAATATCCTGAGGTATTTTTCCTTCCCACATTGGAATTACTTCTTTCTCAAGTTGCCTGCGTCTTATTTCCTGCCTTTGAAGGTTTAAATCTCTTAATAAAATATCAAGCGATTCTTCGGGTGATTCATATTCTCGTTCTTCAAAAGCAAGATGAGTAAACCAAGAAGACAGAGAATCATCTAAAAAGTCAAGAATTTTAACAAGAGGTAAGTTCTCTTCAACCATCTTTAATAAAAAAGGAAAAACAAAAATACACCTTTCATCTGTAAATAAATCCTGCTGGATATATTTTATAAGATTTGGATGATGCAGACACAGGCATATAATTTCTTCTTCAACTGATTTTATAGAAACATTCAATCCGTCAAGAAGCGACCCATTTAATTTTTGTATTTTAACATTTCTGTTTGCAGTCCTTTTCATCTCAGAAACGATTATTGATTCTTCAATCTTTATTTTTTCAGATATATATTTTACCATTTCAGTTCTGAGTACAGAATCTTTTATTTTAACCAATGTGTTAATCATTTCTTTGACAAATTTTGATTTATTTTCAGGTTTTGTAATGTCAATCTTAGAAGATAGAATTTTTGTCTTGAATTCAACAGGGTTAATACCTGAATTGATTAAGGAATCAAATTTTTCTTTTCCATATCTTAGAATGTATTCGTCAGGATCAATTTCTTCTGGAAGTGAACATATACTACAGTGAATTCCCTGTTCAAGGCACATTTCACTTGCTCTCAGTGCAGCATTTTTTCCACTTTCATCAGAATCAAAAACAAATATAATTTCTTCCGCTGACCTTGAAAGTGTTCTTATCTGGTCAGTTGTAATTGCTGTTCCAAGTGGAGCAACTGCATTTTCAAAACCATATTGATGGCATATTAAAACATCCATGTATCCTTCAAGGACAATAACTTTTTTTGTTTTTATTATGGCATTTTTACCTTGAAATAACCCGTATAGCGAGCGCGATTTGCTATATACAGATGTGTCAGGGGTATTGAGATAAAGTGGCTGAATATCTTTATCAAGAGTTCTTCCGCCGAAAGCGATGACATTTCCCATTACATCATAAATAGGAAAAACAATTCTATTCCTCAGAAAATCATATGGCTTTTTATCTTTTTCAGATATACTTAAAAGGCCCGTTTTAAAAAGTAATTCAACACTGTATTTCTTTTTACCTTCTTCAAAAATTCTATTGCCACCGGGAGCATATCCAAGGTGAAATTTCTCAATTATAGATTGGTTTACTCCTCTTTCGTTTAGATAATTTCTTGCAGAAAGTGCTTCTTGTGAATTTAAAAGATATTTATTATAGAAATCTGAAACATTTTTCAATATTTCAAGGATTTTTTTTCTGTCTGTTGATGTTTCCTCATCGTCAGTTTCTTGAATTTCAATACCAACTTTTGATGCAAGTTTTTTTACCGCCTGAGGATAACTTATATTTTCAATTTGCATTACAAACTTAAACACATCTCCGCCTGCTTTACACCCAAAACAGTGAAATATATTTTTTGATGGGCTTACATAAAAGGATGGTGTCTTTTCAGGATGAAAAGGGCAGAGTGCCTTAAAGTCCTTACCTGCGGGCTTCAGGTCAGGAATATAACTTTTAACTACTTCAACTATATCAATTGAATCCCTTATACGGGAGATAGTTTCTCTATCTATCATTCTTGTTAAAAACCTCGCTACGAAAAATTAGAATTCGCTTTGTTTTCTTTTGTATCGCCGGAAACCGGAACAGGGAATAACTTCTAATTTTCCAAATTTCTTTTCAATTTCATCTATTAGTAAATTCATTCCAAGTGTATCAGAAGGGATATGTCCAGCAATTATAACATTTATATGATATTTCTGGGCATTTTTATAGTGTTCTTCTGACATATGCATGCCGACTATTGTGCCGACACCTGACTGAGCAAGTTTTTCAAAAACTTCCGTAGAACCTTCTGTCCCTCCTGTCATATCTACAAAAATTTTTCCAGCTCTTTTTTCTTTTGAGCCAATAAATATAACCGGACCAGACGACTCTTTTATAGCATTTGAATATTCTGGTATTGATTTTAGAATTTTTAGCACATCGCCAAGCGTCTGTGGTTTTTTGTTATCTAACAATTTCTGTAAATAATCAGTTACACAGTTATCAGCAGGAGTATGAGCAGACATAAAAGGAATATTTAACAATTTTGCAGAGTCAGTTGCTCTTGTATGATTTTGGGGAAGAACCTTTCTTGAGACCTCTTTTATTCTTGGTTCCATCAGTGCCTCTGCTATATTTATAGGGACCCCAAACTTATGAAGAATGTCTGATTGCATGTTCATAACTTCATAGAAATCTGCATATGCTTTTCCTTCAGGATGATGAGTTAAAGCAAGATCAATCTTTTTCCCTTTATTTCTTAAAGATTCAAGAAGAAGTAGTTCAGGCGTCTCAATATCTATTCCAACAAGAATTGAATTTATTTCTTCTTCACCTGTGCCATTTAATATTCTAGTATCAGAATATGGATTTGTTAATTTTTCAATATTAAATTCCTGTTTTTCTTCTTCTTGAAGTTTTTCGTATTTCTTTTTTTCTTCTTTGAGAAGTTTTTCTACAGTAGAATAACCACGAGGGTCTTTTTTCATACCCATTTCTATAATGAATTTATATAAATCCTTTAGTTTCACTTTTTTAGACCTCCATCAAAATTCCTCCAAATTTTTCATCTTTTGTTTTTTCTGCGAGCAAGTCGCATTCTTCTGCGGGTCTCTGCAAGTTTTTCTTTCCTTAATACGCTTGGCGGTTTATAGAATTCTCTTTTTTTGATTTCCTGCAATATGCCATCTTTTTCACATTCTCTCTTAAAACGACGCAATGCGTCCTCTATTGATTCTCCTTCACGGACTCTCACTCCGACCATTTTTATTCACCGTCCTTTCTGTTTTTATGGTAATGTTTAACTTGCAATTTTTATCCAGGTGGCCAGTTTAATTTTCTGCCTGCAAGAAAATGAAAATGTAAGTGTTGGACTTCCTGGCCAGCATCTTTACCTGTATTTACAACCAAACGAAAACCTGTTTTAGAAACATTTTCTTTTTTGGCTATTTCTTTACAAACCCTATAAATATAGCCAATATATTTTTCATCTTCTTCTTGTAAAGACATAATTGAACTTATATGTTTTTTAGGAATAACAAGAATATGTACAGGTGCCTGTGGATTTATATCCCTGAAAGCAACGATATTTTTGTCTTCATATACAATATCTGCTTTTATATTTTTGTCTACAATTTGACAGAAAATACACTTATTCATAGTAAATTTTAGTCATTTAGCCAAGATTTTTAGTTGTTTTTTTGAAGGTATTGGCTAATGGCTGAAGGGGGTTTACCTTATTTTCAGGCTCTTTTTAATAAAATATTATTAACAGAGTTTTTTAAATTTGTCAAGAGTTTTTTATTTTTTGTTATATTGATTTAAAATGTTGCATAGAAAGATTAAAAGTAAAACAGTATCAATGTTGAAAAACTTTGCTTTGGTATAAAAAGTATTTTTAAAATCTTGACAAACCTTTTATTTTTTAATATATTTACTATATGAGTAAATAGTAAAATAGTAAAAAAGGAGGACGCCTGTGATTAAAAATTTACTTATTTCAGGGCTTCTTGCATTAAAGGATTATATTGCAACACATATATTGACTTGCCTTGTGCCTGCTTTTCTTCTTGCCGGTGCGATGGTGACATTTATTAATCGCGAATCTGTACTGAACCACCTTGGTGAAAAAGCAAACAAAATAAAGTCATTTTCTCTGGCAAGTGTTTCAAGTTTTTTCTTAGCAGCTTGCTCCTGCACGGTTATTCCAGTTGCGAGTGGACTTTATTATAGTGGCGCTGGTGTTGGAGTTGCTTTTATAGTTCTTTGGGTTGCACCTGCAGCGAATATTCTTGCACTCACTTATACGGGAAGTATTCTTGGTGGCAAAATGGTTATATCAAGAATTATTTCTGCAATTTTTATGGCTTTTGTAGTCGGTGGTGTAATGAGTTTTGTATTTGGAAAAGAAAAAAGAGAAATTGCTATTTCTCAATCTGAATCTTCAAAGACAGAAATAATTTCAAAAAGTGATTTAATTTTATTATTGCTTATACTTCTCTCATTGCTTTTACCAAATTATCTTATTAGAACTGGTTCTTATAAATACAAAGTTTTAGTTTGGGCAGTATTTACCTTTATTATGGTTGTTTATGCATTAAAAGTACTTGATAAGCAAAAAATGAAAGATTGGCTGAACGAGACATGGTGGTTTGTTAAAATTATTTTTCCATTACTTTTATTTGGTGTTTTCCTTGTTGGTGTGATTGGGAAAGTATTGCCAGAAAATTGGATTAGAAACTGGCTCGGCGGAAATGGAATTTTACCTTCTTTTCTTGCTACAATGATTGGAGCAATAAGTTACTTTGCAACTATGACTGAAGCACCATTTGTTGATACATTGATGAAATTAGGTATGGGTAAAGGTCCTGCTCTTGCTTTACTTCTTACAGGGCCCGGATTGAGTTTACCTAACTGGCTTGCAATAGCAAGAGTTTTTGGAATTAAAAAAGCAATTGTCTATGTCCCTACAATTGTTGTCCTTGGGACATTGGTAGGATGGTTTTTTGGAAATTTTATATTTTAGAGGGGGGTTAAAAGATGAAAATTCAAATTGCAGGACCTGGTTGTCCAAGATGTATAACAACTGAAAAAAATGTTCGTGAGGCGTGTGCTCAATTAAATCTTTCTGCTGACATTTCACATTTGTATGATGTAAAAGAGTTTGCAAAACTTGGAGTAATGATTACACCTGCTGTAATTGTAGATGCTAAAGTTGTGATATCTGGCAAAGTACCTACAGTAGAAGAATTGAAAAAAATTCTTTCTGAGATTAAATAGTCTATCTTTTGAATATATTTAATGACTGAAACTTTTGTTTCCTTGTTAAGAAAAGCAAGAATTAATACTATTTGTGAATCAGCAAAATGTCCAAACTTAAAAGAGTGTTTTTCTAAAGGAACATCAACAATTCTAATTCTTGGAGAAGGATGTACAAGAAACTGCAGGTTTTGTAATCTGAATAGAATAAGAAAAATTTTCGAACCTGACAGGTCTGAGCCAGATAAAATAGCAGAATTTGTCAAAAAACTGAAGATGAAATATGTTGTTATTACTTCGCCAACAAGAGATGATTTAGGAGAATATGTTGCAAGACATTATGCAGGTGTTATTTCATCAATACACAAGAAATCATCCTGTAAAATAGAAGTTTTGACACCTGATTTCAAAGGTTTTTTTTCTTCTATAAAAATAATAGTTGATGCAGGTATTGATGTTTTTGGCCATAACATTGAAACAGTTCCAAGATTGTATAAAAAAATTCGTCCAGAGGCGAATTATGACCTTTCACTTTCATTATTGAACTATGTAAAAAAAAGATATAACATTCTTACAAAATCAGGTATAATTCTTGGCTTTGGAGAGACAGAAAAAGAAATACACCAAACAATAAAGGACATAAGAATGGCTGGGGTTGACATTTTAACTATTGGTCAGTATTTTCCACCGACTATAGACCATTTTCCTCTTAAAAAAGTTTATTCAGAAAAAGAATTTCTTGATTTAGAGAATTATTCCAAATCAATTGGTTTTAGTGCTGTTAGAACTGGAACTTATGTAAGAAGTTCATATTGTGCAGAAGAAATGTTTGAAGAGGCATTAAAAAATGTATCCTGAAAAACTTAAATATTTGCCTTCCCATTTGTGGGTTGATATTGAGACAAAAAATATAATTAAAATTGGATTTACAAGATATCTTGCAGGACAGTTAGGTAAAATATTTTTGATAGAGACACCAAAAGCAGGCGAAAGAGTATCAAAAAATAAAAACCTAATAACTGTATTAACACCCAAAGGGAAGGTTGATTTTCCTTGTTTTGCAAGTGGCAAAGTTTTAGAAGTAAATAGTTCTGTTTTAGAAAATCCTGACATTCTAATATCAGAATGTTATTCAAACTGGATATTGAAGATGAAAATTCAGAAATTGCCGAGATTGCTTTCGTCTAAGAAATATAAAGAATTAATTCATGTCTAAAGTTTGTAGATTGATTTTTCAAAACAGGGTTTTGCCAGGTAAAAGCATTATTATTGATAAGAAATTATTTCTAAATGCAAAACCTGCAATAAGGATTTACAGATGGTCTTGTCCAACAGTTTCTATTGGCTGTGGACAGAATTTAGATGATTTTAGAAATTTTATCAAGAAGGGCTACAAAGTTGTGAAGAGAATCACAGGTGGAGGAGCAGTTATTCATAGAGATGACATTTGTTTTTCAATTGTTATTCCAAAGAGTGCAAGTTTTTTTGGCAATATAAAAGATACAATTTATAAGATACAATCAGGAATTAGAAATGTCTTGAACCCGTATATTAAGAAAATAAAAATAAATCTGAAAGAACCAGACAGATACACCAAATTCTGTTTTTTGACGAAGTCAAAGTACGATTTAGTATCTTTAAGAAGAAAAATTTCTGGAGTGGCATTTTATAAATCTGCAAAAGCAATCATTTATCAGGGAAGCATTGATATAGGAAAATTAAATTTTAGTTTTAATGAGTTTTCAAACTTATTAGTTAATGAATGGCAGAAATATTTTTTCAAAAATTGAACAGGAGGGTATTAAACAGTGAATAAAAGAGATAGAGAACTTTATCAGGTAAAAGCAGAAATATTAAAAGCAATTTCTCATTCTGTTCGTCTGGCAATAATAGATTTCTTAAAAGATGGGGAAAAAAGTGTTAATGATATTGCAAAATGGGTTGGTGGAAGTCAGTCAAATATTTCTAAACATTTGTCTGTGCTTAAAAGAATTGGTATTGTGGGTGACAGAAAAGAGGGTCTGAACAGGTTTTATTATTTGAAAATATTTTGTGTTACAGATTTTTCTTCCTGTGTGAATGAGACATTGAAGAAAAAAATTGAATATGATAGAAAGTTGGTTTATAAATAGAGACAGAATTTTAATAAATATGACACTGTTGCCTGAGGCAAGATTGTCACTTTGTCAACAACCTTACATATTATAGAAATTTTACTCGTAGAAAGGAGGCATTTAATAAGATGAAAGGTAAGCCAAGATTTTTAATGTGTATTTGTACAGGGCAATGCCCGGGATTTGCAAGTTTGAACCTCTGGGAGTTGATAAACTATGTGCGTGGTGAACTTGATGTAGAATATGCAATTGTTCATCCGCAACTCTGTGTTGATGACGGGGATAGGTTTATTCACGATTACATAAAACCCGGCATAAAATATGTGATTGGCGCCTGTGACCCAAAAATGCAGAGAAAGATGTTTAAGGATGCTTTTGCTGACGCTGGCGGAAATTTTGATGAACAGGTTATTTCTCTGGATCTGCGGAATATGTCAACACAGGATGCAATGAAAAAAGTTGCTGAAGCAATAAATTCAATACAGAAGTAGTGATTTTCTGTTGCAACCTATGTAGCGGTCGCTTGTCCGCCACACACATCGGCGGACTCGTCCGCCAGTTAGTTTGGCGGACATTATTATGCGACATCTTTACGAAATAGTAATTCTGTAGATCCATTTTTGTAGGCACAGCATCAGGCAAAATGTAGCGGAAACCTTTAGGTTTCCATTTTAGGTGCTTGATTATATTTTATCCAAAAATTAAGTGACCAATAAATATTTGCGTTCAAGAATTTATGAGGTGAAATTATGAAAAACAATCGTGATTTTTATACTGGCTTACCAAGAAAAGAAATCGATTGGTTTCCAAGAATAGACCAGGGAAAATGTAAACCAGAAGAATGTGGATTTTTATGTGTGAAATACTGTCCTTTTGGTGTTTTTTCTAAAGAAGGAGTTGACGGTAAATCTAAAGTTTCTGTTTCTCAACCTTATGAGTGTAATGTGGGTGACGAGTCCTGTAAATTTCAGTGCCCTTTTGGTGCGATAAGTTTTCCAAATAGAGAAGAGTTGAAAGAAATGTTGCGTAAGGTGCGGGCAAAATATCAGAAATAAAAGGAGGCATCAAATGCTTGGCGGTATAGATAGAAAAAAAATCAACTGGTTCCCAACTATTGATTATGACAAATGTATTGGTTGTGGTCAATGTTTTGATTTTTGTCATAATGGTGTTTATGAATGGGACGAAGAAAAAAATCAGCCAAAAGTAGTTAACCCGTATAACTGTGTTTTAGGATGTTCAAGTTGTGCCAAATTATGTGAGCAGGGAGCAATAAGTTTTCCTACAATGAAGGACTTAAAAGAGATGATTGCTAAGGCAGGTAATAAATGAAACTATTTAACAATTTTATAAAGATGGGAAGAACCAGAGATGGAAATATTAAAAATTGACAAAGTTTCCTTAAACTTAAATAGTAGACAGATTTTAAAAGATTTGTCTATCTCAGTCAGAGAAGGTGATATACATTCTATTCTTGGGACAAATGCTGCTGGAAAATCAAGTTTAGCATATCTTATTATGGGATGTAGTGGTTATATACCACAGAGTGGAAAAATTTATTTTTTAGGAAAAGATATTACAGAACTTTCATTATCACAGCGGGCAAAGTTGGGTATAACACTTGCCTGGCAGGAACCAGCAAGGTTTGAAGGATTGACGGTAAAAGATTATATATCTGTTGGGATGAAAGAAAAAGATATCTCTTTAATTGAAGAGGCACTTCGTTATGTTTTACTTGACCCAAAGTCATATTTGCAAAGACCTGTAGATAAGACATTAAGCGGTGGTGAGCGAAAACGTATTGAACTTGCGGCTGTTTTTGCAATGAGACCAAAACTTGTTATTTTAGATGAACCTGATTCAGGTATTGATATTTTAGCACTGGATAATATTGTTGATGTAATAAAAAAACTAAAAGACAATGGTATAACAGTTCTTTTAATTACACATCGTGAAGAAGTTGCAGAAATTGCTGATAGAACAACTTTAATATGTTCAGGATATGTTGTGAAAGAAGGTACTCCACAAGAAGTTGGAAAATATTTTAAAGAGAAATGTATTCCCTGCGGAACACATATACCAGTTTTTGAAGATAAAAAATGAACAGATGTAGTGATGCGATTTATCGCATTTTACTGACGCTGATATGTAACCACCAATTTTAATTGGCGTTTCTACCCGACTTTAGTCGGGGTCTTTAGTTCTTTTTAGATTAACCTGACAACTTATGTAGTTGCCTGATTTATCAGGCTAAATATCATGTACAAAAACTGCTCAATAAATTGAGCAACTACAAAACGGTCTCGTAAAGGTCAATTTGTAGTCGCATCGCCCGTCGTTGTGTTTGGTGGACACCGCCTTGCGGTGCCGGAATGTAGCTGTGCGCCCGCCACAAACATCGTCGGGCAGCACCCTGGCGCGCTAATATATGGCAAGGATTTATCCTTGCATAATGAGATTTATTCTTGGCTCAACCCACAATATAATTAGGAGAAAAAATGAGCGATTTTGAATTGATGTTAAAACTTTATGACCAGATAAATATAGATAGTTCACAATTAAAAGATTTGAAAGTTGCACATCTGGTTGTTCATAAAAACAAAGTTGTTGGTTCACATCTTGTTGATGGCTTAATTGTTGAACCCAAAGAAACATCTACAGGCGTGGAAATAAATTTAATAGTTTTGAAAGGTGTAAAAATTGAAAATCCTGTTCATTTGTGTTTTGGTGTTTTGCCTGAAGAAGGTCTTCAGGAGATAAAAATTAACGCAAAGATAGAAGATGAAGCAAAAATAAAAGTTTTGGCGCATTGTGTTTTCCCGAATGCTAAGAAAATTATTCATAAAATGGATGCTGTAATAGAAGTTGGCGATAATGCATACTATGAATATGAAGAAGTTCATACCCATAGTGATTACGGTGGTATTGAAGTTATACCTAAAGCAAAAGTTTATGTTGGCAAGAACAGTCAATATGTGACAAACTTTACTTTACTTAAAGGACGGGTTGGCATATTTGACCTTGATTACGAAGTTCATATTAAAGATTATTCAAATTTGGTAATGAATGCAAAAATCTATGGTTCAAAAGAAGATAAAATTAAACTCAGAGAAGCAGGATTTTTAGAAGGTGTTGGTTCAAGGGGTTTGATAAAAAGTAGAGTTGCAGTAAAAGACAAAGCAGTAAGTGAGATAATAAACGAACTAACTGCATCTAAAGCAGATGCTCGTGGTCATGTTGATTGTACAGAGATTATTCAAGGTGAGGCACAGGCAAAAGCAATACCTATAGTTAATGTTCTACACGAACTTGCAAGAGTTACACACGAAGCATCAATTGGAAGAGTAGATAAAGCACAAATTGAAACACTTATGGCAAGAGGCTTGACTGAAGAACAGGCAGTTGATGTTATAATTAAAGGAATGTTTAAGTAATGAGGAGGTAAATTAAAAATGCCAGTATATGAATATGAATGTAACAATTGTGGCCAGAGAATAGAAGTTGAAGCGACTGTTAAAGAAAAAGAAAAAGGGCTGAAAGTAAAATGCCCAAAATGTGGGAGCGAAGATGTTTTTCAGGTTTTTAGTTGTTTTGTAATGGGTTCAGATAGTGGGAATGATTCTACACCAGGATGTGGATGTGGCGGTGGAAGTTGCGGTTTTTGATTTTTTAATAAGGGAAAATAGAAATGTCAGTTTGTTATGTTAAAGCAGGACAGTGTAAAAACGAGGTTGTTATAAAAGTTCATCAAACAGGACCATCATTAGCATCAGTTGAAGTTGAAACAACTTGTGAACATATCAAGAAATTTGCAGAAGAACTTAAAAATATAAAAGTTGGTGAAGAAATGACTTTACCTATCTGTGAGACACAGGTTTATAAGACAGCAAGTAAATATCTTTGTAGAACAAGTTGTGTTGTTCCTTCAGCAATACTTAAGGCAATTGAAGTCCAATTTAAAATTTTTGAACCAGTAAATGCAAGCATTGAGTTTATTGAGTTGTAAAGGTATTGTAAAATGAAATTTCTTCTATGTTTAGTTTTTGTTTCTCTGGTTTTATCTTTGTTCTTTGATAAAAATAAAACAATTTTAGGTGTAAAAAAAGGTATAAAGATGTTTATTGGGCTGTTGCCAACAGTTATTAATGTTTTGATTTTAGTAAGTGTATTTTTATATCTTGTGCCAAAAGAGACATTAAGTAATTTACTCGGTAAAAATTCTGGTGTAACAGGTTTTGTAATTGCTGCATTACTTGGTTCTGTTTCTTTGATACCAATGTTTATTACTTATCCATTAGCAGCAATACTTTTAAAAAGTGGTGTATCTTACAGGGTGTTGGCGGTATTTATTACAACATTGTTGATGGTTGGTGTGTTGACACTACCACTGGAAGCAAAATATTTTGGTCTGAAAGTTGCAGTATTAAGAAATGTTTTGAGTTTTATTGGAGCGATAATTATTGGGCTGATTATAGGATTATTTCTATGAAAAAAATTATTTTGCGTCTTGCTGAAACAGAATATATTTTGGTGATTCTTTTCGGAATATTTATTCTCATCTCCCGTATATTTAATTTTGCACCGTCGGCAATTATCCGGAATAATTTCTGGATGTTTTTTGTTGAGATGATAACTTTTCTGCCATTTATGTTTATTCTCATTGGACTTTTTGATGTGTGGTTTCCAAAAGAAAAAGTTGAAAAACATATTGGTGAAGGTTCTGGTATAAAAGGAATTTTTTGGGTGATACTTCTTGCGATGCTTCAAGCAGGACCTTTATACGGAGCATTTCCAGTAGCGTATTTGTTGTGGAAAAAAGGGTGTAGTATAAAAAATATTTTTATTTATCTCGGTGCGTTTTCAACACTTAAGATACCAGCATTAACCTTTGAAATTGGTTTTTTAGGACTAAAATTTTCTTTACTGCGGACATTTGTGACACTTCCGGTATTTATCCTTATTGGATATATTATGGAAATATACCTAAGAGATAAAAACTTTGAAATAAAACAACCATAAATAATAAAAGAATGGAAATACAAAAAGATAAAAACTATAAAATTATTGTTTTTGCAAACCAGGATGAAGGACAGGAAGCCCAGAGAATTTTAGTCACAAGAAATATTGACTTCAAACACATTTCAACTATTGCAGTTGTTGTTGAAGAAGAAAATTGTGAGAATATATGTCAACTGTTAAACAATGAAGGTGTCTTAATAAGTGGTCATTATAAATTTTTATACCGCAGTTATGAAGAGGATTTTTTCAAAAAAGCACAGGAATATAAACCACCTGACACATCTGGTGAATTCTTAGAATCAATAACACTTTGCTATGTAGCACCCTGTATTGCTGACGAAACAAAAATTCGCCTCATTGCATATTTTTCGCAAGATATTTCTGATGTCTTGCCATATCTTAATTCTGTAATAAAAGGCGCATCTTACAACAAAAATGCAAACACTCTTACTTTTACAAAGGAAAGAAGGATTATAAATCTCTACAATATTAAAGTTGCAATTTCAAAAGTAAATGATATTATTGATGCCTGGCAAATCTTAGATGAACTCAAAGACCTTATAAATAACACTTACAAAAACAGAGATAAAATCAAACCAAATTATGAAAGCAGAGTAAAAATAACAGCACTTGAAATCTATGGATGGCTTCCAAAAACAAACTGCAGAATCTGTGGCGAAACAACCTGCCTTGCATTTGCAGTAAAACTTCTACAGGGCCAACAGAAATTAGAAAATTGCACGCCTCTGTTTAGTGAACCCAAGTTTTCAGAAAACAAAAAAATTATGCAGGAATTGGTGGAAACGCTTGGGCTGTAGGTTCTTGCTCAAAGTCATAAAAATAGTTATAATATAGTTGATATAGACCGCTGGCAAATCCCCATATATTTTTAGTTAAAAATGTCTCTATCTATAGAAGAAAAACTCAACAAACTTACAGCATCTGCCCGTTATGACATTAGTTGCTCAAAATGTTCTATAATAGGCAGACAGAAAGACCCTCGTGACCCTTTGCACAGATGGATTTATCCTGCAGTTTTGCCGGATGGTAAGACAATTCCAATACTAAAAGTCCTTCTTACAAATCTCTGCACTAACAGATGTAAGTATTGTATTGTTTCTACTAATCGTATATCAGAGACGACTTCTTTTGAGCCAGATGAACTTGCCAGGGTTTTTATATCAATGGTTCAGAAAAATCTTGTAAAAGGAATTTTTTTAAGTTCAGCCATTGGTGTCGATGCTAACAAGACAATGGATAAAATGATTACCACCGCAGAGATTATTCGTAATAAATATTTGTTTCATGGATATATTCATCTTAAAATACTTCCCGGTGCAACTCTTGCTCACATTGAAAAAGCGGTTCAGTTAGCTGATAGAGTTTCTATAAATCTTGAAGCACCTAACTCTGCTCGCTTAAATAAAATTGCTGACTCAAAGAATTTTGATTCACTTATCCAAACAATTCAATTGATAGATAAAATCACCAGGCAACAAAGTCAACAGCAGTTTCACAAGAGAAAAACACAGACCACACAGTTTGTCGTTGGTGCAGCAGATGAATCAGACAAAGAAATTCTTTTGACAACCTCTGAACTTTACAAAAAATATAATTTGTGGCGTGCTTATTTTTCTGCATTCCAGCCAATAGAAAATACACCACTTGAAGACCATCCGCCAGTGCCACTTTTAAGAGAACATCGTCTATATCAGGCAGATTTTCTTTTAAGAAAATACAATTTTAGTTTTGATGAAATCTTGTTTGATAAAAACGGCAATCTTTTACTCGAGAAAGACCCCAAAACTGCATGGGCAATTTCCCATCCTGAAATATTTCCTTTAGAAATAAATAAAGCAGATTTTTATCAGTTGATAAGGGTGCCTGGCATAGGTCCTATTTCAGCAAAAAGAATAATATCTCTTAGAAGAAAAAATAAATTTCGCAACATAGAACAGTTAAAACAGACAGGCGCTGTAGTGGAGCGAGCCATTGGTTTTTTATTGTTTGATGGAAAGTTGTTTGAAAAACAGAAACAAATTGAACTCAATTTAGCAGTGTAAAAAAATGAGGTTCTTGACGCCATTCACAACCTCGTATGGTAAAGAATTATACTGACCATATAAGGACTGCAGATGCTAAAGTGAAGAATACCATTTGATTAAATCAACTTGTCCACTACGGCGACATCGTAGGTAGCAAACAAAATACAGAAAATTTTGAAAAAGTTGTAAAACCACCAACAAAGGTTGTGATTTTGTAAAAAGTTTAAAAATAAGATTTGTAGTTATATCTTCTTTGGCAAAAAAATACACATCATGTGATGAGATATAAATTTTTTAAAATTATTGACAAAACAAAAATTTTGTAGTATATATTAAGTATATACTATGGAGGTGTTAGATATGAAGTACACCCAAGTATTATTTAAATTTCCTAAAAATTTAAAAAAAACAATAACAGAATTAGCAAAAAAGAAAAATACAACACAAAGTGAAATAGTGAGAGAAGCTATAAGAAGATATATTATTTCTGAAGAGTTCAGAATGCTAAGAGAAAAAACACTTGCCGAAGTAGAATCCAAAAATGGTGTATTGTCAGACGAAGATGTTTTCAAAATTGTGTCATGAAAATAACAAGTGCTGAAATTTTAACTGCTGAAACACAACATAAAATTGTAATAGACACAAATGTTTGGTTGTCATCTTTTATATCGCACGGGTTTAGTTATAGAGTGGTTGATTATTGTATAACAGTCCATAAAGTTTATTGTTGTAAGTTTATTATTGAAGAAATAAAAAGAAATCTAATAGAGAAGTTTAAAGTTTCAAAAGAAATTGCTTTAAAAGATTGTGAATTTGTTTATAAACACACAACTTTAGTTGAATACACTAAAAATGAGATGCCAAATATTTGTAAAGATGCAGATGATAATCACATATTAGCATGTTGTCAAAAAGCCGAGACAGATTGGTTAATCACAGGTGATTCCCATCTGTTAGAATTAAAAAAGTATACTCCACAAGATCCAACATATAAAGAGACAAAAATAATAACTCCACGCGAATTCTTAAACAGGATATTAAAATTAAAACAAAAATAATTATACTTATTAGGATATTGTTGTCAGCAAACAAAACACACAAAATTTTGGAAAATCTGTTCAACTGCCAACAAAAGTTGTGATTTTGTGAAATAATTGATTAAAATCCATTGAAAAATTATATATTATTTTGTATACTTTTTTATCTGTAGTGAACAAAATACCAAATTTTTGTTCAGTTTTATACCAAATATATGATAAAAGAAACAGTTTTACAACACAAGGCAGAAAAAGAAAGATTTATTTCTGAATCTAAAAAATACATTCTTCGTGAAAAAATCCCTTATGTTGAAAAGTTTTTAAATGAAAATATTATAAAAGTTATCACCGGGCCAAGGCGAGCAGGTAAATCAGTATTTTGTATGCTACTTTTGAAAGAGAAAGAATTTGCATATTTAAATTTTGACGATGAAAATTTAGTAAAAATCAAAAATTATGATGAACTTATAAAAGTTTTATATGAAGTATATCCAAATGCAAAATACTTTTTCTTTGACGAGATACAAAACTTAGACAAATGGGAGTTGTTTATAAACAAGCTTCACAGACGAAATTTCAATCTTATAATTACTGGTTCCAATGCAAAACTTTTAGACACAGAAATTTCATCTGTTTTAACAGGAAGATATGTATCAATCAATGTCTTTCCGTTTAGTTTCAGGGAATTTCTTAAAGCTAAAAATTTTGAATTAGATAATAAAGAAATATCTTTACCAGAGATAAAAGGTAAAATATTAAACTTTTTATCCGAATACATCACCACTGGTGGTTTCCCTGAAGTTGTGGTAAAAAACTTAGATACAAAGGTATATCTTGAGACATTGTTTGATGCAATTTTACTCAAAGATGTAGTAAAAAGATACAAAGTAAGATTTGTTCCACAGATATACGATTTAGCAACATATTTGTTATCAAACTTTTCTTCTGAGTTTAGTTTTACAAAAATAAGAAACATCTTGAGTTTTAGCAGCACAAACACCGTAGAGAAATATATACAATACTTAGAAGAATCATACCTATTGTTTATACTAAACAGATTTTCGTTCAAACTAAAAGAACAAATTAAAACACCAAAAAAGATTTATGTTGCAGACAATGGTTTTATATTATCCAAATCATTTCAATTTTCTAACAATATTGGCAAACTTATAGAAAACATTGTCTTTTGTGAACTTTTACGAAGAGATTACAAGCCAAACATAGATATTTTTTATCATAAAACAAAAAATGGTAAAGAGGTAGATTTTGTGCTAAAACAAGCAACAAAAATCAATAAATTAATACAGGTATGTTATAATATTGGTGATACAAACACAAAAGAAAGAGAAATAAAGTCATTATTAACCGCATCAGAAGAACTAAGTTGTAACAACCTTGAAATTATCGGTTGGGATTATGAAGCTGAAGAAAAACACAAAGGGAAAACTATCAAATTTGTTCCATTATGGAAGTGGCTATTGGAAGAATAAAAAATGTATTAGATTAAACTACAGCAACATCGTCGGTAGTAAACATAATGCACAAAATTTTGAAAAATCTGTCCAACCACCAACAAAGGTTGTGATTTTGTAAAAAATTTTATATTATACAACTAATAAAATGAGATTAAAATTATCATTTCATTCCGAAATAAATTCTGAAATACCTGTCAATTACAACTATATTTTAACCTCTGCAGTTTATAACTACCTTGCCAAAGCAGATAAAAAATATTCTTCAAAACTTCATAATTTAAATTCTTATAAATTTTTTACATTCGGTTGGTTGCAGATAGAAAAGAAAAAGATTGAGAGAGACCTTATAAAAATTTTGTCTGATAAAATTTTGTGGTATGTCTCTTCGCCATCAAAAGAGTTTATAAATACCTTTGCTAATGGGATAATGAAAATTGGTTTTTTACAGGTTAGGAATACTTTTTTTGAGCTACAACAAATAGAAGTTTTACCAGAGGTTGAGATAAAATCAGAAATGAAATTTATTTGTTTATCACCTATAGTTGTGAGAACAAAAAAATACTACAATGGTGAACTTGTGAAGTACTATTATAAACCAGAAGATGACCAAAAAGAAATTGTTGAAAAAATAAAAAATAATTTAGTAAAGAAATATAAAAGTTTTTATAACTCAGATATTGAGGATAACATTGATATCACCTTTGACCAAAATTATTTACCAAAATCAAAGGTTTTAGTGCATTATATAAAAGGAAATTTAGACATAAAAATTCCTGCGATAATGTGTCCATTTGTAGTTAAAGGTAACAAAGAACTTATTAAATTTGGCTACGAATGTGGCTTTGGCGAACTAAACTCAGCCGGCTTCGGTATGGTAAAAATTTTGGAAAAATGAGAAATAGAAATTTTCAAATAGAATTAAACGAACAATTTAAAAAGGCACTTGACATAATGGAGAATACCAATAAAAATGTATTCATTACTGGAAAAGCAGGGACAGGTAAATCAACTCTACTTGGTTATTTTAGAAATATTACCAGGAAAAATATTGTTGTTCTGGCGCCCACAGGTGTTGCTGCTATTAATGTTCAAGGTGAGACAATTCATTCATTTTTTGGATTTAAGCCTGATATAACATTACAAAAGATTAAAAAAATTGGTGATAAAAAGGCACGCATCTTTAAAAAAATTGATGCAATTATAATAGATGAAATATCTATGGTCAGGGCTGATTTACTTGATTGTATAGATAAATTTTTACGTTTAAATGGGAAAAGTTCTCGTTTGCCATTTGGTGGTATCCAGATGATATTTATTGGTGATTTGTATCAACTTCCACCGGTGGTTACTGGAAAAGAAAAAGAAATTTTCAAAATCCAATACAAAAGCCCTTATTTCTTTGATGCCAATGTTTTCAAAAACTTATCTATAGAATTTATAGAACTTGAAAAAATATATCGTCAAAAGGATGAAACATTTATTAAATTGCTTAATTCAATTCGCAATAATTCTATAACTGAAGAGGACTTATCAATATTAAACAGTCGTGTGGGTGCTAAATTTCAGAATGAAAAATCAGGATATACCGTTTATCTTACAACATTAAATAAAATAGCAACTGAAATTAACATAAAAGAACTTCATAAATTAAAAGAACAAATACATACATATCAAGCAGAAATTCGGGGAAATTTCGATAAGGCATCGTATCCTACGGATTATAATTTAAGTCTCGCTATAGGTGCACAGGTAATGCTACTAAATAATGACCCGCATGGAAGATGGGTAAATGGCTCTATTGGAAAAATTGTAAATATAAAACATAGAAAGAATAATGACATTATAATTGTTAAACTATCAGACAATAGAATTGAAGAGGTTCTACCGTTTAGATGGGAAATATTCCATTTCTATTTTAATGAAACTACACATACTATTGAAACAGAAACTGTTGGCTCATTTACACAATACCCAATTAGACTTGCCTGGGCAATTACAATTCACAAAAGCCAGGGAAAAACATTTGACAGGGTAATTATTGATTTATCCCGTGGAGCATTTGCTCAGGGACAGGTTTATGTTGCATTAAGCAGATGCACTTCACTTGGAGGAATAGTCCTTACAAGACCAGTAAAGAAATCATATCTATTTATGGATTGGAGAATTGTTCATTTTCTTACAGAACATCAGTATAAATTATCAGAACGAGATATGCCATTATCAGAAAAAATAAATATAATTAAAGATGCTATTAATAAAAATTTGAAACTTGAAATATTATATCTTAAAACAAATGATGAAAAATCAAGAAGGATAATTAAGCCATATATGGTTGGAGAAAAAATTTATATGGATAAGCCATTTTTAGGTGTTGAGGCATATTGCTTCAAACGAAATGAAGATAGAGTCTTTCGCCTTGACCGAATTCTTGAAATGAAAATAGTAAATTAAATAAAAATGGGGAACAAAAGTGAAACAAAATTAAAACACAATTCAGAAGCAAATCAGTAGTCTTAACCGCCGAAGGTATAGCCAAGGCAAAAGAATTAGAAAAGAAGTATTTGGAAAAATAGTGAGGTAAAAAGATGTTAACAGCAATCAAAGAAATTGGAGAATTTATTAGGCAAAAAAATAAAGTTTCAGTATTAAATACTCTTGTTCAAAACCCAAAATGTTCTCATTTGCTTACCATCAATCTTGAAGAAAATAATGGTAAATTAAGATTTAAAAATATTGATATAGAACAATATGACTCGGGTAGAGTAGGTGATAAACATTTATACAGGGAATCCAAAGGGAATAAACCACCTTTAGTTCCTACTATAATACTAAATAAAAAAGAACCACAAAAAACCATTAAAAAGTTTTACTACTGGGTTCAAGAGCCTATTTCTAACAAAATATCAACTACAGAGAAGTCGTTTTTGGAAAATACTCAGGCGATGTTAAAGAATGAAAAAAATCATATTGAGAAGGAGATAATTACAAAGATAGATAATTTTGGGGCAAGAGATATTGTTTTACTAACAATAAAAATAAATGACAAATATCTTGGCGATTATGAGGTATTTAATAATTTGTTACTATTAAAAGAGATGGAAAAATATGAAATAAAATCATTTAACAATGTTTGTTCAATTTGTGGGAAAAAGAAAAAAGAAGTGTATGGTAATATTACTGTTTTCAAATTTTTTACACAAGACAAACCCGGTTTTATTGTTGGTGGTTTTGACGAAAATAAATCTTGGAGAAATTTTCCGGTATGTCAAGAATGTAAATTATCTCTCGAAGAAGGGCGTAAATTTATTGAATCAAAAAAATACAAATTTTATGGATTAGGGTATTACCTTATTCCGAAATTTTTCTTTAATATCAACGAAGAAATATTAAATATCATTAAAGATGGGACTAATTCACCATCCCTAAAAGAAAGAGCAATTAAAAATATAATGGGTTCTGAGGAAGAAATACTTGATATTCTTAAAGATGAAAAAGACTATTTAACATTAAATTTTCTTTTTTTGGAAAAAGTACAAAGTGCTGAAAAAATATTATTACTTATAGAGGATGTTTTCCCATCACGATTAAGGAAAATATTTGAGGCGAAAGATACGGTTGATAAAATCTACTCTAATGATGAACCTTTTACTTTTGTAAACATAAGATATTTTTTTGAAAAAAGTGACAAACAAAAAAAAGAATATGATTTAAATAGATATTTCCTTGAAATAGTTAATAGTGTCTTTAAAGATAAAAAAATTGATTTAGATTTTTTAATTAGATTCTTTATAAAGAGAATAAGAGAAGAATTAATTACTAATGAATATCCTTATAATGCGATTAAAAATGCTCTTAAAGACATTATTTTCTTTGAAGCACTTGGTTTAATTTCATTTGAAAAGGAGGGGGTAGAAGTGAGTATATTTGAGGAATTGTTTAAAAAATTTGGAACTGCTTTTGAGTCCCCTGTAAAACGAGGTCTTTTCCTGTTAGGCGTATTAACAGAAATGTTAATCAGAAAACAATACTCTGAGGGTAAAAAAACAAAACCTTTTTTGAAACAATTAAAAGGGTTGAAAATGGATGAAAAGGACATTAAAGGGTTGCTTCCAAAGGTTCAAAATAAGCTTCAGGAATATGACGCTTTTGATGAAGGGAAAAGAAAAATTGCTTCTGAAATAGTAGATTATCTTTTATCTGCTGGAGATAATTGGAAACTCTCTGTTGATGAGATAAACTTTTATTTCTCTTGCGGAATGAGTAAAGCCGATGAAGTAGCGTCAATTATCTATCCCCAAAAAGAGAATGATACAAATGCCAAAGAAAATTGATGAAGAAAAAGTAATAAAACAAAATTCTAAAAAGACGCTCTATGTCAATAGGTAATTAAAAAGATTCTTTGTTTTGGTCTTTTTTATGGTGCCAAGTAATTAAAGTTCTGACGATAATCACCATATTTTTGCTCTTTGAGATATTTCAACAAGTGGCGCTGTTCACTGTAAGGTGTATGATTTT
>Ga0078972_1008414_pt1 | contig 21624 bp, 15 predicted proteins | sample YelNatPaOPGAMG01_FD_67568 | JGI IMG/M metagenome (GOLD analysis project Ga0078972, IMG submission 67568) | Hot spring thermophilic microbial communities from Obsidian Pool, Yellowstone National Park, USA - OP-RAMG-01 (SPADES assembly) (version 2) | ecosystem: Environmental > Aquatic > Thermal...
GTGCCGAGGGTGGCCATCTGGTGAGCAGTGGCATGGAACGGCAATCAGGGTTGGAGCGTCTGCGCCGGCGGCTCGCTCTCTGCCAGGCCCTCAGCGTTCCCGTACTTATCGTCTACTCCGAGAGCGCGCAAGCTGTATCCGAGGCCACTTACGATCTGGCAGCCCGTAACCTGGCCGAGGTATGCGATATTGCCGGCGAGTATGGTGTGCGGGTGGCTCTCGAGTTCATCAAGTGCAGCCCTCTTGTCGGCACGTTGACGACGGCGCAGATGCTGATCGCCAGGGCGCGCCGGTCTAACCTTGGCCTGCTCTTGGACACTTTCCACTTCTACGCCGGCATCAGCAAAATGGAGGACTTGGAAGGGCTTCGGCCCAACGAAGTCGCTTTCGTCCACATCAACGACGCCCTCGACCGGCCACGCGAGATCTGGAGCGACGCCGACCGCGTCCTCATCGGTGAGGGTGTGCTGCCGTTGAGCGAGATTATGGGCATGATCCGTGCATCGGGCTACGATGGCTATGTCTCGCTCGAACTCTTCAACCGCGCGCTTTGGGAAGAAGACCCCTTCTTGGTGGCCAGGCGTGCCTACGCCAGTGTCAGCGACTTTCTGTCGAGCCTGAAGTGAGCAGGCAGAGATGAAGGCCCGCCGGTGAGAGGCTGAGGCGCCGGCGCCATCGCTTCGCTCATGTACTCTTGCCATGAACAAGTGGCCGCGCGTAGCAGTACAGGCAGCCGTTGGGACATGGCTGTTCGTATGAGCCCACGTCCACGCTTTCACTACAAAGGCATGCAACTCGCTGGCCGTGGGCGCGCTGTGTCGAAGCACCCAGGTGATCGGGGTGCAGTTCGCTCAGTTCGGCGGCATCAACGCAGCCGCTCGCTTGCACACCCACAGACGCGAGGTCCGGCTGGCAGCAACCGTGCACAGCAATGCCCAGCCGGGCGGCAGCGGCCACCAGGTCGCGCGCCATGCCCAGCTTCTCATCCAAGGGCGGGTCCACCCAAGCCACACCGCGCCGGCTCATTTTGCGGTAGATCGTAGCGAACGAGATGCGCAGCTTGCGCACGCCCGCGGCAGCGCAGGCGGCCAGCACTTCACCACTCCAGGCAAAGTTGGACTGGACTCGTCCGTCCTCATGCCAGTGCACTATGGGGTCGAAGCGAAGCGTCAGTCGCCTGGCGTCGCCGAGCCACGCCACCAGGGATGGCAGTTGTTCCAGAGCCTGCCCCGCCGGTGGCACCCCCGGTTCGAGACGACTGCCCCCTAAGCCGGTGACGGTGAATTGGCAGGTGACATGCCTGAGGTTGGCGAGTGCGGCCTGCAGGCCAGCCTCGTCGCGCAAGAGGGGCCCGAAATCCTTGGAAAGCAGCACGAGCGTATGCACATCGCTCGGCCGCAGAGACACCAGGCGGGGCCTGCCGCTGTAAGGCTGGGGCACGATCGCCTGTCCGGCTCGAATGCACTCGCTAAGCCAGCCGGCATAGCGCCCAGGCAAGTCCGTGCGTCGTGAGGCAGTGACCACCGCGAGCATCAGCGCCCTCTAGCGGGGCACAAGTTCGGCGATGGTGACCCCCTCACCGCCATCGCGAGCATCAGCCTGGCGCACCGCAGCGACCAGCGGATGATGCGCCAGTTCCTCGCGCACCAGGCGGCGCAGCGTGCCTGTACCCTTGCCATGCACGATGCGTACGCGCTGCAGGCCTGCCAGGTAGGCGTCGTCCAGGTAATGCATCAGCTCAGGCATAGCCTCCTCCACGCGCTTTCCGCGCAGGTGGAGTTCGGGCCTCCCCACAACCGTCGCCGTCACCTTGACTCCCGGCATGTTGGCCTGGATAGACTCGTTCGCGCTCTTCGGCGCCTGCTCGCGGATTTCCAGGTCGTCGAAGACAACTCGCAGTCGAAGGTTTCCAACCCGCACCTCCGCCTGCCCTTCGCCCACATCTGTCACCACGCCCTGAGCTTGCAGGCTGCGCACCCAGACGGCATCGCCGACCCCCGGCGCATCGGCGCCACGTGGCGCGGCCGCTGGCGCCGTAGCCAGTGTCTGCTCTGCCTGCTTCACTGCAGACTGCGCTGCAGCCAGGGCCTCGCGCACGCCTTGGGCGTCGGCGGAGACGTGCAGGCGCGAAAGCTCGATGCGCAGACGCGCCATCTCCTGCCGGAGCTGGTCCATCTCCAGCCGCGCCTCGCGCCGGGCAGCGTCCAGAGCCTCCAAGCGCGCCTCCTCCAACTCGCGGAGGCGCTCTGCCAGGGCCTTCTCGTGGGCTTCGGCCTGGGTCTGGCTCTCCCGCGCCGCCAGCAGGCGTCGCTCGGCCTCGTCGCGCATACTCTTGATCTCAGTGAGCAGTTCGTCTGCCTGGAGTGCGTTCGGGTCAACAAGCGCCCTGGCTCTCTCCACGATTGCGCTCGGCAGACCCAGCCGTTCGGCGATGGCAAAAGCGTTGCTGCGCCCAGGAAGGCCAATAGTCAGTTCGTAGGTCGGCGACAGAGTCTCAGCATCGAACTCAACGCTGGCGTTTTCGACCCCGGGTGTGCTCTGCGCATAAAGCTTGAGCTCAGGATGGTGTGTCGTGGCCAGCGTGGTGACGCCACGGTGCACCAACTCCGTGAGCAAGGCGCGCGCCAATGCTGAACCCTCCACGGGGTCGGTACCGGCGCCGAGTTCGTCCAGAAGCACGAGGCTGCGGTCGGTGGCCTCGCTCAAGATATGGACGATATTGCTCATATGCGACGAGAACGTGGAAAGCGACTGCTCGATGCTCTGTTCGTCGCCGATGTCAGCAAACACATTCTCGAAGACGCTCAGCGCCGAGTCCTCAGCAGCGGGAATGTGCAGCCCCGCTTGCGCCATCAGGCAAAGCAGCCCCGCCGTCTTCAGGGCGACGGTCTTCCCGCCCGTGTTCGGCCCTGTGACAACGATCACGAAGTAGCCCCTTGGTCCCAGCCGCAGGTAGATGTCTACCGGGACCACAGTGTCGGCGGGGAGCAATGGGTGGCGCGCCCGCATGAGGCGCAGATGCGTGCCCGGGTGGAAGATGGACTGCTCCTCGTCCAGCGCCTGGCGGGGTTCGAAACCCATGAGCTTCGGTTCCACGGCACGTAGCTGCCTCGCGTACTGAGCCTTGGCGAAGATGAAGTCGAGCTCGGCCAGCACCGCTGTCGTTCGTTCGACGAGATGCGCTTCGCGAGCGACAAGATCGGTGAGTCCATCGAGAATGCGAGCCACTTCGCGTTCCTCGCGCAGCTGCCACTCTCGCCACTCATTGTTGAGTTCGACAGTCGCGAGCGGCTCAATGAACAATGTGGCCCCGCTGGCGGATTCATCATGCACGATGCCAGGTATGCGGCCCTTGTACTCAGCCTTGATCGGGATGACGAAACGCCCCGAACGCTGGGTGATCAGGGTATCCTGCAGGAGCGGGGCGTTATCGCTCGACATGAGCATGCGCTCCAGCCGCTCGAGAAGACGTTCACGCGCGATCGCCAGTTGCGAGCGCACGCGCGACAACTCTGGGCTGGCGCTGTCGGCTACCTCGGCCTTGGGCGTGATGCAGCGCCGAATCTCGGCCACGACGCCAGAGCACTCCTCGAGCCTGCCCGCCAGCGCCGAAAGGAGCGGGAACTGGCCGGACAGCCGACTCAGCGTGCGTCGTAGAGGCTGAGCGGCCAACAGCGTGCTCTGAATGTCGAGCAGTTCCGAGGGCAACAGCCGCAGCCCGCGGGTCGCCCGCTCCAGAAGAGGTCGCACGTCGTGGGCACCGCCCAGGGAGATGCCCACTTTGCTGTCCAGCAGCATCACGGCCTCAGCCGTCTCGCGCTGGCGCCTTCTCGCCTCCTCCAGGCTGGTCGCGACGTCAAGCGAAAGGGCCAGGTCCCTCCCGCCTGAAAAGGAGGTGTATTCGGCCAACTGGGCCAGTATTTTGGGGAATTCCAATACCTGCAGGTACTTACTTTCCATATCAATCACCAAGAAGTCATTCTACATGGACGGGCCGGCAGACGCACATGCCGCGCTGGAGCGATTGTCCATATGTTGCTCGCGACGCTCGCCGCATGCTATAGTTTGCAGATGCGTTTCCGCGCCAAACAGAGCGGCTCAACGCGCTTTCCGCCCCTGGCCTGTCCAGGGGCAATCCCAGGGAAAGGAGCACCATGAACGAATACGAGTTGGTCTTCATTATCCAGCCGAACGCGGACGAGGCCAGGCAGGCCGCCGTCAAGGAGCGGGTCGCCGCCTACATCGCAGCAAACGGTGGCGAGGTCACCAACATGCGCGATTGGGGCATGCGCCGGCTCGCCTATCCCATTCGCAAGATGAGCAGCGGTTTCTACGTCATCACTCGTTTTCGCCTCGCGCCCAACGCAGTGGCCGGCCTGCAGCGCGAACTGCGCCTCAACGAAGATGTTCTGAGAGGGCTGATAGTCCGCAGCGAAGAAGTCGCCGCTCCGGCACAGTGAGCCAGACTGCCACTCTCTTGACCTGTGCCATACTGCTGGAACGTCTGAGCAGGGGGCAATCATGTTGGGCTTGAACAAAGTCATGCTGATCGGCGAGGTCGCCGAGAAAGCTGAGCTACGCTATACGCCCGAAGGGACGGCGGTGGCCTGTTTCGCTGTCAGCGTGTCTCAGCCTCTCGCGGCCGCGAACGGCAGGCTGCAGAGAGACAGCGAATGCTTCAGCGTCGTGGCTTGGCGGGAACTGGCCGAGCGCTGCGAAGAGGAACTGGAGCGGGGCACGCCAGTCTACGTGGAAGGCCGTATGCGCAACCACGTCTGGCGTGATGTCATGGGCCGCCAAATGCTGCGGACCGAGATAATTGCGGAAAAGGTGCTTGTCCTTACCAGCGAAGACGCCGGCGAGGCGGAAAGATACCAGGATTACGAGCTACAGTGGAGGGAATAGGAATTGGCCGACAACGATAGAGGCGAAGCGATGGAAGGCGCCAGGGAGGAAGGCAACCGCGAGGATCGTGGTGCGCGCCCGGCCATGCCCGGTGGCCAGCGCCGCTACTTCCCTCGTCGCCGTGTCTGCGCTTTCTGCGTGGAACGAGCGAAGACAATTGACTACAAGGACGTTCCCACTCTTGAGCGCTACGTGACCGATCAGGGCAAGATGCGCGGCCGCCGCCAGACGGGCAATTGCGCGAAGCATCAGCACATGCTCTCACGCGCCATCAAGCGCGCCCGGCAGATAGCCCTGCTGCCGTACAGCCACGAGCACAGCTTCACATCCTAGTGATAGCAGACCGGACTCCAAGCGCATCCTTGAGGGCATAGGTTTCCCCTATGCCCGTTTCGTTATAATACCCAAAGGCGGTTATGGCGAAAGCTCGCAGTATCCCTATCAGACGTGAAACCCCCGCATCCAGACGCAAAGCCGAGTTTGATCGCTGGGTCCGGCTTGGCCTGGCCGCGGTTATTGCCCTGGTCCTGATCGTTCTGGCAGCGGGCGTATACAAAGTGGCGATCGTCACGCCGAACGAACCTGTAGCCACCGTGAACGGTGTCAAGATCTCGCTGAGAGACTACCAGGCCATGGTTCGCTACAACCGGTTGAACCTGCGCAGCCAGTTGGCTTCCTTGCAGCAGCAGCAAGCCCTCCTCGACCCGACCGACCCCAATACCCAGTTCCTCAGCCAGTACATCGCCCAGCAGATTCAGAGCTTGCAGGCGGCCGCCAGTTCCCTGCCCTTGCAGACGCTCGAAAACATGATCAACGATGAACTGATGCGCCAGGAGGCCAAGCGCCGCGGCATTGTCGTCACTCAGGACGAGGTGGATCAGCAGGTCGAGCAGTGGTTCGGCTATTACCGTACTCCGCCCACCGCGACACCCACGACGGTGCCCGAGACGGCTACCGCCGAGGCTTACGCCCAGGCCACCGGCTGGGCCGAGGCCACCTCATACATCGGCACAGCAACCGCCGAGAGCGCAGCGACAGAAGTGGCTCTGGGCACACCCACCGGTACCCCTCTGCCGACCGCCACCGTGGGCCCTTCGCCCACTCCCTGGCCCACGTCCACCCCGGTAAGCAAAGAGGGCTATGAGGCCATGCGCCAGCAGTATCTGGCCTATATCGCCAAACAGGCCGGGTTCAGTGAGAGCCTGTTCATGGATCAGATGCGCATGCGGGTCCTGCGCACCAAGCTTCAGGCCGCCTTCGCCGCGGAGGTCCCCACGACGGCAAACCAGGTGCAGGTACGCCAGATCCTGCTGGCCAAGAAAGAAGATGCTGAGGCTGCGCTCGCCAGGTTGCAGAAAGGCGAGGACTTCGCCGCACTCGCCAAGGAGCTATCGCAAGATGTCGGCACCAAGGACAACGGCGGCGATCTGGGCTGGTTGACTCAGGACTCTGTTACCGTGGACAAGGCGATCCTGGACAAGGCGTTCCAAATGCAGAAGGGCGAGTACGCTATCGTGAACACCTCGGCGGGCTTCGCCCTGATCCAGGTCGTTGACAGGCAGGACAATCGTCCCCTGGACCCGCAGCTTCTGCAGCAGCGGCAGTCGCAAGCTCTCGACGATTGGCTCAGCACTGCCTCGGCCAGCCCGAACGTGAAGCGGTTCTGGTCGTCCACGAAAGTCCCACTGGACACACCGACGGCCCAATGAGGCAGACGCCTTTCTCGCATTAGCAGCCGATTGGGTGCGCCGCCTCAACTGCCGGCCCGCGGGGTCTACCCGTGGGCCGGTTTGTCTTCAGCGTTCAATGGGCAGGATCGCCGCATCGTCCCTGGTACCGGGCCCGGTACACGGCACCCTCGCAGCGTTCGTCCGATCGTACCAACCGACGGCGAATGCCACGCCACCAGCCGGCGCCTCAGGGAAGAGATGCTCATCTCGCACCAGAGCGCTTGGGGCCCAGTCGCTCAGCGGCAGATGCCCGCCGACAGGGTCACCATCGGCCTGAGATAGCACCTGCCCCTGACTGCCGATCATATGCACGAAAACGGTGCGGTCTGGGGCAGGGACGGCGGGCGCGCGCCAGAAGAGGGCCAGGGTCGGCCCGAGTGGGCCGTTTGGCTGCCAATGGTACCCCAACAGGTCAGTGCCGTTGGCGAACGCCACCCGACAGGGGACGAACTGGGCGGACGCGCCGGCGCCAGTGCGGAGGTCAGCCTCGATGCTTGGGTCCACCGCATATAACCAGGCGCCCGGCGCTACGGCGGAAAGGTGCAACCACGGCAAGGCCGCGAGTTCCCAGCGATATTCACGCTCCCAGGCAAGAGCGCTGAGGTTGCCCTCACCGGGATGCACGATCAGGTACTTCACCCCTTGCTCTGCTAGTTGTCGTAGCTCCGCCAGCGATCGGGCGTCTGGAAACGCCTGCATTTCCGAAGCCAACTGGCGCTGCCTTTCCGGGGTTAGGCCGCTGTAACCGTTCACCAGCGGCAGCCAGTGCTCGGTGCTCGCGTAGAGCCGCTTGGCTTCGGGGTATTCAGGCTGGGGCGCCACCCACAACGGCAATTCGATGACGCCACCCCTGGGCGCTTGGGCCAGCCAGGCGTAGACGCTGGGCAGACGCGCCAGCGACGGCACAGGCGCCAGGGGCAAAGGCAGGCTCGCACCTTCGAGAAAGCAGAGCACCGCCAGCCCAATCGCCGCCCGGCGCTGCCTGCTTGCCCCACCGGCCAGCAAGGCCAGGCAGAGAGTCAGGGGGATGAACCAGCGCACCGGCACGCGCACGGCCTGCAACGCCGGCAGGACGGACAGCGCCCAGCCCCAGGGCAGAGAAAAGCTTCGCCCGCCGATCCCTTGCTCTGGCCCTAGCGATAGCACCAGGCAGACAGCGCCGACGCCAGCTGCCGTTATCGCGAGGGCGCGCTGACCCACACGTGGCAGGGTTCGCAAGAGACCCGCAAGCGCCAACCCGACGGCGCACCAACCCAGGTAGAGCGAATGCTCGTCGTTGAAGCCAGGGGCGGTGCGCATGGCAGCGCTGGCCCGGCCCCAGAGCAGGTTGGCGGGCGCAGCGGTCAGCAAGTCTATTGGCCGCAGGGAGAAGCTCGTTGACTGGGCCAAGCCTCGGCCGGAGGTGATCATCGCCAGAGAGTGCCCATACGGCAGAGCCAGTCCCAGCACAGCCAAGCTCGCGACCGCCAGAGCAGGCGCAAGGCCCAGGTGCTCACGCCGCAGGCGCCAGCGGCCAGTCGCCAGCGACAGCAGGCACCAGCCGGACACAGCCGCTGCCGAGAACACGGCCATGTACCAACTCGTGGCCAGGCTCAGAAGAAGGAACAGCGCCACGGCCAGCAGGCGCCGCCACGAAGGCCTGGCGATGTAACCCTCCAGCGCACACAGGGCGAACGGCAGCCACTGGGAAGACAGCAACTGGAGGTGCGCGATCAAGGAGAGGCGATAGGCGCCGAAAGCGTAGACGACGCCCGCCAACATGCCGGCCGTGCCGCTGCCCCACACCCGGGCTGCAAGCAAGAATGCGCCCATGAACGCGAGCACAAAGGAGCCAAGGAAGGAGACGTTATACGCTAACAATGGCTCACCCGCCGCCTGCACCGGCACCGTCAGCACTGCAAGGCTGAACAGGTGCTCGTTGAAGGTCAGGGTGCCGGGCAGGGGGTAGTAAGCGTTCGCATTCCAGATGCTCACGCCAGCGGACAGCGCATGGCTTACCCAGGCGAGAATCCACGTGTTGAGCAGAGGGTCGCCCTGGTCTCCCGGTACCGATGTGAGCGGGTGCAACCAGGCAGGAAAGCTGGCTATCGCCGTGAGACCCACGGCCAACAGCCACGGCCAGGCCAGGCGCCAGGCCCGCCGACCGGTCATCGCACGCTCAGGCGCACCGGCAGCAGCACGGCACGCTCAGCCAAAGGCTGCTTGCCCCTCAAACTGACGGGCGGACGCTCAAGTGTTTGGGCGTCATAGAGGCCAACGAGGAGGGTGTACTGGCCTGGAACAGCGGCATACGGGATCTGGACTTTCACCGGGTCAACCACGATGTAGCGCGTCAGCCACCTGTCGGTCGGGTAAAGGCCCTGAACCGGCCACTCGTCCCACTGCGCCGCGATCCGGCCGTCAGGCCCAATGAGGTGCACGAAGCGCTTCATTGGACGCGGCTCACTCACATCAGCCGTCCAGAAGAGCACCAGGCTCGCACTCTCACCTGGTGCAAGTGTGCTGCGGTCAAGATCGTATCCGAGCAGGCGGATGGCATCACCGAAGCGGTACCATTCCTGGCCGGGGAAGCGATGCACGTCCACGGGCAGATGGTGGAGTATGTACAGGGTCTGCAGAGTCAGCGAGGGCGCGCCGTCCGAGCCGCGCAAAGGGAAGCCACCTTCAGCCTGGCGCAACCCGACCCTGAGGGCGTAGCCCACAGCAGGAAGCCCGCTCGGCACCGGAACCTCGTAACGGTCCTCGACGTACAGCGCCGGATGCCAATGGCTGGTCGGGATGCCACCAGGGTTCGCCTTTTCAGAGGAGAGCAGCGTATGGCCATCAGCCAGCGAGTCCAGATGCACAAACGAGCGGTAGTCGTTCGTGAGCGGCGCCAATGCTTGCCAGTAGAGAGTGAGGACAATGGACTCGCCCTCCGGCAGCTGGTTGCGCTCCAGGTCGTAGCCGAGCAACTCCACCTCTTGCCCGAGTACGAGGTTTAGGTGATGCTCCGCCGCGAGCACGGTGCCAGGCGGCGAATATTGCCGGAAAAGCATCGTATCGGGCTCGATGTAGCATACCTTCAGGATCAGTACCGCAGCCGCAACCAGCGCCAGGCCGGCGAGGAGCATGGACCGTTGCTCCTGACGCACCTCCTCGGCAGGAGCTGGCGCCCGGCCAGGCAGAAGCAAGACGAGCAGCAACAGACCTAACCCGAGGGCGCTCAAGCGCCAACTAAGCAGCTGCAGCGGTGTATCCTGCAGCACAAGCTCCACGTCGTGCTGCCTGGCGGAACCATCAGCAGGCACCTGAACCGCGATCAAACCCTCAGGCCCAGCGACCGAGATCTCGACCGGCCGGGCATCAACTGTCGCCCGCCAGCCCGGGAAGTAGAACAACGGCAGCACTACCTGGCCCGTTATGCCCGGCTCCAGCGTGAAACGGGCTTTGCCGGCGCCCTGTTCCACGGTCCGTAGGCCTGGCCACGCGACCACTGGCGCGGTGGGCGGCTGCTCCACCCAACGTGGCAGGTACTCACCGGCGCTCGTGGTACCGAGATTGCCGCTGGACCGCTCGTAGCTCTGCACGTCCTGAGCTCTCGCGCTTGACCAATCTATAAATGGCTTGCGCGGCAGGGCATAGGGTGCGGCCCCCAGCACGATCACGGCCAGTGCCAAAGCAGCCCACGACGCCTGCGTCAGCCTCTTCCCCTCCCAGGCATCCACGGCACTACCGACCAGTAGCGAGAGGGGCAGTGCCGCAACGCCGAGGAAGCGCTGCGGAAACTCCGCATAGGCCAGGACGGGAACAGCCGACCAGACTGGCCCGGACAACGGCAACATCATCAGCATGTAGCCCAGGAGCGCAGCCAACATGAAGGCAACGTGGCCGCGCGCAGAGCTCCGCCTCCCAAGCATCGGTAGCGCCGGGAGGGAAAGCAGTATCAGGTGACCGCCGACACTCATGGGGAAGAAGGGGTTGGCGCAGCGGAAGTCGAGTGTCTGCGGCAGGGCCACCAAATCGCTGAGGCTCAGGAAGTAGAGGCGGTAGTCGAAGAAGCCCTTGCTCAGCCGCCAGGTCTGCACGTACTGTTGCTCAGCGACAGCCGGCAGCCAGAAGAAAGCGGCTGCAAGCAGCCCCGCAGCCGCAGCCAGCAGGAGGCGCGGCCAGTGCTTCGGTCGGTCGGCCAGAACGCGCCAGAGCGCATAGGCACCTAGCAGAGGGGCGAAGAGCATGGCACTGATGTTGTGCGAGAGCGCGAGCAGAGCCACACTCAGCGCAAGGAGTGCGCAGTTCCACCGCCCACCCAACCGCACCAGGCGGTAGATGCCCCACAGGGCATAGGGCATGATGGCGGTAGCGAGCAACTGGGGATAGTTGCCCTCAATGTAGATCTCGAACAAGCGGTACGGCGGCAAAGCGTACGCCACGCCGGCCAAGGCCGCCGCCAGGGGGCTCAAAAACTCACTGGCCAGGAAAAAGACACCGAGGCCACCGGCGGCCACCGAGGCAGCAGCCGCCAGCTTCATGGCCGTTTGCATGTCCAGGCCACACAGGCTCACAAGGCCGCTGAGATAGCTCAACAGAGGCGGTACGTAGTTGAATATGGGGTAGCCATAACCGAAAGCGAAGTCCGGCGCCCAGCGGGGATAGAGCACCCCCTGTTGCCAGGCGCTCACCAACTCAAGCGAGCGGAAGAGATGGAGCACGCCATCAGACGTGTTCGGCAGCCCTCGAGTGGTGAGGAGCGAGGAGGTGGCCAGCCCGGCACACAGCAGCACCAGCGCGGCGCCCCAAGCGCTGCTCGAGCGCGCTCGCAGTCCCTTGCCCCGAAGCATGGGCGCGATTCTAGCCACCAGACGGTGCTGCGTCAAAGCTGCGTCCCGTCGCTATGGCAATGCGCTGCAGCAGAATGGCCCTGTCTGCGCCGTCCTGGCCAGCCACCGGCCAGCGCGCCAGAGTGCCAGGATCGTATACGCCCACCAGCAGTTCGTACTCCCCGGACGATAGGCCGGAGGGAACAACGAGCTCACGTCTATCGGCAACCACCTCGCCGGGCAGCCAGTCAGCCGGTGGGTAGTTCCCTCCGGCGAAAGGCCCGTCCGCCTGAGCTACGGGCTGGCCTCCAGCGCCAGCCAGGTGCACGAAGACGTGGCCGTCCGCCGAAGTTGTGCTCCAGCGGCGCCAGTAGAGGGTGAGCGTCAGGCGCCCTCCGGGGACAGCCTCGCCCTCGAGCCCGTAGCCGAGCAGTTCAACCGCGCCCACGCGCTTTGTCAGCTTCACTGGAACCGCATCCATGCCGACGGTCCTGGCCGGCAGCACGCGCACAAGCGCAAGCTCAACAGTGCCGTCATCCGCTCCTACGCCGCTGACGGGTGCCCGCTGCCCATCGCCCAGCACGAACATTCCCGCCCGTAGCCTGTAAAGGCCGGGCGGCAGGTCCGCCGGCGCGTCCAGGGTGTGCTCGTCGCGGACAAGCGCATTGAGCGGCCAGGACAGGGTCGGTAAGTCCTCCTGGGTGCGCTTGTCGCCCGGGGGCCAGTTGTCGGAGCCAGCCACAGTCACAGCTGCATGCGGTGCATCCAAATGAACGAAAGTCGCGTAGTCATGTCCGAGCGGCGCTACTGCACGCCAGTAAAGTGTCACCGCAAAGCTGCGCCCGGCGGCGACTTGTGAAGGGGCGCTGAAAGCGGCAACCTGGGCTGCACCCGCGAACGTCGCCGCTGGCGCCGGGCGGGCCGAGGCCAGGCTCCCTGGGAACAGAACCCGCCCGAGTTCCCGGATGCCGGAAGGCCATGACGCACTCAGTGCGAACACCGCCATTGTCGCTGCTACCACGCTCAGGGACGCCAAGCGTGGCAGCCCGGCCGCAGGCTGCCGCCTTCGAGGTCTCAGCAGCAGAATTGCCATGGAGGCCAGCAAGCAGGCGCCGCTCAGAGCGTCTGCCAGCAGCCGGGCGCGCGTCTCTCCAAAGCGCAGGCTCAGCCTGTGCTCGCCCGCAGGAACCCCTACGACCATGGTGCCGGACGCAGTGTCGGGCTCAACGCGAGCAGGGGACCCGTCCAGGCTGGCACGCCAGCCCGGGTAGAAGAGCCAATCGAGCCTGAGAGGGCTCGCCTCCGCCCTTGTGACCTCGATATCTGCTCCATCGGCTCCCAGCCAAAGAAGTGTGGCGCCTTGCTGGCCCGAGGCAAGAGGGGAAGGCCACCTGCCGGATTCGAGTTCTACCATGTGCACGGCGGGGTCGAGCGCCCCGTGCACCCAGGCGGGCATGTACTCGCCCAGAGTCGTCAGGCCGATGGCGCCCGTCAGACGCTCGTAGTGGTAGAGGTCGGCAACACTCGTGCCATGGTCTATGAATGGGCGCCAGGGCACCAGCAGAGGCAGCGACACTACAGCCGTTGCCAAGAGGGCCAGCACTGGCGCAGTGCCACGCACTCGCTGGGGCACGGCTTGCCCATTGCGAAACCAGAGCAGGTTTGCCCCCGCGAGCCAGGCCAGGCTTGCTCCGGCCAGGCTGAGCCAGCGCCACGGGTATTGCGCCATCGCCAGGAGCGGCTCAGCGCGCCAGAGCGGGAGCGAAATGGGAAGGTTGAGGGCCATGCAGGCAAGCGTAAGGCCAATCATGTAGATGGCCTCGAGCCGCACCTCGCGCCGGCCGCCCACCAGAGCAGCGGCGCCTCCAGCCAACCCGAGCAACACGAAAGCACCGTTAAGCGTAAGTGGCAGGTAAGGGTTAGCCACGGAGGGATCAGGCGCTACCGGCAGCGACACCATTTGCCCGAGATCGAGGAAGCGCCCCTCGTAGGGGCTGGCACGCGCATAGTAAGCGGGGGAAGCTCGCACGTAGCCGCGCTCCAGCAGAGCCGGCAGGAGCGTATAGCAGCCGATGCCGACGCCCAGGGCGATCCCAGCCAAAGCGGGCACCAGTCGCGCGAAGCCACGTTCGGCGACCCAGAGAACGAGGCAATAGCCGCCTGCGACGGCTACAACGACGAGCCCCTGGAACAGGTGGCTGAGAAGCGAGCTACCGATTAGCAGAGCGGTCAGGCCCACTGGCCATCCCCAGCCGGTTCGCTGGGAGCGGCGGATGGCCCACAATGACAGCGGCAACAGCGACAGGGCGAGAAGCTGCGGGTAGTTGCCGCCCAGGATATAGGCTTCGCGCAACCGCAGAGGGGCGAAGGAAAACACTAGCGCCGCCAGCAGCCCGGCTGCAGCGGACAGACTGTCCCGCCCCCAGAGGTAGGCGCCAACCGCACCGAGGACGAAAGCGAGGATTGCGACAGCCTTCAGGCCACCGGCCAGACCCAGGCCCACTGATGAAAGGGCAAGAGCAGCAAGGTAAGGCAATGGCGGAGCATAGATGAAGAGCGGGTAGCCATAGCCATAGGCCAGGTGAGGTGCCCAACGTGGCGGGAAGGCACCGCTCGCAACGATCTGACCGAACTCAGCGGTACGGAGCAGATGGATAGCTGCGTCCGCTAATGAGGGCAACCCGGGTCTGAACAAAGGAGCCGTGGCCAGCAGCCCGATTGCGGCAGCAGCCAGCAGCCCCCTGTCGCTCCTGAAACGGATGCCGCCCGGCACGCTGCCCTGCTACTGCATGCGGCGAGCCTTGGACGCCAAGCGCTCTACCTCGCGCTGGCAACGCATACACAGGGTAGCGTCTGGCAGGGCCTGGATCCGTTCGGGCTCTATGCGCTGGCCACACCGCTCGCATATGCCATAGGTGCCCCTCTCTATCATGCGCAGAGCTCGCTCCACCGTCTCAAGCCGCTCTTCGGCACCCTCAAGAAAGGCAAGGTTGCGCTCGCGTTCGTAGATATCAGGGTCACCCTCTTGCGTGCTCGCGTCGACATCAGTCTTCAACAGATCGCGCAGGTGCTGGATGTTCTCCAGCAAATCGGCGCGCTCGTCCTCCAGGCGCCTGCGCTCTTCCTCAAGCCTGATCTCGGCGGCCATGTGTCTCCTCCAGCCTCTGTAGCCAGTGCCAGAAACGCTAACCAGCAACGATTCGGTGTTCTCTTGTCACGTGCCTGCATGAGGACATTGCCATCCCGAGCTGCGCAAACTCACTGGCCCGGTTGCGGCTCGGCGATGCGCCATCATGCCATACCATACGCGCGTGATCAACGATGTATAACACGCCCCGGCGAACAAAGCAACCTGCCGCGCGTGCCACGCCAAGCCCTCGTCGGCGTTGGCTTGAGAGCCGCCTTGACGCGAGAGCAAGCGGGCGTGACAATCCGCGCCTCAGCAGACGACGCATTGGAGGCCTCCTTATGGCGGCAGTCAAGGTCACAATCATCGGCGCCGGGTCAGCATTCACCTTCTCCGTCGTCGCCGATATGTCGCTGAACCCAGCGTTCGCTGGCAGCACGGTTGCCCTGGTTGACACCGATGTTGCCACCCTCGACCTGTCTCAGCGAATCTGCTCACGCATGATCGCCGAGAGCGGCGCTGACCTGCGGTTGGAGGGCAGCGCCGACCGCCGCCAAGTGCTCCCCGGCAGCGATTACGTGCTCAACTCTATCTCGGTTGGCGAGCCCTGGGCGCGCGAACGGGACGTCGCCATTGGCGAGCGTTACGGCATATTCCAGCCAACCTCGCAAACCGTCGGGCCAGCGGGTGTGTTCCGTGGCCTGCGCGTAATTCCCCAAGCAGTGGCGATCGCCCAGGATGTAGCCAGGCTCTGCCCCGAGGCCACAATCCTCAACTTGGCCAATCCGATGGCAGCGGTCTGCCGAGCCATGATTCGCGAGACGGGCGTCCGCGTCATCGGCCTCTGCGAGGCGTGGAGAGAGAGCCTCGGCCTGATGGCTGCAGCCCTAGACGTGCCCGAACGCGAGCTGGACCTGGTCTCAGTGGGCACGAACCACCTGGGTTGGGCCACAGCTCTCATACGCTCCGGGCAAGATGTCCTGGCCGCCGCTCTCGAGCGCCTTCACAGCCCGGAGAAGCGAGCGCTCCTTGACTCTGTACCGATCGCCCGGGAGATCTACGCCGCTTTCGGCCTCTGGCCAACTGGCAGCCAGGACCACATCGCCGAGTTCTTCCCCTACTTCCTCACGCCGGAATCGCATGGCGGGGCCGACTATGGCCTGATCACCCGTCACACGAGCGAAGCCCAGTGGCAGGAGCGTCTGCGCGAGCGACAGGCCCTCGCTCAGGGCGACCTGCCAGCAACCGGCCTGCTCAGGCCTTCAGGCGAGAGTGCTGTGGAGGTGCTAGCGGCGCTCGCCGGCATCGGGGCACCAGGCCAGCACATGATCAACATCCCTAACCAGGGCCTGATCCCTAACCTGCCCGCCGCTGCTATCGTCGAGTTGCCCGCTGCCGTAGATCGCTGCGGAGTCCACGGCAAGCAGGTAGCCCCATTGCCACAGCCAGTAGCCCACCTACTGCATACCCGCGCTGTGCAACAGGAACTGATGGTAGACGCTGCTCTATCCGGAGACCGGCGACGGGCGCTACACTGCCTGCTGCTCGATGCCCAGGTCGTCTCCCTCGACACTGCCTGGCGAATCCTGGAGGAGTCGCTCGCCGCAAACGCGGCCTGGCTGCCCAACTTCAGGCGTTAGCGCCCGCCTGGCCACCCGCTCCGGCCCGTGAGCCCGCCTCAATCAGGCCGGCAAGACTTGGGCATTTCGGCACGGGCGCCGGAGCGCCACGACCTCGCCGCCTTTGCCAGTGCGGCCCCCAGATGCAAGCCGCCGCGAACCTCGGGCGGCACTTGACAGGTAGCGAGTGCCAGTGTATCATGAGAATATCTCTGATATATCACGCTGCACGACAGCGAAAAGGTATGGTCGCACCAGGACGCAAGGGCGAGGCCTACAGCAACATCAAGAGCGCCATCATGTCCGGCGAACTCCTTCCCGGCACGCAGCTCTCGCCGGCCGATCTGGCTACCCAGTATGGCATGAGCCGCACTCCCGTCCGTGACGCCCTCAATGCCCTGGTGCAGGAGGGCCTGGTCGAGGTGCAGCCGCGGCGCGGCTACTTCGTCAGCCACATCACTGTCAGGGACGTGGAGGAGGTCTTTCAGCTCCGCCTGATTCTTGAGACGGCCTCGGCCGAGCTCGCCGCCACCCGCATTACACCGGATCAGATCGAGCAGCTGGCACGGCTCTCGAGCCGCTATGTCGCCGGTGACCCCGAGAGCTACCGCTCCTACCTCGATGAGAACCGCCAGTTCCACCTCACAGTCGCCGAAGCGGCGGGTAACCGCCTGCTGGTTGGTGTGCTGCGCGAAACTCTGGAGCAAATGCACCGCTTCCTGGTGTTACGCCTTGACCTCAGCGATGACGCCGACCAGATGCTTGCCGAGCACTACCTTCTGCTCGATGCCTTCCGCAAGCGCGACAGCGCCAGGGCGCGCGAGGCCATGCGCATCGCCATAGAACATGCGCGCGATGCCGTGCTGGAGTCCATTTTCAAGCGCGGCAAAGACTGGGTGCTGTAGAAGGGGCAATATGACGATCCCGCGAACGATGCTCGCCATCGTGAAGCCGCAGCCCTCACCAGGGCTTGAGTTGCGTGAGGTTCCGGTGCCAGACATCGGCCCCACTGATGTCCTTGTCAAGACGCGCGCCTGCTCGATATGTGGCACTGACCTGCACATTGATCGCTGGGACGGAGCAACGAACAGCCGCGTTCACCCGCCTCAGGTAATCGGGCATGAGGCATGCGGTTATGTCGTCGCCGTGGGCAGCAGGGTGGCACACATCAAAGAGGGAGATTATGTCTCACCCGATAGCCACCTTCCCGACTGGTCCTGCCCTGTGTGCCGCCAGGGCCTGCCACACCTCTGCGCCAACCTGAAGATCCTGGGCGTTGACCGGCCTGGCGTCTACGCCGAGTATTTCGCTGTGCCCGAGAGCGATCTCTGGCTGAACGACCCCACCCTTGACCCGGCCGCCGCCAGCATCCAGGACCCCATGGGCAATGCTGTTTACGCGACCCTGGTGGAACCAGTCAGTGGGCGTACCGTCCTTATCTTCGGCGACGGACCCATCGGCCTGGGTGCCGTGGCGGTAGCTCGCGCCGCCGGCGCTGCGGCCATCGTTCACGTGGGCCTATCGCCCTATCTGCTCGCCATCAGCAAGCAGTTGGGCGCCACTGTCACGCTTGATGCTTCTCAGCCTGGGCTCGACGTGGTCGCCGAAACCAGCAAGATCCTGGCGGGAGGCGCCGATGTGGTGCTGGAGATGAGTGGCAGTCCCCTTGCCATCCATCAAGGCCTCCAGGCGTTGCGTCCGGGTGGGCGTTTCTGCGCTTTCGGCCTGCCAACCCATGAAGTACCGATAGACTTCACTAGCGATCTCATTTTCAAGGGGGCGCGCATCATCGGCATCACCGGCCGTTTGCTGTGGGACACCTGGTACCAGATGGCGGGCCTTATCCGCTCGGGGAACCTCGACTTCCGTCCCATTGTCACCCACCGCTTGCCCTTTGCCGATTGGCGGCTGGGGTTCGACCTGCTGGAAGCGGAGGAGCGCCACGCCGCCAAAGTCGTGCTTTTCCTGGACCCTAACGACGCCGGCTTGGCCTAGGCCAGCCGCCAGCGTTAATCCGAACTCAAATGGGGAGGATCGCATGCCTGCCGACAGACTCGCTTGGATAGCCGACGAAATGGCCGCTCTGCAGGATCAGGGCCTGTTCATCAACATCCGCACCGTGGATTCGCCCCAAGGCGGGTGGCTGGTGGTGGATGGCAAACGCGTGCTCAACTTCTGTTCCAACAACTACCTTGGCCTGGCGAACCACCCGCGCCTGTGCCAGGCTGCGAAAGAGGCGATAGACAAATATGGCATCGGCCCGGCTGCCGTACGTACCATCGCCGGCACAATGCGCCTGCATGTTGATCTGGAGCAGCGCCTGGCCCTTTTCAAGCGTGTGGAGGACGCCATTTTCCTGCAGTCTGGTTATGCCGCTAACCTGGCCGCCATCACCACCCTTGTGTCCCGTGAGGACGTGATCTTCTCGGACGAACTCAACCACGCCAGCATAATAGACGCTTGCCGCCTGTCGCACGCGGAGATCATCCGCTACGCCCATTGTGACCCAGATGACCTGCGTGCCAAGGTGTTAGCGCGAGGTGTGCCAGGGACGTCCTATCGCCGGGCCTTGCTGGTGACCGACGGCGTGTTCAGCATGGACGGCGATATTGCGCCCCTGCCAGACCTGCTCAAGGTAGCACAAGAGTTTGGCCTGATGTTCATGGTGGACGATGCCCATGGTGAGGGTGTGCTCGGCGAAGGTGGGCGAGGCATAGTTGACCACTTTGGCCTTCATGGCCAGGTGGACATCGAGATTGGCACCCTGAGCAAGGCGATGGGCGTCGTCGGAGGCGTCGTCGCCGGCCGCAAGCTTGTGATAGAATTCCTGCGCCAGCGCTCGCGTCCTTTCCTGTTCAGCAGCGCCGTAACCGTGCCCGACACTGCCGCCTGCCTTGCCGCGGTCTACTTGCTCAAGAGTTCGGAAGACCTGGTTCAGAAGCTGTGGCAGAACACTGCCTATCTGCGCCAGGGGCTGCAGGCGCTCGGGTTTGACACTGGCCGGAGCCAGACGCCCATCGTTCCTGTGATGCTGGGCGATGCCCACCTCGCCAAACGCTTCTCCGACATGCTCTTCGATGAAGGCGTGTTCGCCATGTCGCTCGGCTATCCCACCGTGCCCCAGGGCAAGGCGCGCATCCGCATCATGAACACAGCAGCACACAGCCAGGACGACCTGGACTTCGGCCTGGCGGCCATGGCGAAGGTCGGCAAAGCCCTCGGCGTCATTCGCTGACAGAATCGGGAACGCCAGGGGCTTTCCTCAGCCCCTGGCGTCCAGCCCCTACCAGTTCAGGCGACGCTTCCCGAGGCCATCTCGTACGCGCCCTGGATGCCCTTCAGTTGTGTGGGCTCACCGCCCGTGGACCGGAAGAACACACGCCCATACTGGCGCGCCAGGCGTTCCGCCTCCGGGCGCGCCTGGTCAATGAGGTTCTGGCGCTCCTGAGGGTCCGCCTGCAGATCGTATAGTTCGTCGGGCTGCCCAGCAGGACGCAGAACCAGGCTCCAACGCTTGTCACGAATGCAGCGGTCCAGACCATCATGGTAGCCCATGATCGCGGCCCGACGATGATCGTCGCAGTCGCCTTCAAGAACGGGCCTGAAGCTGCGCCCGGACATGGCTTCGGTGTCGTTCGCCAGGCCCATGACATCGAGCAGGGTCGGCAGCACGTCCTGGAACTGCACGATCGCCTCCGTGCGGCGCGCTCCCCGTCCACCGGGCAGGCGCACCATGAACGGCACCTTTAGTAGTTCGCTGTGCATACGGTCGGCGCCCTTCAGGAACTTGCCATGGTCGCCAAGTGGGTGGCCATGGTCGGCCGTGATCAGCACCACAGAATCCTCGAGGTACCCAAGCTCCTCCAACGCGCCGAAAAGCACGCCAAGCCAGTTGTCCACGAAGGCAGCCTCGCCGGCGTAGAGCCCCCGGATGTTCTGAGCCTCGGCCTCGCTTGCCCAGGCGCTGTACAGTCCACCCATCGGCAGGATCAGGCGCTTACCGCTGTAGGCAGGATCTCGGTAGGTATCGAAACGAGCCGGCGGGTCCCACGGCTCGTGTGGATCGAAGCTGTCAATCCAGAGGAACACCTTGTCTCGGCCGCGGTTCTTGCGCAACCAATCTACAGACCGCCGCACCACCTGGGCCGGGAACCAATCCTCCTCAAGGCTGAAGCCATCCGTGTTGGCGAGATACTGCTCTACCCTTTCGCGCCAGACTTGGGGATAGTGCTCGTTTACGTAGTCGTCCACACGGCGCTGGCTGGGCAATGGCTCGTAGGCGTCGTATTCCTGCCCTCGAACCCAGGCGTACGTGTGGTAACCCCGGTGGAAGTTCATGCCCGGAGCGCGGTAGTGATAACAATCAGAGACTATGCCGCAGGTATAGCCCTCGCTGCGCAGGATCTCGGCGACGGTAATGTCCTCCTTCGCCAAAGGCTGCCAGGGGCGGAAAGGCAGGGTCGCCTGGCCAGTCATGAGCGCTGTTCGGACTGGAATGGTAGGCAGGCCCTCCGGGTAGGCATTTTCGAAGACGATGCAGTCTCGGGCGAAAGCGTCCAAGTTGGGCGTCAGGCAGGCAGGGATTCCCGCAAAGACGGGCCGGCCCCGATGATACGCCCCTACGTGGTCCTGGCGGAAACTATCCAGCATGATGACAATCAGGTTCATGAGATACTCCTTGTAGCCCGCGAGTTTGGGCCTCGACCGTCATCCCGGCCCAAAGTACGTTGCCTTGCTCGCGCCTCGTTCCTACGCCAAACAGTCGTGCCGCCCACAGCTACGCGGGTCCTTCGGGCTCGAGAGACGTAACTGCGGACAGGTCAGGACCGCCCCATGTCCACCAGTGGCCCGGCTTGCCTCTTCTTATCACGGCCAACCGGTCGCGCTCCGAGCAGTACCTTGTACCGTTCATCCTTGTAGACAGTCTCGCTCCGGCGGAAGATACGCTCGAGTTCATCCTCATAGGGGATGAAGGCGTTGGCCACCAGAAGCAGGCGTCCCTTCGCTTCCAGAAGATCGCGAGCGTCGAGAATGAACTGGCGTGCGACGTCGTGCTCAATGCCCGGGCCAAGGTGGAAAGGCGGATTGGCTGCTACGACATCGAAGCGCTCGCCGATCAGGGCCGACCCGCAGTCGCTCGCGACCACCCTGGCCGAGAGGCCGTTGAGAGCCGCCGTGCGCTCGGCCGCGCGGACCGCCAGCAGCGAGTCATCCGCCATGGTGACCTGCACACCCTCGGCCAGGCTTGATGCGACCAGGCCCACCTGGCCCGCTCCGCAGCCGAGGTCCAGCACCTTCTCGCCCGAGCGGAGACGGAGTTGCTCCAGCAGTGTCAGAGTGCCGGGATCGGGGTGTTCCCAAGAGAACAGCCCTGGCTTGGCGACGTAGTGCCACATGCGCCCACGCGCCTCGAACGACATCTCACGCCACACATGGTACTCGCC
>Ga0078972_1008318_pt1 | contig 21622 bp, 13 predicted proteins | sample YelNatPaOPGAMG01_FD_67568 | JGI IMG/M metagenome (GOLD analysis project Ga0078972, IMG submission 67568) | Hot spring thermophilic microbial communities from Obsidian Pool, Yellowstone National Park, USA - OP-RAMG-01 (SPADES assembly) (version 2) | ecosystem: Environmental > Aquatic > Thermal...
GAGGATGTCGAAAGTTCGTGGACCCCTTGCATTAGTAAGTACAATCAACGGGAAGAAACGTATGGAATTCGTGAACCGTGACTTTAATGCCGCTATCAATATAAGCAGATGTGCGGTGATGGAAAGAAGACTTCCATAACTGACAAGAGAAAACTTAATTGGACAATCTTCCAAAGTGGAACTATATGAGAAAAAGTTGAAACCAGTAGTGGGTGACCGGTCGAGAAAGACGGCGAGGTGTCTGCCCATCAGTTGGGGACGATTTGTCTAGGACCCGTTTGCCGCCACTGCTGTACACCGCCGGCGACAGCGTTCTCCTTTTCAAAGACGTTTGTCTTCAGGGGTGTTCTAGGTGAGGCCTCGACGAGCGTTGTGGGAACTTCGTTTTTCTTGGACTCCACAGCGCTTGTCTGGTTTCTGACTGGCTCCTGGTCACACTGTGGTTTGTGTTCGTGGTATTTATCGACGCAGCGAGCTGGCGATTGTGACAACTCTGAAAAGCGCGCACGGAGACGTCTGCAGCGAAACGGAAAGCGTAGCCGGAACGGTCTTCTCGTCCGTGAACGGACTAGATTTATCCGTTGTACGTATAGAGGGTGGGCTCTGTCAGGTTTGATGGGAGCAGTTGCTGGTTCAATAGCTTCACAGCGTAACAGACTTCGAACTCTTCGAGACGGTTGCGGCGCACGCCAACGAGGTCGACGCCTTTCTGTCTTGGATCGGAGCAGCTCCTCGGATCAAGAGACGCTAACAGTTCGAGTGAACTTCTGTCCTTCGTTGACACCCGACGACACCTCGAGTATGTCCGTGGAAACCGAGGCACCGGAAGACTCGCTATCGATCAGCGCCGCCGAGGATCACGCGAACTCGTCATCCTCCACGGCCAAGTCCTGGCGTGACGAGCAGAGTCTCTTTGCTTCGGAATCTGAGGGTTTGGGCGACTCTGAAAAGGAAAATACCCCTTTCGTGCGCTTTTCGCTCGCAGGGCGCTTCGTCCCGGAGGACGACGCCCTACCTGGGTACCTGAGTGATTCGGAGTCCGAATCAGAACCTGATACCGCATCAACCGTTGCGGCAGAGTCGTTCTCCCGCACTGTCTCAGACGGGGACGAGATGCTGCCCAGGGACTCGCTGAGAATGTTATGTGAACCAGATTCGTATGAGAGCTTCGACAACAACCGATTTGCAGTACATGTTTGTACAGAAACTAGGAAAAATGATCGAAGCTGGATGCTGTCCTCTGGAGTCGCGGCGGAGTTTACCTCTGGCGACGTAGACGGTGCTAGTAGCAGTGCACCTGTCGTCCATGGTGTAGATTTGACGTGCGGCGAATCATGGCAGCGCCAGCGTGTGACCGCGCCCGAACCTTCCGATTCCTTTTCACGGAGGTGCGCGGAATGGTCGCTTCTGGACGTCCCGGAAAATGGTTTGAAAATTGAGCACCACGACCGAAACAGCCCTGGGTTCGCGACCCAGCGGGAGCAGGCGAGGCGAATCTGTGCTCCTGATTGCACGATCATGCTTTTCGACTGGGACGATACGCTGCTCTCGTCGACGTGGCTCTCAACTTTAGGTTTCCGCGTAGATGACACGGAATCGTTACCGCAGGAACTTGTCGCAAATCTGGATGCACTAGAAGATCTCGTCATTGGTATTTTGGATGACGCCCAACAATATGGCCGCGTATGTGTCATTACCAATGCGGAAACTGGTTGGGTGCAACTTTCAGCGGCCCGCTTCATGCCACGAGTTTTGCAACATCTCGACTCGAGCGAAATTCGTATCATTTCTGCCCGAAGCATTTACGAGTCAGATTTTCCGCACTCGCCATCGGACTGGAAAACGCAGGCATTCAGGGCAGAGCTTGAGAGACATCCAAATTACCCGGCCAATCTGAACCTCCTCGTTCTTGGCGATTCAGTGAGCGAGCGCGACGCCGCACACGCCGTGCGCAGATACTGGCTACAGGACGCACTCGTGAAGACGGTGAAGCTCGTCGAACGCCCGACGCTTGAGCAACTACGTCGAGAACTTGAACTTGTCCGAAAAGCGCTGCCCCATATCTGTGCATTCGAGGGCTCTTTCGATGTGAACCTGTCTGTTGAATAGAAGATCTGGCGTCAACGTCGTTTCTGAAGGCTTTGGCGAACTGCATCACTTATTTGATCTTGAAAACTTGTCGCGTCGTGGAAAATTCCTCCTATCTATGACAGGGCGAACAAAAGTCGCTCTCGTGTTAAAGTGCCCAGTGTTTGTATTTCCCCGGTTTTGTTCGTGCTCCTGCTCATGCATTGGAGGGCCGCCCTGGCGTCAACCCCAGCTCTCTGAACCTTGCTTCCATTTTCGCACAGACGCTTCTCAATGCAGAGCACATGTTCGTGCACCATGGCTCCCACGAGGTCGACGCAGATGCGTGTCAGTCGCGAACAGCTTCGCAACCGCGGGCACCCGCTTGGCATGCGATAAGCGCGCTGTTGCCATCGTTGTCTTGCGCCATGTTGTTCGTCGTATCCTCGCGCAAAGTCGTCCGAACCTTCTAGTACCGAGCAAGTTGGTATAACCGGATCCACAGCAGGTTCGAGAAAGCTCAAACCGAGTCCAAAGCGCCGCATACGGTTCCAGGAGCCACGAGTATCGGTCTCGGGGCCAGCGCACGTGTTCCGGCATCTGCAGCGCAAGTAAGCACTCGCGCGCCCTGCGTTTGCACTTTGCAAATCAGCGTCGCCGCGCCGTTTCCGCACCGATCGGTGCGCATACCCCAGAGGCGCTCCTCGCACGACTCGCGGCAGCAGCGTGCTGCACCCGTTATTCAGTCTCCTCTATGGACGCCCTGCAACGACCATGAAACGCTCTATCAGCTCGCGAACTGAATGGCATTCGGAGCCGGCGCTGTGCGTTCGACTAGAACAGCACGCTTGCCCCGCTGCTGGTACGACTGACGCGACGCCAGCCATGCTACAGCGAAGACGTCGCCTCGCCTCTCTGTGCGGTGGTCAATACACACACGGCACCTTGACAATCGTTAGACCCAGCTTCCACTCCTCGTCGATATCAACGTTCGACACGTTACCGTACATAGAAGCGTCCCTGGAGCTTCTAGAGTCTCGTTCGTGGCCTCAGGCAGCACACGGGCATTCAGCTTGGAGCCCTTGCCAGTACTCGCAGATCGCACACATGACTGGGAGCGTACGCCACGCCGCGGCAAATCGCATGCGATCCGTGATCTGGTGCGGGCGCGCACTGAGCATCGATCCGCCGCAGCCGCCGCCGCAGCCGCCGCCGCAGCCGCCGCCGCTCCTGCGGCAGCAGCAACAGCAGCAGCAGCAGCCGTCTGTCATGTGTGTGGATGCGTGCCCGGGCGCGCGCGCCTAGTCTCGGGATCGACGCTGGCGTCCATGCGTTGCCGCAAGCGCTGCTTACGGATGCTGTGTACCCGTACTGCGCAGTAGAGGTGCGTTCGCAGAGCCGTATCTACCACGGTAATTCAGCGCAAACTCAAAAAAGACATTGTTTTACCAGTATTCGAAACAAAGTAGAGATGGTTGAGAAGCCAGCAGTGAATCCGGCGACACAACCGCTGAATTTGGCTGAATATCACCTGTTCGCCAAGGCCCGGCTCCCCGCTATGGTCTATGGCTACTACGCGAGCGGTGCAGACGACGAGCAAACGCTGCGCGACAACGAAGAAGCGTTTCGACGTCTACGCTTCCGTCCGCGTGTGCTTATAGACGTTTCTCGGGTCGATATCACGAAGCAGGTTATGGGCATCGACTTGTCGTTCCCGCTGATGGTGGCGCCGACCGCCATGCAACGCATGGCGCACCCTGAAGGCGAGCTGGCAACCGCCCGAGCCGTTGCACGTATCGGAACGGTGATGGGTCTGTCATCCTGGGCAACGACCTCGCTTGAGGACGTTGCGGCGCACGTACCTGGTCTGCCCAAGTTCTTCCAGCTGTACGTGTACAAGGATCGGGCGATCACGGAGCGCCTTGTGCGGCGTGCTGAGCGCGCAGGTTTCCGAGCAATAGCCCTCACCGTGGATACGCCGCAACTTGGTCGGCGTGAGGCGGATATCAGGAACCAGTTCCAGTTGCCGCCGCACTTGTCTCTCGCGAATTTTGCCGATATGAAAGATTTTGCGCAAGTGAAGGGCGGAGCAGGCGCTTCTGGCCTGGCATCCTACGTCGCATCGCTGATTGATGCATCGCTGAACTGGAACGATATCGCTTGGCTTAAGAGCATCACGAGGCTGCCAATTCTGCTCAAGGGGGTCGTCACTGCAGAAGACGCCCAGCGTGCGCTGCAGTACGGCGCAGACGGAATCTGGATATCGAACCACGGGGCCCGACAGCTGGACGGTGTAACCGCCACCATCGACTGCCTCGAGGAAGTCGCGCAGAGTGTTCGAGGTCGTATCCCAGTTTTCATCGATTCTGGTGTGCGCCGCGGAACCGATGTGGTGAAGGCGCTCGCGCTGGGCGCGGATGCTGTCCTCATCGGACGGCCCATTGTCTGGGGCCTAGCAGTTGATGGCGAAGAGGGTGTCTACCGGCTGCTCAGTTTACTGAAAGATGAATTTAAGCTCGCCATGCAGCTGTGCGGGTGCCAGAAAGTTTCCGATATTCGGAGAGATCTCGTCGTTCGGGATGCGTTTGCCCCGTACGATGTCCGCCAGATGCTCTCTGTGAAGATGCAGAGCAAACTCTGAGCGCAGGCTGGAGCAACCGGACTCGGATGCAAGGATGGATCATCGGATGGCGCTAGTGGTAGGATATTAGGTGAAGCGACGGGTTCAGGATAGCTCCCAGAGAAAAAGCGACGACGACGACTATAACAGAGTGTGCAGTGTCTCTATTTCATTCCATGCTGTCCAAGAGAGCGAGGCAACGTGCGAACTCGCGTTGCAGAAAGTCGCAAAGCCTGTTCAACCTGAAATAATCAGATTCCTAAAGCACCGAAAACGAGGAAACCTTTTCGCAGATGTGCCGCGACGGTGCCGGGCGAGGCAAGCGCGCGCAACTCGGACCCGTAGCGGAGGGCCCTGAATGTCCTCGCACGACAGCTGAGCTGGATGTCCAGGTGCTGTGGCTGCGGGTCCCTGCGGAAACCCAAACACGACACCATATGATCCATATCGTCAGTGTCGTTCGATGAAATCGGCATATCCTAAACGAAGCCTGAGCACATGGGTGCTGGGAGCGCTCCGAACTGTGTGCTGTGCAAAAACTCGAAATGCATCGCATGCACGGTTCGTTTGGTTGCGCGTGCATACGTCTTCACGTCACAGGGGCGCAGGAACTCGAAAAATGAGCACCCAAGAAACCGTACACCAACCACTGCACGTTTTGCTGGCATGCAGTCTGGTCAGGGGCATCTGCACCACGGCTACAGCAGACCGGCGCATGGCGTTGAAACCCCACTTCTGCTAACAGCAAGTGCTTCACCGATCTGCTCGCCATGGATTCACGGGCGTCCAGTTGTGTCCATGACTTTTGTTTAAAGACTCGGAGCTTTCCGAGTGTTCCCATGCGGCGCCCGAGCACGCACACACTGGCCAGAGTCGAGCGTTGGAAACTGTGCGGTGCCTGCGCGCAACGAGCCCGCACCAGTCGCTCTCGGCGAGGGGGCAAACAGTTGGCGTCAAAGCGTACATCTCTTCGTCGGTGGATGCTCCATTCGCTGCCCAGGAACGACAACCAACTTTTACCGCGAGCAGCATATGCATACAAACGACGGCCAGCAGGCGCTTGCTTGTCACTTGGGCCTGAAGGTCGAGACAATCGCTCGCAGATGCCCGCAGCGCTCACGAGCAGCTTGCTTCATCGGCCAGGACGACGCTCTCGTCACGTGCTGGAAGAGAAACGTCAGCAGCGATACCGCAAATGCCCGTGAGGCCGCCCCAGGAAGAACAAACAGAACCGAAGGACGTTGCCGTGGATCCTCAGTAACCCTGGAACCACCATGCCCAGGATGCTATACAAATCGAGGGTTTAAAGCTGGATCAGGGAGTATTTCCGGGAACGGCTCGAGGGCGTGCCCCCCGTGTCACATACCTCCCCACACACGTGGGCAATGCAGGTCGACTCGCCGACCACAGACCAGATTATCGAAACAACACCGACATGCATTCAAGTGATATGCCTCGGATGCGTCCGCCAGGCTCGGTTCCTGCATACGTACCTCTCCGCGTACGCACTGCAACATCGATGAGGTAAGTCAGATGCAGCGTCGATTTGCTGCTGCTGCTGCTGCTGCTGCTGCTGCTGCTGCTCCTGCTGGCGCGCAAATCGACGCGTATACAAACGGCGGCGTGCAACGCGATCCATCACGCGTGACGTTCAGCGGCGACGTGTGCGCGGTGCGTTACGCATTCCGTTCGCATGCGTGCACGGATGCGCGGATGCATGCACGTGTGCTCATTCGGGAGCGTTTCGAATCGCCGGCGCGCACGCCACACTCGCGGAGAAGCGGATGCCGGGCACCAATCGAGCGCTTCCGTATCCGTTCAAGCGTTTGCGTAAAAAGCGCCGTCAGGATCGTCTGTCGGGAGCGTCTTGTCGCTGAAGGCTAACTGGTCAGCTACCTGACGCGCTGGCTAATTCGATCGATCGGCTGCAAGTCGTTGCTGCGTACGTCAGTGCTCTTGTCCGGGAGAAGCGCGCCTCTCCTAGACGAGAGACCTACCACGGTGCGCGGCCGAGCGCTCTGATAGCTGGGGTGCTCGCCGACGCCTCGAGACCGACGCAGAGCTCGGTGGCACTCGAGCAGCCATGCGGGCCAGTGCCCCGCCTAACAAGGAAAATGAGGCGCCAACGCAGACTATAACTGGAAGTGCGTCTCTGGGCAGCGCGTGGGGAAGAGTAGAGGCGTGCCCTCCAGGGGACGCGCTCCAGCAGTTGGAGCAAATTCTTTTGGAAAGGAAACTGCTACCGACAGGCACAGCTGTCGATTCGTCGAAGCAACCTCCCATTTTGAGACGGCGATATCGCTCTGACGGCAACGCAGGGGCAGCGTCTGGTCCGGGGAGCTCCATAGCGACCAACCGGCGCGCCCAGCGGGCGTTTCGTAACCCCCTAGGAGAGACGCAGTGCGACCAGATCGCGGCTTCGTGGCGACAACGCATCGCCAAGGATCAGGCGAATGGCACTGCGAAGACGCCCCCCGTTCGGAAGATGCTGTTCGGTCCAGTGCAAGCGCCACCGCCGGCGACGCAGCAGCAGCAGCGACAAGAGTGCGCAATGTCGACGCCAAGCGGCCAAGCATCGTCCCCGGAGCCGACGCCGCGGTCGGCCGGTTCGACCAGCTATCATCAGCGAGTGACCGCCAACTTTCCTCAGTGTACGTCGAACAAGGAGCACAACGCTTTACAGAGCGAGCGTCAGGAGGCTCCATATGCCTCGAGGGAGCCGTTTGGGCACCCGCCCCCGGCTACCGTCCTGACGGACACCTCATTGCTAGAACTCGAGAACCAGATTGCGAACCTGCTCGAGTCCAAATGCAGTGCTGAGGAGGAGCTCAGCAGGCTGCAGCTCCAGTGCCAAAGATCCCAGAATGAAAATCGACAGTTACGTCTGCAAATCGCCCGCCTCGAAGGCGCCCTCGAGACCAAGAGCGAGCACTGGCGAACAGTGCGTGATGAGCTTGAAGAGACACGCAGGCAGTACGGAGCGCTACGACAGGAGCACGAACACACACAAATATTGCTGCAGAACGCTCTCCAGGAAAAACAACGTGCACAACAAGAGCGGGAGTCACTCGAGGCACAACTGAAGCAAGTCCGGCACACAACCGAGGCTGAAAACGCTCAGAGGGAACAACTCTACGAGCGAGAGCTCTGCAAATTGCATACGGCATGCGCTCGCCAGGAAAGAGTCATTGACGAGTTGCAACGCCGATGGCTACGTCTGAACGCAATGCTCCAGGATCTCTTCGCGAGTGAAACCGATGAAGAAGGAGCGTCCCCGCATTGGTCAACACCAGTACGGGATGCCCGTCCGCCATATTCGCGCCACGATACTGGCGCCGAACGCTCACCTCATCGATCCTAAAGTACGCAGCAACATGGCCGCTGCCGATAATGAAAACACAGCAATACCATGTCCGGTCGGTGTGTGTGATGGCGTGTGACCATGATCTAGGCACACCCGGTCAGCCGCTGGGAACGTGTTCAGCGACACTGCAGCTGCGACTTGTGTGCCAGCACCTTAACCCCGTCCAGTCCCCGGTCGTGCCGTGCCCACGGCGCTACCGCATGGGCATCATGCGCGGCGGAGACGTTCGCCGAGCGAGCCGCAGGCAGACGTAACACTTGGCCGTTTGATTTCCAGAAGACAGGCCGACGCTGCAACATGAAAAAATCGCGGCCTTTGAAAGACTGTTCCTGCCTTGCCGCTCTAACGGCCAGTGGCTCAACATTGTCTACTGTTCAGAAGTATGACCAGAAACCCAAAATGTCTCGTAGTCAGACGGAGTGGCGGTAGCAGGATCGTAGCTGGATGATGGCACGCCGCTCGGCTCCGTCTACTGCGTACGACACGAATGCGCCGCCGTCTTTCGTTTCCGCTTAGAGGCGACGTTCGCCTGAGAGGTTCCTTTTTTCTCAAGTTCTAGTTCCCGCTGACGAGCCTCTAGAACATCAGCGAGCTGCGCCTCGTCTTCGTTCCCGGCGAGACGCAACTGTCGAATGCGATGCTGTTCAGCCTCTCGTTGGCCCGCAGCAAGTAGCGCCTCGGAACTCAAGCCGTTCGCTCTTTTACGACGAATGCGCTCGCGTTCACTTATTCGTGCTCGCAGTCGCTTTGGAAGCGCAACCCCGCGTGGCAGTTCTATCCACGTATCATTCATAGCGGGTTTCCACTCGTCGCGCTGGACAAAGGGTTTCTTAGCCTGAGGCAGCGTTAAGACGCGTGCGCCTTCTTCGAGTTGTTGTTTCCAGCGCTCCGGTAGAGGAGACACAGCGGCCTTTGTTGTCACAGGACTAACAGGCACAGGAAGGATTCGACGCGCCCAACCGCTGCGCTCTGGCGACTGCGCCCCCGCGGACGCAGCCCCTCCGTTTGCATCCTCGACAAGGTTGCCCTCATCGTCATGTTGTTGGTATGGCGGCTCGAGATCGCCTTCCCATTGAACCTGCCAAACGTTCGCTCGCTGCCAGACTTGCTTTCGTAAAAAGTACCGATACCGGACCGGATAGTCCTCTTCAAGAAAGCAGACCCAAGCGACGAACACGTTTCTCGACTCGTCGTAAGTCATGGATGTTGCGAAAAGTGGGTCGTACTCGCCGAGTTCCGGGGTGGAGCCACAGATGCAGGGCTCCACACCGAACAGAGGCTCCAGGCCGCTCAGCTCAAATCGTACGGATACATCAGTCATAAGCACAAGAAGGCTGCTGCTCCCTCGTCCAGGGACTCGTTCCACTCACCTGTCAAACAGTTCTGGACGGGTGCACCAGCTCCTGGGTCCGTTAGAGGTACTCGTGAGTTCTATTCCAGAGCGTAAGCGTCCACCATACAGACGCCAGCGCTGGCAAAATGATGCACAATGCGAGGGAGCGCCGCCTCTCATCCGTGCGCAGCGCTGCGGCGTTGATGGTGACTGTTGCGATCGCGAGCCTCGACGTTGCACACGTAAAATGAGACACGAGAGGTCATCCAGTCTCGACCTGAACGTGCCCTCAGCGTGTCGCGATCGGGTGCAAGGGCGCGCGCTCCGTGCCCCCCCCCGTGGTGGGGAAGCGATGGAACGCATCTTCGATGCGAACTGGGGCGTCCACACACCCACACTACAGTTTGGGTGTTTTCCGCTACCATCAACATCAGTCTTTTGCGGAATTTTTCTGAGACTGAATACTTTTCCTCTCTTCTGTTTTCGGCTTGCGATGAACCAGACTGCCTGTTCCTTGAAGCTCCATTGTCAACAGTCGAAGAATGTTGCTAGCAGCGTAGAGGGTGCAGATTTCGTCGCTTCTAGCAGCTTGTGGACGAATTTGATGCACAGGCGGTGGTTGCGATTCGCGCTTCGCTTGCCATTTGCATGTCCTGTGCGTATTGCCCGGGGTGCGCCATGCGCATTTTGTGACACTCGGTTTTGGTCAAGGATTCCCGCAGGACAACCACAACCATCTTATGCGTTCCGCCATGTGGCGCCAGAAAGCTTGCTTCATCGCTTGGTACATGTTTTTTTGGCGGGTAGATGAGGCTTTGATAGATGCCATGCTCGGTTTCTGCGCCTAGTGCCGTGCCCTGCAATCACGAGCTCGTTCCGGTCGATTCCATCGGAGGGTACGCTGTTGGCTGCACGAGCAGGCGCTCACCGTTCCATTCGACAGAGGATCTGTGGCGCGTGATGTTGTTCATGATGACACTAGTATAGGAAGAAAAATCCATACCAGAAAACAAGTCCTAGATTGACGACGTAGACTGCGTTTTATCGTCAATCTAGCAGCGCGAATCGCTGAGCCTACACACGCTGCCCTGGAAGAGAAAGATGGCTGCCTCGAAGCACACGAGCGTTGAGCCCGCTGCGCGTAAGGAGAGCTGAAGCCTGGGTGCTTATTCATATGAATTGGATCATGATACCCGCCATTCTACGAAGCATAGTTGACGTGCGTTGCGATTCATCTTGATTCCGGTACCGAAACGAATCCCGGCGGCAAAAAGTCGGAGGAGCCACCCCAAAATAGACGACCGCGAATCCCTATACTACGCATGATGCCGTAAGCCTGAGTCGCTGCAGTTCGAATGTGGACGTTGTGCAACCAAACATTTTCGGTACATAGAATCAATTTACAGGAACGAAACGATCAATTCCGTTTTCAATTTTTATCTGATACGGAACCAAGGCAGGCGTATCCGGCAGGCGCTGTTGTCTCAGTTTTGGTGCGAAATATGCCAAGGGCCTCGGTCATGGGTCGCTCATCGCGCAGAGCCGTCTCCCCTCGACGTCGTCTTCTCATTCGCGTAGGCGCGCGCGCGCGCGCGCCCCAGCAGCTTACAGTCCTTGGCCTCGTACCGTCGTCCCGTAGCGTGCGCGGAACACGCACCTACCTGCAGGCTGCGTATGCGGCTGCCTTGGTGCATGAGTATGGTAACAGCCGCGCAGGATGCCTTTTCGCAGCGCGTATTCGAAACCCTTCCGTCCAACGATTCACGTGTTCGTATTGAGGCGAGATATAAAGCCCGGTTCTGAGAACAACCTCAGTCTTGAGCCAGAGCCGCGTGATATATCGAGACCAGCTTCACGAAATCAGTTCCCTGGGCAATCAAGCAGGGCCGTCTCCATCCCGAGTTCCTGAATGATGCGCTGACCTGGTGCTAATGGACCGTGAAAGCCTCTGCGCGAGGACCGGAGGCGTTTCCCTGTTTTCAAGGAACAATCACGCATCCAGTACAGTCTTTTCGGCTGTGTTAATCCGGAATCATGAAAGAAACCGGAACAGAACTTCCGGGCGCACCGCACCCTGAGGGGCATTGCTACCCGCGGTGCCCCGGGGTGGCATGGGGCACGCGCCTGCGTGTCGCGCGCCAGAAAGCTCACACCACTGGAAACCTGTATATGATAGTATGTTTATAGACATCGTTGCAGCGACGTTGCCGGTACGCGAACGCCACGAAAAGGCCTTCGAATATGCATCCGTCTCATCGCGCTGCTGCAACGCTCGCCAATACACCCCGTTTGGTGCGTTTCACGAGGATGCTGCACGCCGTGCGGCTAGGCCTCTACACCATTGGGGCTGGCACGGCGCTGTGGCTCGGGTATCGGTCGGTTCAGGTGTTGAACCCGCCGCAACCTGCGGGGCCGCCGTCGTTGCGTCCCAGCGCCCGACCTCGGCTGGTCGTGTGCGGGACCGGCTGGGCGAGCCACGCGTTGCTGCGCTCGCTAGATCCGCGCCTCTGCGATGTCGTATTGATTTCGGACCGGAACCACTTTGTGTACACGCCGCTGCTACCCTCGGCGAGTGTTGGATCGGTCGAGCTGCGCTCTATCGTTGTCCCGGCCCGGGAGTTGCTGGCACGTCTCCAGCGGCGGTGGTGGCACTGGCCGCAACTGCTCACGGAAAGCGGCCAAGCTGTGCCCGCAACCGAGTGGTCCTTCATCAATGCACGCGTCGAGGATGTGGACCCTCTCACCAAACAGGTCCACTGCAGTGCGGTGCACGGCGGGGCGCGCTTTTCCGTCCCGTACGACGTTGCAGTGCTAGCTGTGGGGTCCGGCACCAATGACGGTGGGTTTCCCGCCGTACGCAGCTGTTGTCACGCACTTCGCAGCGCGGAGGATGCTCGTGCCATACGAAGCGCATTGAATGACGCACTCGAAGGAGCCGCCGAACCGTCCACGAGCGCCGAAGAGCGGCACCGCCTCCTTCAGTTCGTCGTTGTAGGAGCTGGTCCATCGGGTTGTGAAATCGCAGCCGAGTTGCACGATTTTCTCCACGAGGACGCTCGTAGGCTCTTCCCTCGCTCGCTCCTCGATGATGTTTGCGTAACGATCGTGCAGTCCGGTGCTACGGTTCTGAACGGCTTCGAGAAGCGAATCGCAGAATACGCCACTGAAAAGTTTCGACGCGATGGGATTCAGCTCCTGCTGAATCATCGAGTAGTTGACGTTACCTCGGATGCGCTCACGGTGATGGACAAGTTTTCCCAGGAAGCACAGACGCTCCCGTTCGGGGTCTGTATCTGGACGGCGGGTCTCGCGATGCATCCGCTCATTCGACGTGTAGCGGAACGTCTCGGAGCGCAGGCTCAGTCGAATCGCTATGCGCTGGTCGTGAACCACCACCTCGGAGTGGTTGGCGATCCGCATCGAGCACTCTACGCTGCCGGAGATTGTAGTACCCTGCAGAGCGCTGCGACGCAGAGCCACCTGGACAAGCTCTTTCAATTGGCTGACATTGATGGCGACGGGAGGATTCATGTCTACGAGTTTTTACGTTTTATTCGCATCGTTCGTGATGAGTATCCACAGCTTGCAGAATTTGTTTCGATGATTGAGCCGGATTTCCACGAAGGGCAGTCCTCAATTAATCGGGAACAGTTCCAGAAGTGGCTTGTCAAGGTCGACGAACACAGCACCGCACTGCCACCGACCGCGCAAGTTGCCTTCCAACAGGGTCGCTACCTCGGTCGACTCTTGAATGAGCGATTTCGGTGTTGGCCGGCAGGTTTTGATGAATTAGAAGCGGGCCTGTATCCACCTTTTGAGTGGAGAAACCTAGGAGCTGCCGCCTATCTTGGGAATAGTGTCTCGGTCTTGCAATTTCCCTTTATGGACCCGCTGTATGGCAATGTTGCGTTCTGGCTTTGGTATGGCTACTCGCTATTGCATTTGTTTAGCTGGCGATCGCGGTTCCTAGTGATGATAGACTTTGTGAAAACTCGAGTGCTCGGAAGAGATATCTCCAAATTCTAGGCAGCTTTATTCGGAGATTGCCTCTGTCCCGCGTCGCAGAGGCACCTAACTGGATATCGCCGTCACACAGCTAGGGTTTTGGGGCGCTCGTCAAGTCCGCCGACTAGGGCGCAGGCGTATAGGCTCTCTAAACGGAATGACGAGCAACATTGGGACCTGACGTGCGTCCTGGGCATACATCGCCAACGCTACCTGGTTGCGACGAATCCGCAGTGACGACCACGCTGCCTACGCGTATTATCGTCCGGGGTTCGCTTCAACAGGTGGCGCGTAGTTAGAGAGAGTGCACCTTGAGGTGCTGGAGCCCTGCCAGCCGCCATCGCCTGGTACGGCGTGCCGCATCTGTGTCCTGCACTCGCTCGCGATACCGTGTCGAATGCAAGTCGCACTCGCAGCGCTGGGTCTGGTCGACGCTCGACGAAAGACCAAGCAGGTGTAGAGAGAGCAGCGAAGCGTGCGTTCTGGTCTAGGGCACCTCACGGTGGATCAGACACAGCCTGAACAACGCAGGACACCGAAAGCACGGATTGTTCGCCCAGCCCGTTTATTTTCGAATGCCTTCTGTGTCTAAAGCTTGCACCAAAAATAGCACATTTCTTAAACCCCCGTAATACCGAGGCTGCACACCAGAGCTTATTCAGTGGTGTACCCGCCAGCGGTACCACAGCAGCTGTCAGCGCACACAGGTACAAGTGAACGTCGCACGGATCCCGCATTGGGAACGCAGATGCGCCCTCGACCACGCCCTCGTTCAGTCATGTCCTCGGTGCTACTGTCGTTGCTTTCGCTGGTGCTGCATGAGCCGACAGCACCAGCAGAGCTCCCTGTGCGCGCTGTGCCCAGCTACGGACTCGAAACGTTACATTGCGAGCGGCAGGGCAATCGCTCGCGGGGGCAGGCGCGAAACTGTACTAAACGGACACGACACCTAGTGTGCGTTCGAGCAGCAGCGCCCAGCACCACAGCGCGTATTTGCCTCGCCGTTGCCCTGATGTACAACGCTTTATATATCAATTCCAGACGTGTTTTTCCTGTGCAGCGAGAGATCTCTAGACTCGGGTTCGATTCCCGATGGGTCCTTAAATCGTGCATGGATTCACACAATTATAAAGGACCCATGGTGTAGCGGCTAGCACGAGAGACTCTGAACGTCTGTTTTTGCCAAACGCGCGTCTTTCGTGCACCAGGTGGCGGTGGCGACAGCCTCGCAACGAGACGGAACGCGGCGTTTAAGAAACCCCGTCCGCAACCGCTCTGCAGCGACACCTCTATTCTAACGAACGCGAGACACTCGTCAGTCCGACAGACGCGCTTTCCACGCCGCCACCAACTACATACCGACGTCACCGGTTTGATCAGGCACTCGAGCGTATCGGGGACGCCACAGGTGTCCCGGACGCAAGGCAATGCTTCGCCACCGCACGTCGTCGTCGTCGTCGTCGTCGCGCGTACCAACCGACCTCAGCGCGGGTCGACCGGTCGTGAGCAGCACCGTGCGCAACCTGGACGACCAGCAAGCGCGAGACGCTTGGTGGCTCGCCACACTCCTCGCTTCGCAGAGCGATCCACAGAGTCGACACGCGTACCACTGCAACCGGGACCTCGCCTAGACGGGCGGTAAACACTGGATCGAATCTCGCGCACCTGCTTGCTCGCAGCAGAGGCCATGGTACTTGTCGCTGTCGCATCTTCTGCATTGGACATGCTTGGGTTAGTTCAGGGCAATGCATTACGGAGTACCTGAGTAGGCGCACCTGTTTTTGATATGTTTCTGTTCTCGTAGGTATTCAGCAAATGGAATGTGCTCCGAAGGTTAGAAAAAGGTCATGAGGAGACTCGATACCGTCACAGGTGACGCGCTGAATACGGCATTGCACGTGCGCGTCAGTTACTGTACGGTCAGCAAATGCACAGGTCAGGACGCCACCTCGTCCTTATCCTGAACCAGATGCACCCAGAACAAAGCATATCAAACTCTGTTCACACAACTGTCTCCCAAGCATTCCATTTCACCGATATGTTCTCGACGAAACATGATCAAGGGAGCCGCAGGGTGTGAAGATTCCGTACCCGTGCTACGAACGGCGTTCGAGAGATACGGATGGACAAAGAAGAGCGAGCACGCTTCTAAAAGTGACCATCGCGCGTTTCACAACACGCTACCGATTTCCCAGTGAAACGCGAATACGTATAACCGGCCCGACGGGTGATCGCCTCCCTCGATGAGATTTGATTCAGGAGAAACGGTGGGCGTTTTTACATTGGGCTCAAAGACGGGCAAACCGATGTATGTAAAAAAGCGTCATTCGCGAATGACGACCACGTCAACCCTGATGGCAATTGAATAAAATGTCCACCCACAATGCACCAGACGGACAGGATTGTTCAGCACCCCATGCATCGTCGAAGCACTTTATGGCTTGTCCTGCACAGGTTCATGTCCTGGTGCTAGGTAACGGCGCTTTCCATCAGTGGACATCCGTCGAGGCGTGAGCAGCTCTCCACGGCTGTCCATTGTCTCCGATTTAATCCAGGCCGAGGCGTGTTCTCTGTGGAAAATCGCGGTTTCTACGCTCTCGGATCAACAGACACGTCGTTTGCATCCGTACTAGCGATGTTCTTCGACAAGACGCTCTCTGCTACCTTTTCCAGATCTGAACTGCTGCGTTGCTTCTCGGCTCATGCGCAGGAGGGAGCGGTGAGGCACGCTTCACGCCGTCGGCGTCCTCGCGACGGACATGGCGACAAACAGGCACCCCAGGAACTATTGACGGATACATCGAAATGGCGAGCTGTAGTGTGACCGTCCACCCAGTGCGTCTGAATCCCGACGTCAAAGAACGGATGTAGAATATGGCAGTCACATGGGTGCAACTCGGCCTCGTACGTTACGCATTGCAGAAGAACCTGGTCTGGGGCGACCAGCTGTGAAACCCTCGAACCGATTCGCGAAGAGCATCGGGCGAGCTCATCCTACGTTGTCTCCATGACAGGGAGCAGCTGAAAAAAAGTTCACCGGAGCGATGCAGACCGACGCCATACCAATCTGCGTGTACTTTGTGGAACCCGGATCCAAGCTGCGTAACGAGACGAATTCCCAACCATTCAAGGTAGGAGAAGAAAAAGACTTTGTTGTGAGCGTGAATCCAGCTTGAAGCACATCACTGCCGTCATCGTGCATGTATATCAACAGGACGGAGCCCTATACCTAATATGCATGCAGATGAAGCTGTTCAAGTCTTCTGCTGCTCGATGTTGACGAGCGTCAGACATCATAGACGCCAGGAGGTAAACGCACGAGCGCAACGACGGTGTCGCGACGGGCGCCTCGCCACTCCGAGTACCGTACTCAGCTGACGTGGAGGAGGACGCTTTGGACGCTTCATGCACTGCGTACCTGAGCGTCCAAACGGCTCACGCGGACGCTCCTTGGCAGGGATACCAGAGACCCCGCTGGGGTCGCCAGCGCTTCCCCTTGTGAGGCGGCACGAAGCATGCATTCGCGGAATAGTTCAATGAGTTTGACAAGGCAATGACCAACGATTTGCACCGTTTGATGGTGGAGGCCCAAGGCGCCATACGAGCTGTAGCGCGAAAAAGCTGCGCACCTGCTCATCCGACTAGAGCATTGAACGCGTGCAGGAATCCATGCTGTACCAAGCCCATCCAAGACTCCAGTTCAACGCATACGCAACAAGAGAACGTTCCTCGGTGAACCAGGCAGCGAAGACAAGCGTGAACTAAAGACGGACACACAAAAAGCTTTCCGAAGAGCTGACCAACCGTAGATCCTGAGGCCATCGCAGGCGCGAGGCTTTCTGTGGTTTGATGCCACCAGCAAACACGCGTGCAGACACTTTCCGCATTGAGACTGCAAAACTTGGATCAGCGTCCGGAGATGGCTCAGACTTCCGGAACGACCAGCGGCTACGTGCCCAGGCAAGCGTCCAAGTGAAGTGTCCTTTGGCGACTCGGCGTCAGCGTTGTGCGAACAGGGTGAAGAAATGCGATGAAGCAATCAGCGGGCATCACAGGCGGCATGGGATTCTTGGCTGGAGCACGACACTGGTGTGGAACGATGAACAGGTCAGCAAAGCCGGAACGCCGTATACATAAATATGTTTATATGCGCTGGGAATGAGTTTGCTGGGCGATGTCTACACGATGCAGGTGTCCAGCAATTCGACGTGACAGCGTCTAGCGCAGCCTTTTCAATGAGACCAGGTCGAAGGTAGACTCGCCTCTGCTGAACACATCTCTTATAGCTTTCAGCGATGGAATAGAGAATATAGGTCAAAACTGATAACGTCATTCGCATCGCCCTGTGCGACTACTTGTTGTCGTCGAGCGATCCGAACAGCTGAGCAGCAGCACGTTCCGAATCCTGTTCGCATCCCAAATTCTCCTTGTTATTGGAATCTTGAGCGCCAGGAGCACTTTGAGTTACACATGCAGGAGCGGCACCTGCCCCCATGGAAATGTCTGAGACGGTGCCCTGTTCAGGAAGACTCGCATTGCCGCGCTGCGACAAGATGGTTGCCTCGGCGTGCTTCAGCTTAGCCTGCAGACTCAGAAGCTGTCGGTCCTTGTGCTTGACTACGTCACGCAATTTGCTGTTCTCGAGTAACAGCTGTTGTCGTTCTTGCTGCATCTTGTCGCTTTTTTCTTTGGAGCGAGCAAGCTCCTTTTCAAAGCTCAAGCGCTCGGCCTCATGCTGCGCACTCGCATGGAGGTCACAGAACTCTGCAGAGCGCCCTTCGGCGACAAGACGCTCCTCCAGCAGCCGCAGAGTTTCGCGGGCGCGAGTCAGCTCTGCTTCGCGCTTTTCAACAAGTCGACAGAGACGCGCATAGCGACCACCTCCTTCGACACACTCGCGGAGGCGACTTTCAAGGTCGGTAATGCGTCGATCGCGCGCATGCACAGTCTCGAGGAGACGATGCTTCTCTTCGATATGCTTCGCGGTTTCCTGGAGAAGCTTCGCTGCCCGTGACTCGAGCTTAGCGCATTCAAGACGCAGCTCCTCGAGCGAACGCTTATGGTCAGCGAGCTGGGAACGAAGCGCATCTCGTTCCGTCTCGGTGTCCAGTCGCATGCGTTTCCACTCGGCGCTCTCTTTTTCATGACTGGCCGCCAGGGCGTTCAGCTCTGCACGCACCTGCGCCGTCACCTGTTCCTGCAAACGCTCACTAGCGCGAGCCTGGGATCGCACCGCCTCTAGCTGCAGATGAGCATCTGTTGCCTGGTCCAGTAATGAAGCCAATTCCTGGGCATTGGTTTCGATCTGCGATTCCAAAGCAGCAATACGCTGCCTGGCATCCTCGAGTTGCCCGGAGAGCGATTCGCAGCGCGCTTCCCAGTCAGCGGAGCGCACAGATCGCGCTTCGAGATCCGCGATCCGCTGCTGGGCGCATTCCAGCTGCTCGAGGGCCTGCTGGTGCCGCTCCCGGTACTCCAGCAAGGTATCACGCTCAGCGAGAAGGCGTGTGTGGGCGTTTTCGAGTTCGTTCAACTGGCGCTGCAGCGCATCCCGCTCAGCTTGCACTTGGCGTTGCGCTTGTTCTGACGCATTGCGAAGTTGTTCCGCTTGCGCTACCGTGAGCTTCGCCTGCTCGATTCGTTCGCGCTGTTCGCGGAGCTTGGCGAGCTCCTTTTCCAGTGCTCGATTCTGGCGCTCCAATTTGCGCAGTTCACGTTCGACTCCGCCTCGCGAGGCCTCCACTTGTTGCCGTAGTGCGAGTTGCGAACGGAGTTTCGCTTCGAGATCGGCAACGCGATTGCGTAGATGATCAAAAGTCTTCGCTTGCGTCTGAGTAAATCCAGCTCTTTCACGCTGGCGAAGTTCGTCGATTTCTCTGCGCGCTTCACCGAGTTCTCGTTCGAGTATCTCGAGTCGGGATTGCTTGGTTGCGCAGACTTGTCGAACGTGTTCAAGTTCACAATGCAGCTGTTGCATTCGATTCCGCTCGCTTTGCATCAACTGCTGGATCTGAGCAAGCCGCACATCGACAGCTGCGAGCGCAGCTTTGTGCAGCGCTTCGTTGGCAACTTCGGCGCAGGTGTGGCGAAGCATCTGCGACTCGAGCGAACGCAGACGTTGTTGCAGCTGCGCAGCACGCTCACGTTCGTAGGAGACTGCCTTCAATGAGGCTGACTGTTCGCGCCATCGGGCCACATCTAGTGCCTCAACTCGTCGCTGAAGTGTTCGAACCTGCTCCACGATATGATTCTCGGGCGAGTTAAGTAAGCCTTGGGCATCGCTCCCAATGCCATCGACGCTACCACCAAGCGTCCGCCGTCGCAGCGTTCGAAACGTTCTCGTCAAGCGCTGATCAAGCTGTGGTTCAGCAGCTGGCGGTGTTCGAGGCTCGTAAGCAAACGCGCCGGGCGAAGCCACGTCCTTGTTTTCGTTCGTGTCCGAGTGAGGACTCGACAAGGACGCCGTCGACACGGAGACCCGCGACCGCACCTTCGGCGCAGGAGCTGGCGAGTTCAATATCAAACGCGTCAAGCGCTCCAGTTTCTCCTCGTAGAGGCGACGCTTGTTCTCCGCTTCCTCTAGCTGAGAACGGATACGCTCACGCTCGCGTTCCGCTTCTGCAGCGTTCTGCTCAAGAGCACGAACAAAGTCGTTTGAGCATCCTTGTTTGCTTAGATCTCCCTGTTGCAGTTTCGCTAGCTGTGCACGCAGACTGGCGATCTCCTGTTGGTAACGTTTCAACAGGGCTCGATCATCGAGCACCTCGTTCTGCTGGGCACGGTTTTGCACACTCTTGGCTCGTGTTGCGAATTTGAGGGTCGACAGCGTCTCCTCAGCGTGCGCTGCAGCCGGCGTAATTGCGCAGATAACCGCGGTTCGAGAGTTGCCACCGAGGGAGCTCTGCAGCATTCGCGTGAGTTTCGAATCGCGATAAGGTACATGGGCACTGCCTCCCTCCGAGAGCTTGTGAATGACAGTGCCCAATGTCAACAAGGATTTGTTGATGTAGCCACCCTCCTTCAAACGTAAACCTTCGGACTTGGCGTCCTTCTGGCGCTCTGATCCGGCCAGGTCGACGAGTGTGAGCGTTGCGGTTCGCACAGCGGAATCGCTCGCGGATGACGAGTCTTCGGCATCCCCAGAGGTTGAGTCTTCCGCAGCGCGCTCCCTGCTCTCAATCACTAGTGTCAGGATCGTGTGCGAGCGAGAACTTCGCTCATTCATGTCCGTTGCTCCGGTCATACGCTTCGCCTCGCCATTCTTGAGCAACTCACAGACTTGCTCAGCAGTGACAACGATTTCCTCTCGCGCATCGGTGCAGATGCGACCATCGCTATCCTCAAGAACCCGGACATTGGTCACGGCTGGGTTCGAATGCAGCAGATCTCTGATAGTCTCGTTGTAGATCTCCAGGTAAGACACCCGAATGAGGAACTCTCGCTGAGGCGTTCGGCGCGCAAGCTCGAAGAGGTCACGTACAGCCCGACGCATGACACCGGGATCCGCCTCGCTGCCCCACATGGTGTGCGTTTTCCCGGAAGACGTCTGCCCATAGGCAAAGACGGTGCCATTGTAACCAACTAGAGCGCTTTCAACCAGAGGCCTCGCCACCTTTTCGTAGACTTCTACGTTGGTGGACTCCTTACCGAACACGAAATCATAAGAGAAGACAGTCGGGCAGGTCGTCGTGCCTCCGGCACCCGTGGGAAGCCGGCCAACGCGGATCACTTGACCTGCGTGAGGTACAGCGCGCCAGGTCTCAGCCGCACCCCTAGTCTCTGCTTCTTTCGGAAGAATAGGACGAACACGAACCGCCACTTGAATCGCATCGGAAAGAACTGACCTCGTCTCTGCTTCTGGGAGTTCCACTCCTGACATGGATTAGAGGTGACACCGGCCAAACGCCGCTCGAAAGTCGAACGACGTCGGGCGTGTACAGTAGTGGCGGCAACCGCGCCTTGGACGAGACGTCGCCAACTGACGTGCAGACGCCTCCCAGTTTTTTTGAACAGGCCACCTAATACTGCTTCCAACTTTTTCTCATATAGTTCGACTTTGAGAGGTTGTCCAACAAAATTCACTCTTGTCCACTCTGGAGGTCTATGCTCCATCACCGCACATTTCCTGATATTGATAGCGGCATTAAAGTCACGATTCACAAACTCCATACGCTTCTTTCCATCATTGGTTGTACTTACTAATGCAAGGAGTCCACGAACTTTCGACATCCTT
>Ga0078972_1008417_pt1 | contig 21617 bp, 21 predicted proteins | sample YelNatPaOPGAMG01_FD_67568 | JGI IMG/M metagenome (GOLD analysis project Ga0078972, IMG submission 67568) | Hot spring thermophilic microbial communities from Obsidian Pool, Yellowstone National Park, USA - OP-RAMG-01 (SPADES assembly) (version 2) | ecosystem: Environmental > Aquatic > Thermal...
GGGGGCTCACTCCACCTGAGTGGCAGTTAGGGGATTACCAGCAGGTCCAGCAGGGGTTATGGAAGTTCTGGGAGGAAGTCACTCAAGAGCCCTATGACCTGGCGATCCTTAACGGAGATCTTATCGACGGGTTGATTGATGAGGTGGAACATGTGACGGCCGACCGAGCGGAGCAACTGAAGATTGCTAAGCGAGCGATCGAGCGGATACAAGCAAAGAGGATCTACATCGTGGAGGGCACACCTGCCCATACGAATGGGGAGGCAAGCTACGAAAGACTCCTGGCTGAGAGCCTGGGGGTGGAGGCACGGCCGTATTTACGGCTGGATGTGGAGGGGGTGAGGCTACATGTGCGGCACACCTTGGGTGGATCGGCTACCCCTTATAGCTCGCCTATCCGTAAAGAGGCGGTTCGCCAAGTATGGATGGATGAGAGTAATGGAATCGATCCTCCTCATGTAGTGATCCGCAGTCATGTGCACTGCTACCAGGTGGATCAGGATGAGCGGGTGATGGGGATTGTGACCCCTGCCCTACAGCTACCCTTTTCGGTGTATGGGAGAACCCGAAGGCCCTGGAAGTATGATGTGGGTATAGTGGTTCTTCATGTAGGGAATGGGTTATGTTTACCGAAGCCTGTATTACTCAAACTGAGGACAATACGAGAGGAGATGTATGAAAGAGTTTGAGATGGAGATACCTGCAGATTTGATGAAAAAGATTGAGGAGCTACCTGATCGGGCAAATGAGCATCCCTATAAGCAGGTGGCGATAGAGATTCTGAAGAAGTATGGAAAGAGGAAGGCATGGAAGCACATTGCGAAGGTGCTCCAGGAGTATTACAATTATCCTGTGAATCCGGAGACCCTGCGAAAGTGGTATGCAAGGGAGGTGGCCCATGATCCAAAGACACTTTGAGCTACTGGGGAAAGGGGGATGCTACTTCTTCTGTTTGTGGAAGTTGGCCAGAGATCTCACAGGGGTGCACCAAGATCCCTACCGACTGTACTGGGAGTCCGTGCGATCGGGGTTCTTGACGGAGGACTGCTGGGTGCAGAATCCTGCAGGGGTATTGGCCCTGGCGACGGGGCAGATGAACTGGAAGGTGCGGCATGAGAGCCCTGATTACCAGGTTAAGGATGGGGAGTATGAGATACTGCGATACGGGCTTAAGGCAGCGGCAGGAGAAGCGGCCCATTTCGTACTTCCTGACTGGGATCCCTATGGGGAGAGTGTTACTCGAACGAGAGGGGTCTTGGTGTCCAAGAGGGTTCTGTGGAGGGAGGATTAAGGCATGGAGATAAAGGCGAAAGAGGCAAGCCTGTGGGCAAAGATCCTAGCGGTGGTGGTGCTTCTGGTGGGCGAGGTGCTCATTGGGCTAAGGGTGCTTCCCAATCTATCGGCTATGGATATGATTTGGGTAGCCCTAACCGTTGCAGGGATATTTGGGACAGTGGACATAAATCTATTTTTGGAGAAAATTACCGGTAGAAAAGGAGGTATGTGATGGGTGGAATAGGCACTGCTCCTCTGGGGGCAATCTACGGGGAGATTGAGTTAGCCTTTAAGTCTCTACAGTCGGGTACGGCAGGGCAGTATGATGCCTGGTCTCGGACACATAACCGAACCTTGCCCTCGGCGGCCGTTACGCTTGGAGTCTCCAGCTCCAGCACAAACGATGCGAGCCCTTCGGGAACAGGCGCTCGGAAGATTCGGGTCTATGGGCTAGATGCAAGCTATAACCCGATCTATGAAGACTTTGTCCTGAATGGCCAGAACAAGGTAGTAGGCACACAGTATTTCTTCCGTGTGCAGCCTCGAATAGACATCCTGGAAGCTGGATCGGGAGGAGTGAATGCGGGGGATATCTACATCTATGACTCTTCGGATACCCCATCAAGCGGAGTCCCTGCGACGAGCTCCAAGATCTTTGGGATTGTGGGGGCAGGAGACGGCAACTGCCAGATGGGAATGATCACCGTTCCTGCAGGATATAAAGCCCTGCTGAAGGAGTTCTGGGCGTCTACCCAGGCAACAACATCTCACTTTGCCGCATTTAACCTGAAGTTGGTCTCTCCCACAGGCCAGATTCAACTCATTCAGTTAGGATCGGTGAGCACCACAGGGGTGAACTGGATTGTGTATGACTTTGATCCCACTATCGAACTACCGGAGAAGTGGGAGATCATTGTGCAGTGTAAGCCCTCTGCGGTTGCGATCGTCAATGCAGGGTTTTTGAAGATGGCGCTGGTGTCTACCAAGAGGGGAGCGTAATGCGATGTGGGAAGCGTTGGTGGGCGTGGTTTTGGGTGCTTTGGGGGCTTTGTGGCTCTTATTTGTGGGGGCTAACCGAGGCCGAGAGCCGGCTGATAGAGGAACTCCAGATGCGGCTCACTCACTTGGAGGGGAACTTGAACGAGCTACAGAAGATAAACAACGAATTGAGCGCACAGTTGGAGAGCTCCAAAGCGAAGCTAACGAGTCTGAGCAACTACTCGGAAGATCTCAAGAACTCCTTGATTCGAGCAAACGAGAACTTGAACACATTAAAGACCTCCTGGGAAAACTTAAAAAAGGAGAACACAAGCCTCCAGATTGAGTTGTGGGTCTGGCGGGCTGTGGCAGGAGGTCTAGTGATCTACTTACTGATGGGGAGATAGTGCATGAGCGATGGGCAGGATTTCTACTATGGGTCGATAATCCCTACTACCCCTAAGCTATTCCCTATTCGGCCTCTGGATAAGGGGATGCTCACGAATATTGCCTCGCAACTTGCCCCCATTGGGTCGTTCATGGATCTGAAGGGGGTGATGTGTCGAAATGGGGTACTGGAGCGCTGTCATGGGTTTCGTCGCTATCGAACGGAACAAGGCACTACTCCCATCGATTTACCTACTGTAGGGATGCATATCTGCTGGGATGGGTATACAGGGGAGCGGGATCTGTTATGGTCGGGTTCTCGATATTTATACAAGGTTGACCGATCGGAGGGGGTCACCCAGATCCGCTGGACATATTCCCCCACACAAAGCGGCTCGGTTTCCACTCCCTCGAACGGGTTTGCAACCCTTACGTATCCCGCCAACCTGTCCGAGCAGAATATTGTGGTCTACGATGAACTGTGGATCACGGTAAGTGGGGAAACTCGCCGATTCACCATCGTGGACATCCAGTACTCTACAAACCAGACCGTATTTACCTTTCGAGTCCCAGGGGTACAGGGAGAGACAATAGAGGCAGGCAACTATTCCTTCGTGGTGGAGCGGACGATCAAGAACATCGCACCCTACCTAGTGGATTGGGTAGTGGTAGGAGGGCAGACCTATTTTGCGGATGATTCCAATAGGGGGCTCATTGCCTACGATGTTCACTCGAATCAACTCCAGTTGGTGAATGCGGCGCAGGACCCCGCTCTCACCCAGATCAGCTGTGTGGATTACTTTCTGGATCGTGTGTGGATTGGGGGTATGAATGAGGAGGGGATTGACCGAAGAAACCGCATCCGCTGGACCAGTCCCACGGACCTCGCCACCTTCCCTGCCCTGAATTATGTCGACCTCCAGGGAACGGATGGAGAGATTTATCGACTAAAGGGATTAGGACCGGTACATATAGCCTACTTTACCGATGCCCTATTCATCGGTCGAACCACAAACTACGCCGATCTTCCCATTCTGTACACCAAGATGGATACAGGAGGAATTGGGCTGGTGGGTCAGAAGGCCCTGTGTTCCTGGATCGATGGGCATTATTTCGTGGGCCAGGATGACATCTACTACCTGAGCGGCAGTTTGGGGCTTGTACCCATTGGTACTCCTGTTTTGAAGCGAACGATCCAGAAATCGGCCGACCTTAGCCGAACCGTGGTCGTGCCCGATCCCCAGCGGGAGCGAATTGTGTTTGCCTTCCCTGCCGCCACAGGGGGCTACGAGGAACTATGGAGCTTCTATCCCAAGCAGAAAGCCTGGGCGTATGAAGAGGTGCACTGTGATATGGTGGGGTATGGGGGAGATACTACCGCAGTCTATGTGCGTGACCTCACCCTTCCTGTGGGCCAGTACACCGAGCCTGTATCCCTCTGGCGAGGGGGAGAAGAAACACGGGATCTCTTCATCTCGGTGAACGGGACACTACTAAGGGAGAGCCCCGATGCCACCGATTCGGATATTCTGGGGGCAATCCCTGTTACTTTGGAAAGTCATGACATTGATTTTGATTCTCCCGATACCATAAAGACGGTGACTCGGCTAAGTCTCAAAATTGATCGAGTTCTCGAACTTGGCGAAAATCTCCAATTTGTGGTAGAGTATTCGGTGGACCGGGGACGGACGTGGAGGAGCGCCGGTTCGGTACGGATGGGGGAGGGGGATGATGAAGTTCGGGTCAACTTCTTGGCTACGGGAAGCCTGTTTAGGTTTCGCATCCGTAGCTCCTCCTCCATTCGTACCTACGCCATCACCGAAATTGTACTCCGGGCACGAGGTCGAGGCTTAGAGGTCCAGACCTAAAGGAGGTTGGATATGGGTAGTTTTTGGAAAACCCTCACAAGCACTGCCATGGGGGCAGGAAGCGGGTTTTTGGTAGGTGGCCCCTATGGAGCACTCATTGGGGGAGGACTGGGCCTTGCCTCAGGGCTACTGTCCAGTGACAATCCCTATCAGAGGTTGGGTTCTCCTAGTGATGTAGTGAATGTGAATCCCTACACGAAGGAATACTACAATATCTCTAAGCAGAACCTGGAGAACTACAATCAGCTAATGAAGCAGTACCTGGGGAAAAGTGAGGCGGCAGAGGGTGACCTACGTCGAATCATGAACCAGATGGGCTCATATAAGTTCGAGGTAAGCTATGATCCCCTGGCCGCCCAGCGAGCCTTTCTCTCCACAGCCTACTCCTACCAGCCCGTGGTAGATCAACTCCTTCAGACACAGCAAGGATCAGACTACGCTCGAACCCTTTCTGCCGAAGCTGCCCGACAGGTCGCTAGCCAATTTGCAGGGCAGGGTGGGCTACAGAGTGGGGCGGCCCTCAAGGCCATGATGGAAGGCGCTACTACTCCCCTTGCACAGTACCAAGCCCAGCGGGAAGCGGCCCGTAACCAGGCCCTTATGCAACTCCTGGGGCAAGGCTATGCGGGGCTACAGCGAGGGTACGAACTTGCCCCCCAGTTGGAGCTCCAGAGACAGCAAGCCCAATTTGGTGTGTTAGGATCGCAGGCTGACATTGCAAACCGACTCCTGGGCTACGGAATGGCAGGGCAACAACTCTACGGAGGGCTAGGGCAGGGTGCTCTAAGTGCGATGGGGGGAATGGCCGCTCCCCAGTGGTGGCAACCCACCTATGTGGCAAACCCCAATTACAGGAGCCCATTGGATGCCATTGGGTTAGGGCTATCGGCGGGTAACCTGGCCAATTCAGGAGGTCTCACAGGCCTTAACCTTATCTCCCAGTGGCTAAAGCCTAGCTCGCCCACGCCTACACCTTCAAATCCCCATGACATTTATTGAGTAGATGGTGTAAAGGAGGTCAAGAATGTCTATTTCCAGTGCATCGGTGTATGGAGCACCCCAACCTACCAGCTGGCGAGATATATCCGCTCAAATAAGCTCTCTGGCGGATATATTCCGAAAGGAACGGCAACGAAACGAGGAACTATTCCTCAATGAGGCCTACCGTCAAATTACTACTGCATACAATGGGGATGCGTTTGCCTGGGCGCAGAATGAGCCGGAGTCCTACAAGAAGTTCGCCAAGCTCCTGGGCCTTCCCGAAACTCCTGGGAAGGTCACCCCACAGGGATGGCTTGCCTTAGGAAAGATTGCCACCGCAGAGGCCCTCCGACAAGGCAAAGAGCCCTTCGAGTATTCCGTCCAGAAAGAACCCGTCCCTATACCTCAGACTCTCTCTGTTCCCCAATCTCAACCTATCACACCCGCAGTACCTCCCCCACCCCAGGGCCCAGAGACTATACCCGTATCTACCTCAGCAGGGGCTCAAAGTCCTGGTCAAGCAACCTCTGCGCCTGTACCTTCGTCTCAACCTGGACCTAGCAAGACGCCATACGATAAAGCAGTTGAGGAAGCCCTCAGGCAAGCAAACCAGATTGCTGAACAGTCCCCTACAGAGGCTAAGATGTACGTCTCTCCAGAAGAAGTTCTGGCAGAAGGATTTCTTTATTTACAACCGGATGTCAAACGCATAGAAGCGACCCCCAAGCCACCCGCAGAGCCCATAAAAATTAGCCAAGAGGCTGGCGTTGCTGCGAATATCCTTCTTGATAAACTACAACGAGAGAACAGAGATAAGAAAAATAAAAAATACACGTTAAGCGAAGTAAACCAAATAGTAAGTAAAAATGCGGATGCCCTGTACAACATGATACCAAACCCACAGGTATCTAAGGATCAATTCATCCAGCAACTGGGGCTTGAGCTATCGAGGAAGCTGGATACTTCCTTTCTCTTAGACAAGAGTGAAAAATCTGTTGTATCGGGTACGCCACCAAAGAATCAGACCACCACCCAACCCCAGAAAGGCAGTGATTGGGGGCCTGCTGCCCCTGCACCGAACCCCACCAAATCTCCCCAAACACCTCAACCTTCTACCCCTACGTATACCTCTAATCCTAAAGAACAGGAGACCAAAAAGCTTTCTAATCAGATAAGTACGGTCACTACAAAAGTGGCCGAAGAGGGTAAAGTAGATCCAAAAGAATTACCCAAAATAAGCAAGATGATAGACAACACCATTCAGCCACCTCCTCCGGAGGTGCAGAAGCAGGTGAAGAGGGTTGTGGTGACGAAGCTTAAGCCTGAGTTCCAAGGCAACATGTACCTCCGGCTGATCGAGAGTCAGTACCAGGACCCTGATTCTCCCATCCGTAAGACCTTTGAGGGGCTGTACGCAGGGGAAGTCAAGTCCATGGAGGAACTGAAGCGGCTACAACTGGAGAATCGACAGTTGGAGACCACCGTGAAGGCCCTCTACGATGACCCTGAGATGGTGGAACTACTCAAACAAAAGATTCGGGCAGAAGTCAAAGAGCTTATGGCCAGTGGAGACCTGAAGTTGGCCCAGGCCCGAAACTTGGAGAATGTCCTCACCAACGAAATCCTCAAGACTGCAGTGAGCCTGTATGCCTCCGGGGTGCTGAGCACTATGGCCCAACAGCAGGGAAACACCGAACTCCTCAAGATAACCAACGAGTTGGCGAACTCCCTAAAGACCGTCAAAGACCTGGGTGATAAGGAACTAACGGCCCAATTCGCTACAGCGCTGAGTAAGCTATTGGCACGGGCGACGGGAGAACAGACTTTTCTTCAATTCTCTACCAAGTCGGGATGGCTCTTCGGATTGTGGACCACGATCATATCCAAACTTGCACAGTTCCCGCCTCAACCTCCTGCCCCGGATAAACCATCTCCCTATGATTTTTATAGAGAGGGGCTTGAAAGATCTGGAGTGATTAGCCCCTACGTTCTAAAAGGACTTGGGTCGCAAGGTGGGCAAAACGATGCACAACGCCGCATACTAGAACAGATAATGAATACCCTACAGCAACTTAAGTAATGGGAGGGGATATGATACCACTGGAGGAGATAGAGAACCATCCGAACTTCCCCAAACTGCCCTACGAGAAGCAAGCCGAGCTACGCAAGATGTGGCTTGATGCCTCCCTCATGGACCTACCCCAACAGGTAGATCCTGCGCTCTACCAACAAATGGTGCAGAAGGCGGTGTTTAGGCCTCCTAAACTGGAAGGTAACCTATCATCCTATGGGCAGGATCGACTACAGCTCCTCCAGAAAATTGAGGCAGGGGATAAGAGTGAGTTGTTCGGGACTCTCTTTGGAGAGACCTGGATGGGTAGTTTGGGTCTTACTCGACTGATTGGCTACGGTATTGAGAGCCTACTTCGGAGGGATGCCGATAAGTCCTCCTATATGTTCCAAGTGCCCAAACCCCAGACCCCCGACGATGAGAAGGTTTCCCAATACCTATTGAATAGGGTGCTCGCAGATCCAGAGCTCAAGTCGGTGGCAAAGACTGCTCAAATCGTGGGTACTATCATAGGAAACCTCACCGATTATGTATTGGGTCGAATCGCCTTAGGCCCTCTCATGCCCCCTACCATCCAAGGAGTACAGAAACTACTGGGAGAGGGGATTACCAAGACAGCTTTCGGTCGGTGGGTGTTTAGTTCGGCCGTGCCTGAGTTGATGCGGAGTTCCCGTGATGCCACTATCCTCACTGCCTCTCAAGCCCTACAGATGGTGCTAAATGAAGATCCCCAGACCCCTGACAGTTTAGGAAGGTGGGCTACCTGGGGGGTCACGGCCTTTGGGTCGAACCTGGTGGCAGACTACCTGGTGTTCGCAGGGTGGAGTCTCCTACGAAAGACAACGGGAACGGCTATAAAGGCCTTCCGAGGGTCGATCAAAGACCCCGTGGAGCGAGGGATTGAGGTCCTTACCGAAAATCTCAAGGAAGCCTCCGAATCTCAGTTAATCCGAGGAATGGTTGCGGGGGCAGACATCGATCCTACGGTATTGGCAAGCCTTCCAGAGGAAACCCGAAAGACCTTCGTACGGATGCAAGCCCGCTTTCAGTCCCTGAAGAACTTGGGGGAGAATGTGCCGGTCACCAGGGAACAGACCTTCGATATGCTACTAATGGCCAAGGGATACGATTTCGTTCGGGAGGAAGGCAAGGCCTTCGGTAAGTTGATAGACATTGCCACAGGGGAGCAGGTAGGTAAGCAGTTCTATGCCAATGCAGAGGATGCCCTTCGCACCGTATTCTCCAAAGAGCTGAAGAAACTGGGGAAGACTGCCGTGCAGGAAACGGTGATTGCAGAGACCCCCAATGTGCGGATTCGCCCCCTGGTGGAACTGCCTACCTCGGATGCCGACAAGCTTCTCATCACGGGGAATATCCACAAGGCCTTGGGATGGAACCCCCTCACCGGGGAGTACCAGCTCGACAGTTTCAAGACCTACCTGACCCAGGCACTGGGAAAGAAATCGGTAGCCTTTGAGGTAGTGGAAGACTACTTCGACCGAAAGGCCACGGAGCTTGACACCCTCAAGGACAAGATCCTCCTACCCAAGACAATCGAGAAGGAGAAGATGGGCTCATTCCTCGCTCGCTTCAGTCGAAACATTCTGGCAGTGGGTGAGGGGAAGGGGTTCATCCCCAACCAAGTGCTCCGGGAAGTTAAGGCCCTGGAGAATGCCGTCTCCCTCTTCGATCCTCGCTACGCCGAGCCATTGGTTCGGAAGGTGATCCCCGATGCTACTGTGCAGGTGCAGGGGCAAAAGATCGTGGTGGCAGGACCGGACGGAGTGAAGCTCACCTTCCCCGACCAACGATCCTTCACTCGGTGGGCCTTTCAGTCTGTCTCTACCCCCCAAACGGAAGGCCTCCTGCAGACCTACCTGAAGAAGCAGCTAGGGATAGACCTTGAGAAGAATGCCTCCACCAATCTCTACACCCTCCGACAACGAGGAAAGATCCTCTTCCAGGCCGGGGACATGGGGGAACTGTTCGATGAGCTGTACAATAGGGGATGGCTACCAGGACTACCGGAGGAGTTTGCCCCGCAGCTGGTGGTGGTCACCAAGAAAGCTGACCAGATGATCCTGAGTGCACGAGGGGATGCGGTAGTGGGTACTCCCGACCACCTGGCCTCCTTCCTTGAGAAATACAAGAACTATGGAGTGAAGTCCACCGAGCGAGCGATCCAACAGATCAAGGGACTGGTGAATGTGAGTGAAGCGCCTCAAGTAGGCTACCAGGTGGATGTGCTGGATGCGAACTTCAGCCGAACCTTCAAGGACAAGAAGGAACTCCTGGAGTTCCTCCGGGAGATCTCGAAGGAGCAAGACAAGCTCCTTACCATCGGCCGAATGAAGGGGCTATTCATCTATCGAGGGGCCGATACCATCTACGTACGGACTCCCGGAGGAGAGGTGAAGCATGCCCGGAATCTGGGAGAGCTGAAGGAGATCATTCGGGCAACCCCCAACCTCCCGGAGGTCGGTCGGGAACTCACAGGCCTCGATGATCAGTTCATCAAGGAGATCTTCCACGGCTATGAGGACCTCCTGGGTGAGATGCAGGGGGTGAAGGCTACCCTCAGCGACAAGTTCAATGACTTCGACATCGAAAAGCTCATGAAGGAATCCCCCCAATTCAAGAAGCTCTCAAAGGAAGCCTCTTGGACCACTTCCGCTTTAGGCCTTTTCGGCTCTATGGACCGCACAGTCCAGGAGGTCTCCAAAACCCTCAACAACCCGGAGATCTATAAGCGGTGGTGGGAGTTCCGAAAAGCGGCCACCACTGCCGATGGCCTTGCCCGTAAGTCCCATGCGGTAGTGCGGCGCATTCTCTCAGACCTCACGGAAGAGGAACTGAAGAATGGGATTCACCTAATGGAAACCCACCCCTCCAAGTGGGCCGAGGTGGCAAAATCCTTTGGGTTCGAGCTCACCCCTGCCTTGGAGAAAGCCGCCCAGAATCTCCGCACCGTCTACCAGGAGTTGGGCCAGCTGTTCGGGGTAGATCCCACCATCATGCAGACCCAATACATGCCTCGTATCCGCCAGTTCCTCCTGGAGAATCGGGACAAACTCGACCCCACCGAATATGCCCTAAAGTCCCTGGGTTCTGAGTTCCCTGGCCAGTTGCCCCTGGAGATTCGGTTCTTTGCAAAGAACATGCGCACCCAGGAGCTCATTCGCTGGGTGGAGTCTGCAGATATGGCAGAGGTTACCTACCGCTACATCCGATCGGGTTACCGAAGTCTCATCATTGATCCTGTCTACAAGCCCTTCCGGGAGATGGTGAATGAGGTAGCCAAAGCAGACCTGAACTATGGCCAGCGTCTCATCCGCTACTCTGAGCAGATCTTGGGATCAGACATTGACTTGGAGGGGGCATTCCTGAAGAAGATGAGTCTACAGGCCTCCACAGAGTTCTTCCAGCAACTCTCCAAGATCACGGGTAGCCCTGCCCTCTCCAAGAAGGAGATCAATGACATCCTGGGACTCCTGAATGGACTGGTGGTAGGATCTACCATGGCCTTCCGACCTGCTCCTGTCATCCGCAATATCCTCCAAGTCTACTTTACCCTAGGGACTCGAATTGGGTTTGCTCCGGTCACCAGAGCCATCCAACGAGTTTTGAACGAATCGATCGATGATGTAGCGAAGGTGCTCAATGAGCTGGGTGAGACCATGGAGGTTGCCCCTGCCCTACAATCGGTACAGGGCACGAAGTTTGCGGACTACCTCATGAAGTGGGGGATGAAGCCCTACAAAACGGCCGATACCCTAAACCGCATCATCACCTACTATGCGGTAGAGGACGTGTTTGGGGATGCCGTGGCCAAGTGGGTGAAGGAAGGTGGCCGGGTGATCAACGAGAAGCACTTCATGAACCTCTCCGGCCTCCGAGTACTCGATCCCACCGACCAACTGAACATCCTACAGACGCTGAAGACCAAGGGCCCGGATGCGGCGAAACTGGAGTTCGTCCGCAAGATGATCTATGAAACCCAGTTCCCCTACTCCTCTGCCGAGAACCCCATGATCTTCCATGGGTTGTGGGGGCGGTTGTTCGGAGGATTTGGAACGTACAGTGCCTTCTATATCCAGAACCTCTTGCGAGGTATCAAGAATGCAGGACTTCCGGGGGCAGCGGCCTTTGTGGGCCGTACGGCTGCGGTGTCGGCAGCGGCGTACCTCGCCTTTGAGAAACTCCTGAAGATCCCTGCTACGGCCTTCATGCCCTGGGGCCAGGCACTATTCACAGGTAGCCCCCTCTTTAACCTCTTCCACCAGACACTACAGGCTACCCAACCCGGCTACAAGGGCGACATCTCTCGCCACGATCTCCTCACCCAGTGGGGGCGGCTACTTGTGCCGGGAGGTGTCCAAATGAAGGCGATCCAGGGCGCATTGGAAGCTGCCGATCGGGGGGATACCTACGAAGCACTCGTACGGGCCTTAGGCTTTGCCTACGTCACCGACTGAAGCACCCGATCAATCTCCTGAGCGGAGGGAATATTCTTCACAAAGACATAGACCTCATTGGTCCACTGGTTCGATTCCTCCACCTCTACCCCACGGGGAGATAGAATCTGGATACACCCCATCTGCTTCAACTGATTCACAATCTCGGTAACCTGCTTTGCGGTTGCATACTTATACATCCTCTGGAGGAGAATATTCCTCTTAATCGAACCAGCCCTCTTGATGTAATAGAGGGCCCTCTCAGTCTCCAAAGACCACTTCCGCTGGATGGAAGCGGCCGACAGTTGCTCAATAGCCTCCTTGTTTGCCTCGAAGGTGGAATGTAGGAGTCGATCGGCCAAGAGGATGTCCTCGGCCTCTATCTCAGAGCCAATCTCATATCGTTGTGCCCTCACCAGTAAGGCAATCCGAAGAAGTAGGGTATCCATTCGGGCCTTGCGGTTTCGCTCATCGGTGGATGCCCCGCTCTTAGGATCAAGCACCCTCTCCAAAAACTCCCGATACCACTGGGTATAGAGGGCATAGGCATTCTCCGATAGGTGGTAAGTTCCTGTGGCGTTCTCCGCAATCCACGCAAGCCTCTTCGCCAGTTCCGTAATGTCGGGCGCACCCGGAATTTGGATGGGCACAGGATACACCCGATTGGCGTGTTCCTCATGCACCACAATGGTGCGGCTCATGAACCCCCCTCCCAAGGCGGCCTCAGGGAGAGCGGCCATCTGTTCGGGTGTCAACCCACCCAGCAGGGTCACATACTCATCCTGTAGTTTCTTTAGGCCTCCTGTCTTGGTCTCCCGTTCGTTCCCTAGGGCCCGTCCGTCATAGAGGGAGGTAAGCAAGGTAATTAGACCTTCCTTGTAGGCCTTAGAGTCCAGGAGGCTGGATAACTCGCTCACCATAATGGCCAGTTGGGAGTGGAGAGTCTCCTTCTTAAACATCCCCGTCTCCTCATCATAGTACTTCTCCTCCCGGCTCTCCAGCTTCTCATAGAGGGCCTCCGGGGTAATCTCCCCTCGCAGGGAGTAGATCTTCTTCCGCACGGCTATCCTCTTGGAACTACAGAACAGGTGGTAGATGGAAAGGATACGGTCCACGAAATCGATCACGGTGGTTTTCTTCAGGAGTCCGGGGGGAGCGCTCAGAATCACATAGAGGTTGGGAAGAAGCGCAGAGGGATACCAGCTGATCCAGGCATCCCGCTTTAGGGCCGTACTCACCGCAAATAGCCCGGCCCACAGGGTAAAGAGGGTACTTGTACCGATGCCCTTGAGGGCGAGGCAGAGGTCGCTACAGAATCCTGTGGGGACCAGGGCATCCTGGCGGGCCTCTCTCTCCTTATCAATGAGGTGAGGTTCCCAAAAAGCCCGAAAGCCCTCTAATCGGTAGGGTATAGGGGCTTCCAGTTCCCGGTAGGGGTTTTTCTGTAGCTCAATGTCTACAGTTGTAGAGCCTCCAGCTGGGCCAGATTCTTCCCGATCTCGACTTCCACGGGAAACTTCACCGTCCTTCCGTAGTACAACACGGGCCATTCCATCTCCTCCTTCATGATTCTCGCAATGGCAAGGGCATCCTCCTCATCCACCTCATACACCAACTGGTCATGCACCTGGAGGACCAATTGAGCTGTAGGATACTCCCGAAGTAGTCGATGAAACAAGCGGATCATCGCTCGATTCATAATGTGGGCCGCAGCCCCCTGGCAGGGCGTATTCAGGGCCTCCTTCCCAATATCCGAGATATTTCCATACAGGAATCGTACTCGGTTCATGAATGTCTTGGTATAGCGGTTCTTGACCCCTTCCTCCATGGACCTCCTGTACCACTGGGCAAACACCTTGAACTTCTCGAACTTCCTCTGCCGTAGTTTCTTGTACTCCGGGAAGGACAAACGGAGCTGGGGCACTTCGGTCACGATGTTCATGTAGACTTCCTGCTCCCCACCCCCATACTGTGTGCCAAACTGATCGATCTTCGCGGCTCGACGGCACAGCGACCAATTGGGGTCGGATTCATCGATTCCAAAGAGCACCTTGGTGTTTATATCGTGGAGATTCTGTCCGGTCTCAAAGATCTCGATGAGGAGGGGATCTTGGCTCTCATAGGCAAGAGTGCCTACCTCCAGGTTCGAGTAATCGGCGCTCAGGAGCACTCGGCCTTTGGGAGCAACGAAGATCCGGCGGAACTCCTTGTCCTTCTTGGGCATGTTCTGGGCGTTTGGTTGTCGGCTGGACAGCCTACCTGTCACTGTCCCATGGATCATGTAGGAGGGGTACAGCCGGCCATCCTTCACATTAGGGAAATCCACGAAGGTGGATAGGAGGGTGCAGAGCGAGGCATACCTCTCGTACTTCTCGATCCAGGCAATCTGCTTCTCTAGCTGGGCCTTCTCCTGGAGGTGCTCTTCGGTGGGTCGCTTGAGGGCCTCCAAGTACTGGATACGACCCACATAGCCGTAGAGGAGGTGCAGGCGGGCCTTTTTGTCCAGCTGTTCCTTTCGGGTCTTTTCTGTGCGGCGAACGGAGATATGGGGTGGTAGGTAGAAGGGCTTCACGGACTGGAGGATCGCCCGGTATTGGGCGAGAGTCTCCTTCTTTTTCGTTCCCTCCCGTGTCTTCTCCAGCTCCACGTGCTTCTTCCACGCCTCAGGCACTACCCCAAACAGTAGGTATCGTAGACACAGCTCCGAGCGTAGATCGAAGTAGTCAGGGAGTCCCCAATCTGCCTTAAGTTCCTGATCAAGGGCATCTCGCTCCTCTTCCCGCCTTTTCTTCCACTCCAGGTGTGCTTGCCGGTCATATCCAATTCCGTTCAGGCTCATGTAGACAATGGGTTGCACGAGCTTGAGGGATTCCTCGTAGTAGACACGGGAAGAGCCGGGGAACTTCTGCTCCAACTCCTCCAGTTCCTTCAGAAGTTCCGGTAGGATACGGTGCAGTACTATGGTATCCCTGGCATTGTAGGTGCGTAGTTCCTCGTCATTGATCTCCAGGATGTGCTGGGTGCGCTCACTTCCCGCTAGCGTTCCCTTCCAGTACTGGTAGTCCTCCGCATACACCGAGGCGATGAAGGCTAAGTCGTGGGGTAGTTCCGCATGGGTCGTGTGGTGAATTAGAAGGATGTCGTGGGTAAGGAGTTCCCAGTTGTAGCGAAACCCATTCTTCAAAAGAACGGCTATATCAAAGGGGGCGTTCTGGAACATGGTGGGACAGGTGCAGAATAGTCGGTTGAGCTCCTCCCGCACGATCGCTTCCTGCGGGGCGGTCCAGTAGGCCGATCCCCCCTTCTTCAGAAAAGGAACAACCAATGCATTCTCTCCATCCAGGGCCAGCCCGACCATCACCACTCGCCGCTCGGCAAAGGCAGTTTCAGTGTCCACAGCCACTAGGGCCTTTCGGCGGATGGCCTCCCGCACAAACTCCCGTACGTCCTCTACGGTAGGCCGAAGATTGAAATGCTCGATAGGTCGGCAGTAGCCTCGTTCGGCGATTCGCTTGGCCTTTGCGATGTCCTCCTCGAACACCAGTACCAGATCGGCTGTGCCCTTCCCTCGATCGTTGAATCGGCCCTTCTGGAGGAGATAGGAGGGATGGTAGGTGGGGATGAATACACAGTCGCACGGTTGGGCAGTGGGATCATGCACCACTGACTGCCAGTTGAGGTCCACCTCATAGACCCCTCCCCGCACCGTGGAGATTTTGTCCTTGAGGCCGAAGGCTCTAGCTACCGCTCCCCCAAACCCTACAATCACCCGTGCTCCCCGCTCCCGCACGAGGTATTCGATCTCCTTCCAGAAGTAGGGTAGTTCTACTTCTAGGGCTTCTCGGGCCTCAGGGCTCTGGATGTCATTGTTCGGGGGGCGAACGGTGAGGAGGTTGGTGATCCACACCGAACCTCGATAGATGAGCTGTCGGGAGAGTACCCCCGAAAGTAGTCTTCCGCTAGGGCCCACGAATGGTTCCCCCTTTGTGGCCTCTTCCTCCCCTGGAGCTTCTCCCACCAGCACCATCTTGATCTGCCCTTCGTCGGGCCCAATCCCCCACACATGGTTCTGCATATTGAGGGCGTAGACTTCCGATTCTAACCCTTCTCGGATATACCGCATGGCGAGAGTCTCCTTTATAGAAGTTTGACTCGATAGATTGTTCGAGGCGGGATGGACAACCTCCACTTCGGATATTTCTGGGTGAACTGGATCATCTGCTCAGGTTTGATCCCTTCCCCCTGCTCTAGCCAATATCCTTGGGGATATAGGTTGAGGGGGTATCCATCGGTAGGATCTGCACCGAATGTGGTGAGTTGCATGAGCAGTGCATGTCCCATGACTCCCTTCCACGTCCTATCGGTGCATCGGATCACCAATAGATCTGCATATTGCCCTGCTCGGCCAATCTCCTCGGTGATAATGGCCACATTGATCAGTACGTTCGGTAGGGGCTCTCGAACCTTCAGGCTATAGAGAACTCCATATAGTAGGTCATCTGGCCACTCATCAAATAGAATCCATATCGATCCCTTCTGCGTGGGTAGGGCAGATCGGATGGTTGCTCGAAGGGTATCGGCCATTTGAGAGGGGGAATCATTACCCTCCAGGGCAAGGGTGGGCACAATGCCCACCACTCCCTGAAGTCCCGCAACCCATAGATTCTGTAACGCAACGGATGTCAGTTTCATACTGGGTTATGCCGTGAGGAACTTTTTCACTTCCAGGTAACCTGATCCATCGTTGCGGTTGCCTATAATAGCGATTGCCTGCTTTCCAACCGCATCTTCGGTGTCGAAACCCGATGGATCGTAGGGGATGCCGAAAACCTCACAGAAGGTGCGTAGACGGCTTCCTGCCATCATTCCCCCATCTTTATGCAGGGGGGAGGGCAGGAGTACATAATGGTTGATCTTTCGGCTCATGAACTTGCCCTCGGTGATCGTGAGTTCCACGATCAGTTGAGGGGCATGGGATGTTTTCGATTCCCCAATTTCGACCTTGGTAATCTGGACGGGATACCGCCCAGGTTCTAGATCCTCGTTCTTGGGGAAGTCCTGCAGGTTACCTACATTTACTCTCATCTCTTTTTCTCCTTCTTTTCCCGAATATCATTTCGGGAAGTTTATATAACCATCCATACAGGATGGTGATGGCCACAACTGCTATCCATTGCCTCCAGCTCATCAGGCAATGCCCCCCAGCTGTACGATCTTGTCGTACGTAAGGTTCTGGATAATGGGGGGTAGTTTTGCTAATCTTGTCCGTGCCTGATAGAATTGGTAAGGCTTGGTATATGCCTCATATACGTAGGCAGGCTCTCCTGTGCGTCCCTGCCTACACACCATATAGTAGTACTCATCGAAGTAGCCTCCCAGGGACTCTCGCATTTTCCCCACAAGATCGGGTCGTCCAATAATGCGACCTGTAATCTCATCTTTCTCTATGGTCGTCCAGGCCGTGCCCACTACATGGTAGGGGATGTCCTGGAGTAGGGTAACGATGCTCCAGATGCGCTGGCGTAGCATTCCATAATCATCAAACAGGGCTTTATCCTTTCCTGAGGAATCTGCCCAGTTGGCGATCGATCGGTTCTCCCGAACGATCTCATCCAGAAGTAGCTCGCCCAAAGATGTGAACCCATCGATAACGATGGTCTCCACGGGGAATCCCAGGGCATTTTTATCTTTCCGCAACGCCAGGAGGATCTGCAGGATGGTTTGATATACCTTCTCCTCTCGCACGATGTCGATATAGGGGATGTCTCTACCTTGCAACGTTTTGAGCCCCTTATCGGTATTGATGATGAAGGGATGGGGGAAGGTAGCTGCTGCGGTAGTCTTCCCACTTCCCATCTCGCCATAAAGGAGAACCCTGATATGAGGATCTCCTTTGTCCTTTGTGGTGTACTTCACCCGATCTAACCAGGCAGGCTTGCCGATAGTGACGGGTTTCTGTACGTTTTCATTTGCCATATATACCTCCCTAAACTACTAATTGTTATCAGACAAGATAGTGAATAGAACCTCTATGAGCCGAGAGTTGTCGTATATCCGTTGGGCAGTCTCGTTCGTAGCATATAGCTTCTCCACACCCTGCATGTAACGGAACATTCTCCCTGCAGGGTTCTGGTGGAACGATATGGCCTGAAGCATCTTCCATAGCTTCTCCCAATGTTCATCATTCTTGCTGTTCAGTACATCACGCATGAGAACGGTGAGGTAGCCGATAGTCGCCCAGGTTGTATATACCACCAGTTCCTGCTCCCGCTCGTTCAAAGATCGTATTTCCCTAAGGGTGCGAAATGGGGGTGGCGTTGGGATCGGCTGTTCCGCCATCAATAGGCTCGCCGCCCAGAACATGATGACGATAATTAGTTTTGAACGCATTCCATACCTCCTTACCATTTGATTTTTGAATATTAGGGAACTCCGATATGTCCCCATAGTCCAACTGGAATCCCCTGGTATACAGGAGATCCATGTAGACATCCCCGAACTGGCTCATGGACTGGCCGTTGCGGGGAAATAGACGTAGGGCATTCTCGATGGTTGGTTGAGCTTCAAAGGCACAGATTTTCTGGTAGATCTCATCCACTATCCCACTGAGCATGATATTGTATTGGTTGATATAGGCAGGAGATCGATAGATGAGGCTGGACAAGGCGCTCTGGGTATTGATTCCCTTGGCAAGCTTTCTATAATAGAGCACCTCCACCAGCACCCCTTCCACCTGTACGGGAGTTCCCATGAGATAGAGGGTGACCTGATCCTCGATAGCCACCTTCTTCATCGTGCCCTCGATGCTCCACCCCGTTGTTTTGGTCTCTAAAATGAACAAATGGGCAGGATTTGACTTCATCCGAACAATTCGATCGATTCGACCTGATATAGGGAATCCATTGTGGAGTTGGAATAGGAGGGGCAGTTCCACATGCTCCACGGAATAGGCAGGCTGGGAGCGGTTTGCCCACTCCATATAGAGAGCCTCTCCTATTGATTTGAGCTCCTCGTTGTCAGATAGAAGTGTGTGGATTGTTTTGAGGCCGTACTCAAACCCGAACTTGTAGAATGCATGGATGGCATCATGAACTGCGCCACCCAACTGCAACGAGGAGGATCGTACCTCCTCGATTCCCACATAATAATTCAGAAACCACCGCCAAGGGTTGCTCAGGTAGTTCATGAGGAAGTGGTAGCCGTGGGGAGTCCCCTTCCATTCTCGACATTCCTGCAAGAACTGCTGGAATGCCTGATCGATATTATTGCTTGTCATCATATTCCTCCTCAGGAATTACCCACACGGAGGAAAATGCGTCCAGGTACAGGGGGTATAGGTTTGCAGGAATGGGTATCCCCCACAACTTGGCAATCCTCCGTATGGTTTCATAATGATTTTCCAGGGGAGTGGCATCGTTGGCATACCGTTTCCGTACCACCACTCCCCTGTGTTTAACCTCCAGCTTATTCGATTTCGGTAGGTATTTCACTACCAGCTTCATATCCTGCCCCTACTTCCTGCACGGGCACTTTCCAGGGATTCGATAATACCTTGCCCCGAACAACAATGGGTCGGGAGGTAAGATGACGAATATCCAAGCCGAATCGATAGAGTGCCGAGAGTTGCCCAATCTGGTAGGCCTCGGCAGGATCGAGTGATCCTAAAGATGCAGGGATGTCCTGCCAGGCCACGGATCGCAAATCCGAGCCCAATATCCGCTGCAGGCCTGGGCTATGGTTGAGCTTCAGGATCTCATATAGGGAGGAAATCCTCCTCCCAATCATGAGTTCCACTTCTGTTTTGTGGAGTTTATCTCTCTTCATTATTGTCCCCCCCTTCGTTGGGTCACTGTAACATGACCGCATATTTCGTTAGGATTGCGCCCTGGATGAAACCATATATGCGCAACCTCATATTCATCCTCTGGTTCTGGATAGTATTTTTCTACTGTCATAGATTTGAATAGAACTACTATCCCATGGATGTCCGTAGATCCGCAGCTATGACGGTACGGAGAGTTTTCCTCACGTACAATCGAGTACTCTATATCATTGTCAGGATTTAGCACAATGGTGTCGGCCGTGCTGCGTTCTGTACGATAGGGGTAGAGTTCTCTCAATGCCGTGAGAATCTTCTCCGGGGTATCACAAAATATCTCTTTGTTCATACAGAATCCTCCATTGATCATATAGGGAATATAGAGGGGAGTTTGTGCTCCCCTACAGGTAGAGTTCTCTCAATGCCGTGAGAATCTTCTCCGGGGTATCACAAAATATCTCTTTGTTCATACAGAATCCTCCATTGATCATATAGGGAATATAGAGGGGAGTTTGTGCTCCCCTACACATCCCTACCAGTATACCATACATGTTGACAGTTGTCAATATGTTAGTTCCATACTCTCTGCTTGCTCAAACGTAGAATGTCTTGATCATATATAGCGGCCTAATCCATGAGGCCGCTACTTTATTCTTGTAGCGAACGATTTTGCCGCCGTATTTGACCATAAGAATTGCCCTGTTCGGCCAGTTCCACAACACGGCGTTGGTGGGGATTCGTAGACTATCTGCGAGGCAAATACTTTCGAGTACATAATACCCACCCTGATGATCTCGCCTTGCGGTCTGCTCAAGGCGTTCACCAAGCTTATATTCCGTTTTGCCGTCATAAAGAGACAAGTACCTATTATCTTTGATGGCTACGACCTTGTACCCTTTATATACAATATCCTTTGGATCAAGCCCAAAGGACTTGGCAACTTTTTGTTGCCAGTTGCCCCGAAGGGTATGGGTTATCTTTTTTTCTGCGATCTCCTCGGCAACATTTTCAAAGCGCCATCCTTCCAAGGAGGGCTCTAAAACTGCCGGCACTTCGGCCGGCATCAGGAAGGATACGTGTCGGATCTGCCTTTTAACTGGCCATCGGAGATTCCGGTTGGCCGGCCACTCGACATGCTCTTTGTGTATGGTGAACACTACTCTGTCACCAATCCAAAAAAAGTCGTAGCCGACCCTTTCCGGATTTTTTACCATATATTCCACGAGTTTTTGTTTTGCCAACATTCCCTTAGCACCCCATTCTAGGCCGGTGCCGCCATAATAGGATTTGCCACACCGTACGGTGGGGCTTGGGTATTATTATGGGATTTCTGTTTCGAGGGTGATGGATTTATTGAGCTCCGATTTCTCCCTGTTCTCCTTCACCACATCCTTGAGGGTCTTAAATGCACCCTCAAGGATCTCGATGGACTTATGTTTCAAGGCTTCGATGTCATCATCTTTTATATTGAGCCACCTCCACCGATACCCTTTTCCCCATTCTTCTATATATCCCCAGAACACTCCGAGAGTGTCTCCAAAGAGTTGCTTGGGTGATCGCAACTCTTCCACTATTGCACTATTATCAATGGGGAGTCCCAACCCAATTTTAGCAGAGTATTTAGCCTCGACGGAAGACCACTTAATCTCGATTTTACCCATGACTTTCATATTGTCTCCTTTGCACCTCGTTGGCTCTTGTGCCGCCCCCTAAGATATAGCACCGCATACAGCGGTGATAATCAATTACTCTGGAAATCCTGTTTTTGGGAACGCATATTTTTT
>Ga0078972_1008418_pt1 | contig 21614 bp, 20 predicted proteins | sample YelNatPaOPGAMG01_FD_67568 | JGI IMG/M metagenome (GOLD analysis project Ga0078972, IMG submission 67568) | Hot spring thermophilic microbial communities from Obsidian Pool, Yellowstone National Park, USA - OP-RAMG-01 (SPADES assembly) (version 2) | ecosystem: Environmental > Aquatic > Thermal...
GTTTCCGGGCCAGGCAGCCGGGAAGGCCGTTCAGGTAGGCAAGGATGGATCTTACGATGACTCGCTCGCTCGTCATGCCGATCGCCTCCGAACCGGTGTCCGATCTGCTGTCTCGCCCTTTTGCTTGAGCCGCTCCTGCCGGTACTCCTCGAAGATCCTGGCGACTTGCCGGCGGCGCCACTCCTCTGGGCTGATCCATTCCAATCCCTCGTCGTTAATCACTAGCGGCATCGAATCCATGCGAAGAACTTTCATCGCCCAGCGGATTTCATCCAGATCGGTGCCTGGCCGGTGCGCCAGCGCCTGATGGCCGAGCGGAAGACGAATAATCCGGATGCCCCTGGTGTTCATGATCGCTATGGCCTTCTTCACCTCAACGATCGCCTGCTTGTGCTCACGGACGAGCTGCTTGATTTCCTCCGGCGCGCCCTTGTCGATGCGTAGCTTGCCCTCGGTGTCGAGCCAAACAGAAATGCCCACCGCCATCAGCCGGTCAAAGATCGCCTCAACGTCCATGGGCGGCCTCGCAGTTCTCGCCCGATCGAAGGCCGAGGCCAAGATAGATCACACCCGTGCTACGGCGGTACTTCTGAAATCCTCGCTGCTTGAGCAACAAAGCGAACATCTTGTGGCTGACCGGCTCTTCGCCGGCCTGGCCGGCCCACGCCCTGTATGCGTCGTACAGCTCAAGTGCGGCAACCTGTGCTCCGGGCGTGCGATGGCATGCGCTCTCCAGAAACAGCCCCAGAACATGCTGTTCAGCGGCAGTGGGCCCCAGAGTGGGATCAGCATCGGCTGGGAAACACAGCAGGTCTTCTCCAAGTGCGGCAATTTCGGCGGCAATCCTGTGCAGCCGGCGAGCCAGGACGAAGCGTTCGTCCACGGTGAAGGCATCATTCATAGAGCATCTCCCTTCGAACGTGAATCTGACTTAGATTTGCCATGTGCGCGCGAAGGTGAACCTTGGTGAACCTTCAACCCTATTTCTCCTATATGCGCGCGTGCGCGCGCTTATGCGGATAATAGGGGTCAATCATTCATCTCCATTCACCCAAAGGTCAAGTCCCGAAAAATCAACGCCTTCGCTGGTGAACCTTCGCCCGTGGCCCCAGCCAGCCGCTTTCGAAGGCATCTCAGATCTCCTCTCCTTCTTCGTCGCGTGTAGCCCAACTCTTGCCGTTACCGCGTCCACTCCCATTCGCACGCGGCGCGTCGTGGACCTCTTCGGCAAGCAGGCCAATGCCGAGATATACGATTCCCATCTTGAGGCGATCTTTCCGAAATCCCCGCTCGCTGAGAAACGAGCCGAAAACCTTGTGGCTGACCGGAGCCTCGCCGTGTTCTTCGGCCCAGACGCGGTAGACCTTGTAAAGCGCGGTCGATGACGCACGCGCGTTGGGCACGCAGACGCATTTCTCGCTCAGGAACATCGCGAACGTATCCTGCTCCGCTTCGTACTCCTTGGTGGCTTCCAAGACTTCTTCCGGCACGCCCAGGCCCTCACGCTGCCAGGCGAGACATCCCTGAACGGCCCAGTTCAAGATGCCGGGAAATTCCGTCTGGAACATCGCGGTCACTTCGTGGCGCGGCTTCTGCTGTTCCTTTGGAATCGTGATGTCGAAGGGGATCAGCTTCAGACGGCTCCACAACGCCCGATCGCCGCGGACCTGCGGCTTGTGGTTGGTCGCCAGCCAAGGCTTGAACTCCGGGTAGAACTCGAAGAATTCGCCACGCATGAACCGCGCCGACATTTTGTCGCCCCCGGTCATCTCTTTGATCAGCGCTTCCGAAAGCCGAGAGCCGCGTTCGTTTTCCGACGCCCACACGAAACGCGCGCCCTTCAGCTTGGCGATGTCATTCGGGATCGCGCCCTCTTTCTTTTTCAGGAACGTCTCGACGGGCGTGCGGGTGGCGTAATCTCCGAGCAGCCGTTGGATGATGTCCACCATCGTGGACTTGCCGTTGTCGCCGCCGGCGCCGTACATGATGAACATCGCCTTGTCGCTCGTGATCCCGGTTAAACAGCAACCAAAGGCGCGCTGAAGAAACGCGACCAGTCTGGATCGGCGGTTCATGACCATGTAGAGGAACTCCAGCCAATTCGGGCAGGTGGCGCCGGCGTCGAATACCACGGGAGCGAGTTTCGTGATGAGATCCCGCTGATCGTGGGGCCGAAGCCGGCCGGTATGCAGGTCGAGCGTGCCGTTCCTGACGGTCAGCAACCAGGGATCGGAGTCGAGGTCGTCCGGCCGAATCGCGATTGCGGGATCGGCCTTGGCGAGATTGATCATCGCCGTGATCGAGCGCCAGGACTCGGATTTGATCAGATGGGCAAGGAACGCCTCGCGCTCCTCCTCGTCCGGGATCTTCTTGGCGAGAGCGTACAGGCTGCGGATGAGGGCGGCGCCGAGATTGAAGACCGCAAGCACCTCATCCTCTCGCCATCGCATGCCATCCCACACGAACCAGCGGGCCCACTTCTCGCAGTAGCGAAGTCGCTCCCGGTATTTGCCGGCGAAGCGCTTGGCGTTGCCGAGGTCGGTGAATCGCTCGATTTTCGCCGCCGCGGCGGTGATCTCCGAATCCTGTTCGGGTTGGTTACTTTCGGCAGGGCTGGTCCCGGCTTGGAGAATCGCACCATCGGGTTCATTCTCCGGATTCGATTCCGCCGATGAAGGCCCAGCCCCATCAAGTTCGATCCTGCCGATGGCGATAGGCGAGTTCACGTTGCCGCGGAACAGGCACTCAGCGCAGTGCTTGTCGCCGCCCAGATCAGATTGCACGTAGGCGCACGTAACCGGCGCTACTTTATCGCTCGAGGCCTGCCGCAGTTTCGTGGCGGTTTCGCGGCGGCTGTACCTTGGGTATGGCTTGCTGAGTTCGTGCGCCCAGCGCTCGGCGTCCTCACAGCGCGCGACGACGGTCAACATCCGGTACCACTCGGGCTCGGGCAGCGTCGCCGCGTCGTCCCGGCAGTGGCGCATCCAGGAGCAACCCTCCAGGATCATCGAAAGCCTCGCGGGAGGCAGCGATTCCTGCGCGTCGAGGCGTGGCTGTGGCGGGCCGGGATCCTCGATACCCTCGAGGATCTCTTCAAGGTCGCTCTGGTTGTAAGCCAACTCGCGATACTCGGCGGTTACCGGGCGGATATCGGCGGGTAGCTTTCGGTTGAAAGTACCCGGTACTCGCAGCACGCGGCAAAGATCCGGTGTCGAGTCGAGACTCCAGCCACGGGCGCGGGCGAGCTGACGCAGGAGCGCCTGAAACCGAGTGGAGAGCGACTTGGCCGCGGCGCGTTCAGCAGTGCTTTCGAGCCGCCATGGTTCTTTGAACCGCCAGTAGACCTGAAGGCCAAAGCCGCTGCGCACGACGATCGACGGTCGCAAGCCGACCGCGTCGATCAGCGCTAACGCGTCTTGCTCGCTTGACGGCAAATCCTTCGAGGAGTGCGCCAATCCGGCAATGTCGATATCCGCCCAGACTGCGGGGATGGCACAGACGCCGTCTTCGGCGCCGCGCCCGCTCCCGGCCGGAGGGTTGCGCTGCAACCCCACCGCCGCGTAGACGTCGCACGTTCCCGCGCGGCGGATGCAGTAGTCCGCAACGGAGTCCAGCGCGCCGGCGACACTCAGGTCGAACGCCCGCGTGACCTTGCCCGGGCGCGTCCAGACGATGAGATAGCCCGCCGCATCTTCGCCATGGAGGCGGCGGAGGAATTCCTCTACCTGCTCTTGGCCATCAAGCATTTCGTTGTTGAGGTGGAGGCGCGGGGTGTGGGCCCCGCGCCTGAATGTGGACTGGTTAAATCACCTCGCCCTCGGCCGCGCGCACATCCTGGGCGGTCGGGGCCGAAGGCGCTGATTCGAGGAACGGCTTGAGCATCGCGGCGTACTCTTTGACCCGCGCGGCCTGCTCCGGCGTCAGCCGCCCGCCGGAGGTGAACGTGGCGCGCGAATAGACGATGCCCTGAGCGTTCTTCGTCTTTTCGAGGCCGATCTTCGTGATGAGGCTGTAGCACGGCACCGCTTTCGAGGCGAGCCGCATGAAATACTGCCGCGCCGGCTTGAGAGAGCTGGGCGGGAGGCTGACGATCTCGGGCAGCAGGTTGTCCTCGCGGACCAGGAATAACTGCCGGACCAGCTTGCAGGCCTGGCCTTCACCACGCGAGTCGCTGCCGAATTTCGCGAAATCGCACTGGAAGCAGTTCTTGCCGGGCTTGCCGATCCCGGTGCGCGCGTCGAGCGAATAGCAGTCCGGAGGCATGTTCCCGTCGGACTGTTCCATCGGCACGCTCCAGTAGGCCCGCGTGTCGCGCCAGGCGACAATGATGCCCGAGAGTTCCTTCAGCATCTCCTCGCCGTCGAGTCCCTGAACCGTCCAGGCGGCGGCGCCGCCGGCCGGGATCTTGATCCTCTCCAGATCGGAAGCGCTCATCGCGCTGTCGCCGAGATTGGCGGCCACCGCGTCGCGAACCTCCTGGATCGGGGTCTGGAAGATCACGAACGGACTGATCGCGACCTCCTTCTTTACGAATTCCTTTTTCACGAGTTCTTTTGCCATGGTTAGCTTCTCCTGGTTCTGAGTTTGAAAACTTCGCTGATATCGAGGACTTCGCGGAGGCTCGGCGGCAGCGGCCGGCCTTCGCGGTCCAGTTCGCGCACATACGCGCTGAGGCTGTTGGTGTTGAAGGTCTCCTCGACGTAGTCGCCCAGCCGGCAGCGTTTGAGCGCCTTGCACACGGCCGCCTTATCGCCGTCACGGGCCTTCGCCCAGAGCTTGCGCTCGATGTAGACCGTGCGGCCGTCGATGGAGATCTTTTCGAAGCCTCCCTGCTCGAACTGCGGCAGCAGCCGCTGCTCGAGTTCGGCGGCTTCGGCCTTGACAGCGTCGACCTCGGCATCCAGTTGCCGGCGCCGTTCTTCGAGAGCTACGTAGCGCTTCAGTTCTTCGGTGTTCATTGATCTCCTTTCAGTTGCTGCAAAACCGCGGTGACCACGTCGGCCTTGGCGGCCAGCGCGGCCATGACCTGTTCGTCCACTGTGTTTTTCGCGAGCAGGTGGATATACTCGACGGGCCGTGTTTGGCCAGGCCGATGAATGCGCGCAAGGCTCTGCTCGTAGGAGCCGAGCGAGAATCCAAGGGAGTAGTAGATGGCGTAGCGAGCGCGGGTCAGATCCACGCCCACGCCGCCCGACTCGATCTGCACCGCGAGCACCGGGGCTTCACCGGCCCGCCAGCGCTTGAGATCATCAGTGCGTCCGGAGAGCTCAACGGCCCGCCGCCCGGCCTCATCCGCGATGCGGTTGACGGCATCCAGATCTCTGTGGAACCTGCAAAAGACAACGATCGGCTCCCGAGGGTCGAGGTCCTCCAGCACATCGCGGAGGAGATTCATCTTGGCGGAGTCGATCTGGATGTCGTGGCCTGCGTCGGTGCGAAGGAAACCGCCGGTGATCTGTTGGAGGCGCAGCAACTTCACGAGGGCGTTGGCCGCCGTGATCTCGCCGGCCTCCACCCGCGCGACGAGGTCGCGCTTGAGCGATTGGTAGATGCGCCAGGCTTCGGGACCGAGTTCGCACGTGTAGGTGACGTGCATCTCCTCCGGCAGGTCGAGGACGTCCTTGGCCACGCGGAACGCGACGGAATAGAACTTCCGGTTGAGTTCCTCGAGGTTGCGGTAGCCGACGATCTGGTGATTCTGGAAACCGCCCATGACCATGTACCGCTGCCGGAAGGCGGCATTGCTCCACCCGAAAACGGAGGGCGCAATGGCCCTAAGTTCTCCATACAGGTCCTCCGGGCCGTGCGGCATCGGCGTGCCGGTCATGCCGAGCCGATATCGCGCTACCTTCCCGAACCGCGCAAGAAAACGGCTGGCCTTCCCACCAGGCGCCTTCGCGCGGTGGATCTCGTCCGCGATCATGAAATCCATGCGCTGGCGCAAGATCCACTCGGCGAAAGGGCTGCGCCAGGCGCTTTCGTAGTTGATCACGATGAACACTGGCACGCCCCGCGCCTGCGCAAGCTTCATCAGGCGCTCCGCCTCCGCGCGCTTGGCGGCGACGCTCGCGAAGGAATCGTCGAGCGACGCCACAACGAACGGGACCGCGCTGTGCAGCTCGATCTGCGGCCGCCAGACCTGCACGACGCGTAGCGGGCAAAAGACGACGTTCGTCTGGAAGCCGTTCACGAGCGCGATGTAGATTGCCATCGCGGTCTTTCCGGTGCCCATGTCGGCGCAGATCATCGCCCCGCGCTTGCCGCTGGCGTAGAGCGCGCAGACGAACCTCACAGCCTCTTCCTGGTGACGCCAGGGGGTAGTCCGGGCGCCCGGAATGATCAAACGAGTCTCTACTGGTGTTTCCGGTAAGCCCAAGGGCGCGCCCTCCGATCCAGTGCCAGCGCCCCGGCAACGGTGAGGCGCGGGTTCTCGCGCATGTACGGCTCACAAGCTGCGCGGAGCCTTGCCAATGCCGCATACTGCCGATGCCGGTCTTCGAGACGCTTATCAAGCCGCGCGATCTCCGCATCTAGTTCGTCCAGCAATCGACGCTCGGCCGCCTTCGATATGGGGTGGTTCGGTGTCAGGCTCAAGCGGCCTCCCCCTCGGGCTTGAGCACCTCGATCGCTTCGGCTGTCGTGATGCCCGGATGCCGGCGGAACGCCGGTTCGAGCCAGGCGTAGAACCACTCGGCCACCTTGAGCCGCGCCGTATCGGCTTGGATCTGTTCGCGCAGCAGCGCGAGGTAGCGCTGGTGATGGTCGGCCGTTGCACGCGCCGTCGCTACATACCGGATGGCGCCCGAATCATCGCGGAAGGTCAGCGCCGACTCCGGCTCGAGCGCCCCAAAGCGCATGTCCAGCTTCAGTTGCAGGGCTTTGCCCCGGTGAGTGGCGAGCGTCTTTTTCATCCGGTCGGAGATGATCGAGCGCACTTGGGCCACGGCCAGCTCGCGGCCATATTCCGTAACCAAGTCCCCGTATCGCTCGATCACCTCCCGGCTGATCTCGTCCGTTGTGGGCTCGCGGGTTTCCAGATGCGCCAGGATGACCTCGTCGATCCGGCAGGAGAGTTCGGAATCATGAAATTTCGGCATTGCGTTCAATTCCTTCCTGAAATTGGGTTAGCCATTGCAGTGCGGTCGGAGTTTTGGCGCGAATCCCAGGGCAGTGCCAGTATTCGAGCCGCGCCGCCAGTTCGACCGGATCGAGCTGGGTGTCGGCTAAGGCCAGCACCGCGCGCGTCACTGCCCAGATGGCGTCGAGATCCGCCTTTGCGGCTGCGCGTTCCTCCTCAGAAGCGCCAGACCGATAGCGGCCCGTGTTGTCGGCGACGAGCATCCCGGTTTCCCGCGCCAGACGGCGGGCTTCGGATGGAGTGGGCAGTTTGGCGGCTTCGCGGAGTTCCCGGACGATCTCGCGCCGGATCTCGGCGGGCTGTTTGAGAATTTCGGCTTGGCGTTCAGGCGGTTCCGAGGCGATCACGCTGGCGGCGTTGATGGAAAGCTCGCCGCTATCCATGGCCTCGACGAGTTCCGGGGTTCCGTGCTCGACTACTTTCTTGGCGTCTTCGTAGCTTGCGCGGCTGCCAAACCCGGAGCGTTCCGCGGCAAGGTCGTCGCTGCGATGCCCTTTCAATTCGTCAGAATTCTGTCGATTATTGCGGCCACGCCGCTCTCCAAGCGTGTCCTCCAACGCTTTTCCAATGGCCGCTCGCTCCGAGGGGGTAAAATCCTTCCGGATCTCGTTCTCCGCGAACTCGCCCGCCAGGATGCTGGTCACGCGGACGACGCGCGCGGGGATGGTGAACCGCTTGAGGAGATCGCGGACGGCCAGCAGCCGCCGTTCACCGAACACGAGGATGTTGTCTTCAGTGATGCCGATCGGCTGGAGTAAGCCCTCCTGGGCGATGCTGGCGGCGAGCGCGTCGAGGTCGCCCATGTCCTTCCGGTGCCGCTCGCCGATTTGGATAGCGTCGCAGGGGACGTCCATGATGGCGTTGCAGTGGTTCACTGGACGCCTCCCGCCGCCGGCGCGAGGCCGATCTTCGTGAACATCGGCCGCATTTCCCACAAGAGCTGGTAAATGCGGGCCGGTGAACGCTTCAGCGCCCGGCTGACGCTCTTGACGCCGTCTTCTACAACGCGGCAGCCGACCTCGCGCAAGTTGGGAGGAACTTTGTCAAGGGCGCGATCCACGTCGATGCGCAGATCGAGCAAGTCCGCCGCCGGCCGCGAGGCCAAGCCCACGGCGACCCGGTAGGCGTCCTCGCTGATTTCGGTGCTGCGGCCGGATGCTTCTTCGTCAGGATCTTCGACCGGCGTCGGCAGCGCGCACAGAGTGGCCTCGCGAATCCGCCGTTTCCGCCCGCGGACAAGCGAGATCACTTGGTTGCGGACCACACAATTCACGAACGTCTTGTAGCGGCCGCGTTCCGGGTCAAATCCTCCGGCGCGCTCGAGGTATTCGAGAAAGAGCTGCTGGATCAGGTCTTCGCGATCATCGGGCATAATGCCGTAGCGGCCGATAAGCGTCCGCACCCGGCATCGGATCGCTTGCATGGCGTATTGATCGATTTCGTTGAGTCCGTTCTCTCGAATCACTGATGCCTCCCTCTGGCCGGGGAGGAAGGTCGTGGGGAGCCGGGATCGGGCGAATCAAACCAAAAGGCGGAAGCCTGTGAGATTGCCCCCCGGGCATCACCCACAAGACCTCCGCCGAGCGGCCAGCCTTTGTCTGGTGTGTCCCTTCCCTCAGCCCGCCATCTCGATCACGAGTTTGAACGGCAAGCCGTGTTTGATCTCGATCGTTTCGACGGACCCATTGCCCAGCCGCGACAGGTGGTCGAAGAACTCGGCGACCTGGCTCTTGAGCACGAAATCCGCAGCGCCGAGTTCCGGACGTGGCCCGTTCTCGCCACCCAGCTTGATGTCCTGCACGATGCGCGGCGCGGGATTGAAAACCGGCTCGCCGTTGCGGATCTCCAGATCTTCAATGCGGCCGAAATTCAGCCGCTGCATGGTCTCCAGCAACCGCCGCCGCGGGGCCGAGAGGGAAGCTTTGGTTATCAGATCGTTCACGCAATTCCTCCAACAGGGATGTCGAGGAGTTGCCGGGGGACTGAAGCGGAGGATTGGCGGCAAGCCGCCGGGATCGTTCCACGCGCTGTTTTCAACTCTTCGCCGGGCAACGCCTTCGCAAAGGAGGCGCTACACAGCCCGTGGCAATCCGCTACTTTTCGTGTAGCGGGTTCAGAAGTTCCAATCCATGTCCTTTTCGGGACGGTAAAGGAGGGTCCGGCCCAACGAGAGCGATGATTTCAGGTGAGTGGCCAACTCGGGATGGTGATGCCGGATCTCGGCGAGAGCGCGGGTTACGGCCGCAGATGCCGCCTTACGCGCCTTTTCAGCGGCATCGGCGGTCCGCCGAACCCGGCCGCCGAGTCCCCGGTTTTCCTCGAGGTACCGCTTGAGCTTGTCGATCTCTTCGATCAGTCTTTCGCGGCGCTCGCTGTGAGGCAGCCCGTCGAGTTCCTGTTCCCGCTCCTTGAGCGCGGCTTTGACGGTCCGAATCGTCTTCTCATCCGCCATTTCCATTGAGCCGCTCATGGAGAGACGCGCTTTGCCGTCGCCTGACCGGCCCACGAGCGCCAGAGCTTCGATCTCCTTGCCCGGCGCCCGGAGCAACTCGGCAATGTAGCCGAGGCCGGCGCTATCCTTCAAGCGGATAATCCTGCCGCCGAACGAGATGGCCCAGACATCCTGCTCGCGGCGGAAAACATTGCTGTGGGCTTCCCCTGCCGGCACTTGGCGCTCACCGCCCGTAAGCAATTGCGGCAACGCCCCGGCCCCCACGAGCCTGCCCTCGTCTGAAAGCAGCACGATATCCTCAATGGCCAGAAGCGCCGCTCCGCGCTGCCGCAATCCTTCCGTCGCGGTGCCGCCCGTAAAGCGCGGTGTCGGCGCCAGTACCACAAACAGCCCCTGGTAGGAAATCAGCAGGACGCCAACCGCGCCGTCAAATTGAGCTCGGCTTGAGGTTGCCACAAGAAATACGGGCCGGTGATCCGTAGCGCTGACCGCCCAGGTGCCAACATGCCAAATACCACGCTGAGCACGTAGCGGCTCGCCCACCGAAACCAGCCCGAACAACTCGCTCAAGAACCCGCAGAAACGCCTCCAGTCGAATTCGTACTCGATGATGTCGGCGGGCTTCAGCTTGATGGGGTCGCATTCCTTCGGGTGGGAGCGACAGACCGCCACAATGTCGTCCGGCGCGTGGATCACCACCCCGCGCGGGCAGCCATCACCGCCGATGCGCGGGCACGGATACGTCACTGCAGGCTCCTTCAGACTCCGCAAAAACGGAGAGATCGCATCCAACTCCGCGCCCACATATTGCCGCCAGTGCTCGCGAACGCCGCGGATGCCGTATGGTTCCTCAAATGTCCGCCAGAGCCGTTTCAGCTTCTTCATGCCCGGCCTCGAACGCCGTCGTCAGGACCCCCTGCTCCTTCATCCACGCCTCGACGAGCAGACGATCCTCGTCGCGCGTGTACGACGCGCGGCCGGATTGCCAAACCGAGACTGATCGAGGGGTCTTGGCGTCGATGAACTTCACCGCGAAGCTCGCCTTGGTGATGAATCCGCTCGCCAGGACCGCGGCGAGTTCTTCGCCCAGGACTGACACCAGGTCATCGTGGCTATACCGGATAGTGAGACGGTTCCCCTTGAAGATCTCCACCTGCGTAAGCCGAATCCACTGGATGCCGGGGACCGCCGAGCAGTTCAGCACCTCCACGCCGCGCTCGCGCAACGGATCGAGCGAATAGCGGCCGGCGACGCCGAAGTAGTCCGCCGCGCCGAACAGATGCTTGCCCAATACCTCCCGGTAAAGCTGCTGCTGCCCCTTGCCTCCCCTGGTCACCTGGAGGGTGTCCGGTCCGGGGCTGTAAATCACGATGTCGAACCTCTCGGGATAGTAGTAGACGCCCGACGACTTGCCGTCTTCGAGGGCGCCATCGCGGCGGAATGGATCGCTACGGCGAATCAGGCACCAGAGCTCGCTGTCCCGCGGGTGGACGAACACTCGGCATCCCCGGCTGCGCTTATGCGCCAGGTTCCACTCGTCGATCTCCGCCTCTATGCAACGGATCACTTCCGGGGCAACCGGAGGCGGCGCCTTCGACTCCCCCTTGGCGCCTTTATACGAGGTGAACGACTTGGGGCGTATCAGGTATTGCTCGGAATGCTTCCGCTCGAGCAGATCGCGATCTTTCAACCAAACCTGCGCCGCGACGTCCGCCGGACTCAGGTCCGCACCCTGAGCGAGTACTCCCGGCGGCATCTCGTCAAGCAGCTCGAGCATGATTTCCGGCGTGCTGGTTTCGTGCACATGATAAAAGCACTCCAGCATCTCGCGCGGCATCGCCGCGTCCGGGTCCATCAGGATTTCAACCAGCAGGTCGTAATCGATCTCGGCCCCGTCCGGCGGAGGAACTTCGAGGCCTCGCCCGGCGAGGTAATCCTTGTACGGCAGAAGCATCGCGACGAGAATCGCGGGAGAGATGGTCTTCAACGATTCGGGGCTGAAAAAGCGGCGAGGGAAGGATCCTGGCATTACTGTTCGTCCGTGACGCCCGACAGCCACCAGGTACGAAGGCCGCGACATTTGTGGCAGCCGGTTCTCAAAATTGCGCTTGGGTCAAAGCAGGGAACTCTGGGAAACGGCGCCCTGAGGCCGACTGAGACTCAACCATCCGATTTTATCACGAGGCGAACAGACGACGAAGATTCAGCCCCTAATTTCCTGAATGCCTCCTGGCGCAACGCCTTCCACTGGGTGCGTTGGCGGTTCCACAGGGGCTGGCAGGCGATCCTGCGGACCGCGGCTTCCGTGACCGGCGCTCTCCCCTTCGTCGTTGGAGGTAGGAACAGAATCTCCTCCTGGATATCGGGCGCAAGATTCACCAGATTCATGACCTGCGACATGCGGGCGCGCGTCACATGGCCGACTCTGGCCAGGTCGGCGAAGTCCCGCACTTCACCGCGCGCTACCAATGCATCGCACTTGATCGCCAGGGCCATCAGCCGCGACAGGCGTGGTATTCGACCCGGTGGCGTCGCGGGCTTGTCCGCTGTGCCACGAGAACTCCGCCCCGGCACATCCAATTCGAATTCGATTTCGATGCTTGGGATATTCATAGCTTCTCGACTGTGCCACGGCACATCGCCCGGATGCCCGCCGAGCGGAAGGCAACCGTCACCTTCTTCGTCCGGCCGTCATAGGTCACGCGTTCAATGAGAGCGTGAATGATCCGACCGTGTTCGCGTGTATTCAGGTATTCCCAAACGGGTCCGAGCTGGGCGAGGGCGGCGCGGAAGTCCCGCTCATCCACTCGCCCCGCCTCCAGGCTCTCCAACTCCTGTTTGATCTCAGCCAACCTGTGTTGGGTCCGGCCGATGCGCTCCTGGATGTCGGCCATACGATCCGTGACGGCCTGCTCTCCCTCACCGGCCAGGGGCGCCAGTTGCCGCAACTCCGTGGCCAGCGCCGCGAATTCACGCATGGCCGAATCACGCTCAGCCGTCAATTCCCCGATCCCGCTGAGCCGCTGTCGTTCGGCTTTCTGCAAAGCGCGCGCGGCGATCCGCGGGTCGGCGCCGATGGCGCGAATCTGCTTGACGACCGCCGCCTCGATGGCCGGGGCGGAAATGGACTTCGTCGCGCAATTGTCCCATCCGTTTTGCTGCGCGCGGGAGCAGACGTAATACCGATACCGCCTCGGACCTTTCGCGGTGTAGGTGTGGATCATTCCGGTGCCGCAGGACCCGCACCGGATCAGGCCCTTCAGCAGGGCGCCATAGTTGTTCCGGACGTCGGCGCCGCCGTTCCGGCCATTTCTTTGCAGGATCTGCTGGACCCGTTCCCAGGTCACCGGCTCCACGATGCCCTCGTGCTCGCCCTCGTAGACCTGCCCTTGAAACTCGATCTTCCCGGTGTAGACGGTGTTGGTCAGCAGCTTGAAGAGGCGGCCCTTCGTAAATGGCTTGCCGCCGTGCCGCTCACCGCGCCTGGTGACCCACTGCTTCGTTCGCCAGCCGCGGCGGTCGATCTCCTGAACCACCGGCAGCAATGCCTGGTAATCGAGATAGAGGTCAAAGATCGTGCGGACCTGCTGCGCTTCGTCCGGGTTGACAACGAGTCGCCCGCCGCGCGGATCGATGTCGTACCCCAGCATCGGATGGCCGCCGGTCCATTTACCCTTCCGGCGCGCGGCCGACATCTTGTCGCGGGTTCGCTCGGCGATGATCTCCCGTTCAAACTGGGCAAATGACAGCAAGATATTCAGCGTCAGCCGCCCGAGGGAGTTGGTCGTGTTGAACTGCTGCGTCACCGAAACGAAGCTGACGCTATGCTTTTCGAAGGTCTCGATGATGCGGGCGAAGTCCAACAGGGACCGGCTCAGCCGATCCACCTTGTACACGACGACGCACTGGATCTTTCCGGCTTCGACATCGCTCAGAAGGCGCTTCAGGGCGGGCCGCTCCAGGTTTCCGCCGCTGAAGCCGCCGTCGTCGTAGCGGTCCGGCAGCGCGATCATTCCCTGTCCGCGCTGGCTCAGGATGTAGGCCTCGGCGGATTCCCGCTGCGCGTCCAGGGAATTGAAATCCTGCTCCAGGCCTTCGTCCGTTGATTTCCGTGTGTAGATTGCGCAGTGGATGGCCTTGGCGAACGCGGGCGCGGCCGACTCCTCAACGGGCGCGAGTGATCGCCGTCCGTTACGCACCGGCGGCATCCTTTCCGCCAGCAATGCCGAAAAAGAGGAAGCCATTCCATCTGGTGCCCGTGACCGCCCGCGCGATTGAGCTCAGCGATTTATAGATCTTGCCGTCGAACTCGAATCCGTTCTCGCGCACCTCGACGCTGATGATCCGGCCCTTGTACTCCCGCGTCAGGATTGTGCCTGGCATGGGCAGGCGCGGATCGTTGCCACCGTCAACCGCCGCTTCCATGGTGTGTGCGGGTTCGACGGTTTCGCCGTTGGCGAGCGCGTCCTTCGGGGCGCGTATCCGGAGATCGGCGTCATTGGCCAGTTCCATGGCTCGCTGGCGGGCGCGCTCGCTCAACCCGCCCTCAGCGACAGCCTGCATCCGCCAGGCGATCCGTTTGAAAAGAAAATCCTTGTGGTTGGACCGGCACTCCTCGCCGAAGAGCTCCAGGTGCTTCGCCCGGAGCTGGCCCACGGTCATCCGGCGTAGGCCTTCGATTTCCGCTTTCAACGTGCGATTCAATCGTTTCTCCTTCTCGCGTGGCGTTAACTGCCAGCCCTATGAAGGCTCGGGTTCGGCGCACTATCAAGGTCTTCTCCGGGATTTCCAGCGCCAGGTCCTTGGAGGGTTCGGGCGTTGCGCATCCGGAGATAGCCGGCCGCGAGAATGGAGGCGATCTCGTCGATCACGTCGGCGGGCGGGTCCTGTCGGTCTTCCATGCGATACTCCGCCGCGGGAAGCCGGAGGGCATGGATGAAGGTGGGTGACGGAACGCCGCGAGTCGGCGGGACCGATCATCGTGGTGCACCCGCCGGCCGCCTGTTGGCAGGCCTTCCGGAACCCACAACGATCTCCGCCCCGCGGTCGTCCCGCTGTCTGGTGTTCAAGGGCAGGCTGTTAACTGCCCCTACTGGTTATATACGCGCGCGGGGGCATTCTGTAGAACGCCACGCTACTCGAGGCCAGCCTGATCGGTAACGTCTCGGGGTACCAACGGCTTGCGACCGTCAAGGGCTGCGCGGAGACCGTCGCGGTGATAATCTGCTAACGATGCAAGCAGCAGTGCTGGAAGGTGCCCAAGGCATCGAGGTCCTGGAGCACCAAATTGAAGAGTTGCTTGACGAAAATCCGGAGATCGGCGATTTCCGTGAGGGCTTCCGCGTGTATTGCATGAGCAGGTACTCGCTCGGCAGTTCGGCGACCACGATCAGCACCGTCGGCAAGAACGACCACGGGATCACGTTCTATTCCAGTCGGGAGCGAACTCATCACGTTGTACACTGCGAGGTTCCCGAGCAGGATTGGCTTGAGGCCAATACCGGGAAGATCCGGTTCTTCGGCCCCACCGTAGTGCAGGAGGCGCGACGCGCGTTGGAGTTTCTCATGGACGGGTTGGGCTGCGGCAACGAGCCGCTGGAGGACCTGCGTCAGCTAGTCCGCACGGACCGCGACCAAGAAGAATTTGAACTCGTGTTTTTCCTGATCGTTTACGGACGGCTCAATGACCGAGCAGTGGCTGCATTTTCGCAACTGAAGCACGACTATGAGTGCTCCGGGGTTCGCGTCCTGCTTCAGCAGGTACACGATCTCGCCGATGAGTATCTCGTGGGGTGTGCCCACGATACCGGCGAGATCCAGATGAATGTCCGATACGCCGGTGAGGTAGGAATCCTTCGGGCGCACGAATACTGCTATTTCCTGGCGAATGCCGCCGACCTCCTGGATGGGTTTGAGAAATACGGCTGGCGCTTGTTCGATCTGAACCTGCGATACGAAGTGAGAAACTCTCCGATCAACGGAGATATATTGCGCTCTCTTCAGCATCAGAAGACCCGAAAGCAGTTTCATCATTACAACAACGGTCTGATCGTCGTTGCCCGGAGCTACGCGATTCGGCCGCAGCAAAACTGCATTCATCTGAGGGGCCCGCAGATCGTTAACGGCCTCCAGACGGTCAAGTCCATTTACAACGCCGTCAAAGCGGACGACGTCACCCGTGAGCAACTCGAAAGGGAGTGCCTGCTCCAAGTCAAGGTGATCAATACCAACGACGCTGAGTTCGTTGCCAAGGTCGTCCAGGCGACCAATAATCAAAACCCGATGCTCGCTCGAAACCTCAAGGCGAATGGTCGGGAACAGAAGACGTTGCGCGCTGGCTTCGCATCCCTCACACCCCGCTGGTTCTTGCAGGTGAAAGAGGGGGAGTGGGAATCTTTAACCGACGAGAGTGGTCGATTCTTCAAGCAGGTCGTCGGGTTCAATCCGGCCGAGTTCAGGGCGGAACCCCAGCGCAAGAAAGGGCGTGTGATCGATAACCAGGAAGCGGCCAAAGCATGGCTCGCCTTCATCGGTTTTGCGGACCTGGCCGGCGACCGCGTCACTCATTACTTCTCAGACGCCGACGTGTATCAACTTGCGTTCACGATGAGGCCAACCGAGCGGCACTGGGAATTGTTCGCAAGCAACGTTGACTTCGACGAAGGGCGGCGACAGACGCTACGGACCGGCCAAAGCGAGGCGGTTCAGCTTATGCTGGCCTACAGCCTGTTCCAGTTCATCCGGAGTTTCGTGCCCTCGGCCCAGCGGTACCGCGATGAAGGGCTACAGGAGGGGGTGCGCGCGGGCAAGCTGCAGAAATCAAGCGGCAGCATCACGAGTCCGCCGTCGGTTCAGAACCAGTTCCTTGCCGACAATCTCACATATCAGACTTGGCGGCTGATGGCGAACATGAAAGAAGTGCTGCTTGAGGTTGCGTCCCATGTTTTGGCGCGCCGATACGGCTCTTTGGAACCGGCAACGTGCAGGCGGATTTTGCAGTTGCCAGAGCTCCGGGATTTCATGGTGACCGGGGACATGCGTGGTAGCGCCGTGAAGGCCGGTAAGGGCGACGATCTTCCAGCCGACGCTATCCTCGCACGCATCTTTTGCCTGTTGAAATACGTGGCGGGCCAGTATTGGGAGGACCGCCGGTCGGTGCTGCTATCAACGTCGAGGATCCGCACGGTCCTGTTGCGGCGCGATGTCGTTGCCGAGTTTAAGCGTCGTGTTTGGGAAGTCGACGCACGGCGGGGACTCGACCGCGTCTGGAAACCCGCAGGTGTGACCTTCTTGGAGTCTCTGCCAGACCTGCACTGACTGTCTGGCCTTTCGCATTTGCGTCCTCGCGGCCGCGATCACCAGGCGGCGTCAGGAATTTGGAGTCCTTTAGCTGCCGGGCGAAATCGTCCTCCCACCCACTTTTGAGATGACCAACACGGCGGAAGGTGTCGCCGACTATCATCAGGAATTCCGCTTCGGTACCCGCGATAGGCCCGTTCATGCGCGCCGGAATGGCTTCAGCGGCTGGCTGTGGGGTAAGCTCCATCATCAGGTCGAGAGTGCAGGCGCGTACGCCGCGCTTGGCGTGGTCGGTCTCGTTCTCGCTGTGAACGATGGCGTAATTGAGCCCGAAAAAGCCCGCCAGTTGCAAGGCGGAAAACAAATCGCACCATGCGTTTGGCTCTCGGTTCGCGTAGCTGAAGATGAGCCGACCGGTGGGCTTGAGCACGCGATGACATTCGGTGAAAAGCCGGGTGAGAAGCGTCCGATACCCATCGGACACGCCCGAGGACTTGCCATTCCCGTTGCTAACCACAGCCTCATTCCGAAGCTTCGCCAAAGAGAGCTGCGACCAAGCCCGAAGCGGCAACGACAGCTCATCGTACTGCACGTCGTCGTGGTAGGGTGGGTCGGTCAGGACGAGGTCGGCAGTCTGCGGGCACAGCCGCATCCGCTCTGAGCTGCCTTCGATGACGCAGGCGTCCATCTCGCCCGGCAATGGCAGATCCGTCCCGATGGTTCGCAAGGGGCCAAGGACACTAAGGTCCCGTCCGAGCCGTTGGTGCAACCATTTTGACGCCTTGACGAAAAGCTTCAGGCGCCGTTCGACCGTGCCGCGCCCACTTCGCGACGCACCCCAAACGTTGGGCTCAACCGCAAGCGTCGTGAAGTTGAAACGATGCCCGGCCATCGCTTCATAGCTCTTCAGGTACCAGCGATCCCAGCGCGAAAGCAGCCCCGCCATTTCGGCGGTCCCACAGACAGCGATCTTCAGCACTGCCGCAAGCTGCTCGTCGCCTGCGGCGTCGGAGCAGCGGGCAAGTAGCGCTTCCATAACTGCGCGCTGCCGGCGGGGATAGAGGTCCTCCCATTTCCCGAAGCCGTGACGGAGGAGAACCTTGGTCTCCTGTCCATCCGGAATCTCACCGAGGCTGACCGTTGGCGTCCAGCGTGCACCATCAGCCTGCTCAATCTCTGCCTGAGATGCGAAGTCAAGTTCGCGCCTGGAATGATCACAGCGCTCAACCAACACGACTTCCCATGCCCACGCGCCACCTTGCGCCCGAACTTGGAGTTTCTCGGTGTGGCCACACTCCCAACACGTGGCCTTGCGATCAGGCGTGTACTCTCTTCCGGGGTCGGTTAGGGAGTTGCATTCAGGGCAGCGTGCTCGCTTGTCGGAGCGGGCGAAGAATAGATGACCCTGCGGACAGCTTAGGATAGCCTCCGGCCGCCCGCGCTCTTTGCGGTGCAGCAACGAAACCAACGCGTGTGGGAACAGCCGCTGCCGGGTACCGCATTTAGAGCAGGGTGCGGTCGCGACGCGAATTGTGTGCGCAATCGTCGCCGGCTTGCCATCAGAGAAGATCGTTGTGTACGCAGATTCCAAGATCTCGGCCGCTGCGGTGTGCAGGGCATTCTTGAGCCGAAGTATTTGGCTTGAGTCAGGTAGCCGCAGCATGGCGGCAAGTCCCAGAGTCGCCCAAGGGTTGAGGTCCTGGGCGTAGACCTGGTGGCCCCGCAGGACCGCCGCCAGTGGAATCACTCCGCCGCCAGAAAAAGGGTCAACAATAAGCGGTCGACCGTCATAATCCGCGGCAAAGGCGTCCAAGATGCCACCGAATACCGAATCCGTACGGCGGGCCCACCAGCGGTAGATGCTCACTGGAGGGAGATGGATCTCGCGGTTTCGTACCTCGCGGACGGCAGATTCGCTGATCTTTTCAGCGTCAAGCCGCTCAAGCACACTTCCAGACGGCAGACGGCCGTTGTCCGCCCGCGGACGGGATTGCGTGCCCGAATTGGCTTTCGGCTTACTCATAAGACGGCAGTCCAGGCCGGAGCATGTCCGCGCAAACAGTCAGCTTTACGGTGGCCCAACTTGCGCGCGAATCGATATCCTGCGGAAGCAAATCGCGGAAGGCTTCCGCCCGACACCAGCCTAGGATAACGGGGTTTCCGTCCTCTGGGGTGCGGCAGATGACCAGCGCCCAACACGAATCGCGCAAGCCTACGCTCGTTTCGTTGCGGGTGAGAAAAACCTCGAAGCGCGTCTGGGAGCCGGCGCACGTCTTAACTTCCATGCGCCGCAGCGGCCCAGAGATCGTCGGGGCAACAACGTCGTACCCAAGCTGGTCGGAGAGGAGACTTACTCGCTGCACGCGATCAGCTAGGTCGTTACGACCCACAGCCTCAAGTTCCGCGCGGGCGTGTTTCGCGACCGCCTCTTCACCCAAGGCACCTTTTTCCTTCGCCGCGTCCGCGTCGAACCTGTTCCCTAGTGAAAGCAGAAATGCTTCGCGCTGTGCGGGGTCGGGCAGGATCTCGGTAAGCACGACCGAATCGTCGTCCGAGATGAACTCAGGCCAAAGAGCGTCGTCACGGACGGCGGACGCCAGCCATAACGGTGGAGCCTTTTCCACTGCCAGTGCAAGCACCAGGAGCGCAGCCTCCGCCGCCGGGAGTAGGCAAAGGCACCGCAACTGGTCGGAAGGATAGAGGATGTCATCTCGTTCCTTCACTAGTCCACAGCGCACAAGTAGGCGCTCGCCGCGGGCGAGGTCCTCAGAGTGGTAAATGCCGCCGGTCGGCAGTTTCGCGTACGATTGACGAGCGGTGCTGCGCGGGACACCTTCGCCGTCGAGCACGGAACCGGCCAGGACAGCCGACCGGATCAGGTGGGCGCTCGGCAATCCAACATCGGATTCAGCGCCGACCGGATTCATCACCCTCACCTCGGAGGTGGGCAAATAGCGCCGCAATATCCTGGACCGAGTCGATGGCCGGGCCGTAATCCTCGTCGTCCGGGAGCGCCATCGTCACGATATCGGCGTCGTTTAGCATATCGCCGAGGCGCTCTGCCTTGTCCCTAACGCGGCCGTCGACGACTTCGTCGATTGTCCCGGCGGTCACCAGAAACGTGATCTGAGTGTCCTGATCAGGATCCATCCCGAGCCTATGGATTCTGTCGATGCTCTGAAGGTACTGCCCTGCATTGAACGTTCTTTCGAGGTAAATGGCATCATGGCAAACGTCGTGGAGACTCACGCCTTCGCTCGTCACGGCGGGATTGGCCAGGAGCACGCGGCAGTTCGGGTCTTCGCGGAAACGCGAGAGTTCGGCTTCCCGTGTCCTCGGTGCGGCGCGATCGGTGATCTCGGAAGGAATGCCGCCGTGAATCAGCGCCGGATGGTAACGCCGGAGCATCCGTTCCAGTGTTTCGAGATTGCGGACGAAGTTTGACCAGATCAGGGTCTTTCGATCAGCTTGGACGTTTCGTTCTACGAGTTGAAGCAACTGGACGAACTTCTTCGGCGTTTCGTACTTACCGTATTCTCCGAGCAGATCCGCGAGCCGGGAGCCGGCGGGCACGGGAAGCGGCGGGTGCTGGAATTCGACGACGTCGTGGCGCGAGCCGCCGACGGTTAGCAGAGCGGGATTGGTCGCCGCCTCAAGCAGGTACATTGTGACCTGGCCCATCTGCGCGAAGTTGACGCGGTCCGGGCGGGAAAGCGCAAAGCGACCCGCATACTGGTCGCGCAGTGCGTGATAGATTTCGGCCTGCAGGCCGTCGAGCGGCAACTCAAGGACGGTGTAATCGGGCGGTCGCAGACCGAGTTCCTTCTTTGTCGTGCGCACAAACAGCGGTCGGATCGCCTCAGCGACGCGCTGAATCGCTCCGGGGGGAGGCGTAGCGACCAAGGCTGCAGCGGGCAGAATGCGCTTCGCCTGGTTTGGCCATAGAAAGTCGAGTAGCGCCCTGAGGTCCGCCGGCGACTGAGGTGCGGGCGTTCCGGAGAGGATATCACGCCGGGCGGCGAGGTAAGCCAGATTCAGGCAGTTCGTACCCCACTGGCCATCCCGACCGCGCTTCATCCGGTGCGCCTCGTCGAGGAGAACCAAAGTCGGCCTCGCGCATACCCAGGCGGAGATGCGGTCGTAGCTCACTCCCAAGCGCTGGTAATTGATGAGGAGGACTTCCGTGCTGTCCTCGATGCGACCGCCTTCGAAACGCTCAACGATGGGCCGCGGCTTCATGCAAGCCGCCGCCTCCTTCATCCACGATTCAAACGCCGACAGTGGTGCCACGACGAGCATCTGAACGACTCTGCCCCGCTGCCGCTCCGCCTCATAGGTCGCGTACGCCACTGCGGTCTTACCAGCACCGGGCACCGAGAAATTCGCGCCGTGCGTAAGCCGTAGCAGATGGGCAAGATCGCGTTCCTGGAATGAGCGAAGGCCCCGATAGTAGCGACCACCCGGAGAAGCAGGAGGCATCTCCAGGGTGAGGGCAAGGGCTTGGTCGAGAGTGCGACGCTCCTCATTGGCGGCGACGACCAGTGCCTTCAGCGAAGCATCCCACTCAATCTCGACACGAGAGCGCCGGCACGCGGGGCCGAGCCACGCAAGGTTGGCGAGGAACTGCTCGAGCGGCACGTTTATCGCGCGAGCGGAGACGCGGCCAGCCGAGCCCCACTCCGCGCGGGCCTGAAGCCAGAAGTTGTCCGAAACGCCGTCTTCGCG
>Ga0078972_1008419_pt1 | contig 21612 bp, 26 predicted proteins | sample YelNatPaOPGAMG01_FD_67568 | JGI IMG/M metagenome (GOLD analysis project Ga0078972, IMG submission 67568) | Hot spring thermophilic microbial communities from Obsidian Pool, Yellowstone National Park, USA - OP-RAMG-01 (SPADES assembly) (version 2) | ecosystem: Environmental > Aquatic > Thermal...
AGAAGGGTGGAAAATCCCCTATTTGACCATCAAGGAAGGATGAGGGTGTTGCTTCGAGCTACTCCGAGGTGTAAGTCAGGGTCAAATCGGCATGTGTGACCCATACCGGGATATTCTTCCTTCGAAAGAAATTCTGATGAGGCAATCAAAAGTCTCTTAATCTAAATGGATGCTGGCAGGGTTATTCGCTGCAGTGCCTTATCTATGAGGGTTTGCCAGATTGAATCGGCTAAGCGGAGTACTGTCTGCCCAGCGTGCTGAATCACCCTGCCAAATTGTGTGAAGATGGCAAACCGTAACCGCTTCGGCTGAGCTTTTGCATACTCGGGAGGCAGTGCCACTGCCTTGAGTAACTGGAGCAAATTGTAAGTGAGCACCTGGAGCCTTAACCAGGCGGCATTGGCACCGTGTTTGTAACTGGGATAGACTCCGGCAGCAAGTTCACTAATCAAGACGTGATGCACTTGCTCAATTGTACCCGCTTTACCCCTCTGCCACTCAAGTAGTTTTTGTCCTCCCATGTCCCAGAGATTGGTGACGACACAGAAATGCCGCACGGTAGTGCCACCCTCAAATAACTCCCCTTGTTGATGACGGATACGAACTGCCAGATAGCGGTAAGGCGGAGTCTCCTTTTTCTCATTCTTGCGAGATGGCGTAAAGGGTACCTCAGCCCACTCACGTATCATGCCCTCCTTCTCTGTATACCATATGCGCCAGGCATCCGTCGGTAACGTCTCTATCGCCTGGCGCAACTGGACACTCATGTCAGCGCTTACGGCAAATTGCCACCCCCGCGCATGCCAGTGATCGAGAACATCTTGCTGATAAGCTGCTGAATCCGATCTCACTTTTACCTTCCACTCGCCTGCTGGCAACATTTCAAAGGCTTCATCCACTACCCGCCTGATATCTCTCCCCGCCAGTACATTTCCCTGCCGGAATTCTTCAGCCAGTACCAAACCCGTCTCCGCCCACTCTACTTCTATGGGCTGAAAAGCTTTGTAGCCATCGTAGCAGTAGAATGCATTCGCCTTGTTCGTCTCAACAAGGTGAGCATCTACATCCAGAGTAACCTCCTGCCCCGGCTTCATCTCTTCTATGTAGCTCCGTATTACCTGCCTATTTGGCTCCCGTAATCCAGCAAGAGACGCTGACTCAAGCGGTATGAAAGCTCCCTGCTGTGGCTGTCCGGATATCAATTCCTCATCATGAAACTTATCCAGCCACTGCCGGGCAGTTTCGGCTGCCGGTATTTGATAACCTAACATCGCTTCCAGACCCCTGTCCTGCCGCAGCTTTTCCATATCTTCAACACATCCCCCTCCCAGAGCACTCAGCAAGACAAAGGATTCCGTCATCTGTCCCTGTCTCAGCCCTTTCGCCGTCTTCTTCCGGGGTAAGGCTCTGTCCGCAGCGTCACCTACACCATATCTCCGATATGTCTCAACCAGCGTGCTGGCTCCAGCCCAGGGGGTTACAATTTCTTCCAGTCCACCAGCAATGATAACTGCTAAGTGCCCACGAAAACCTTTCATTCTTTTTCACCTCTTGGGTGAAAGTCTATCACTATCTGCTTTGAATTTAAACTAATTGCAAAATCCACGGTCTACGGCTGAATAATGCCTGTCGATTAGCCAGGCGAAAAATAAATGTCTTGACAAAGGGTTATAATGGTGATAGGATTGTATTATGAGCAAATGCTCATTATTAGAATCCTGACAAAGGATTAAAAGGAAGGTTTAAAAAGGGGGTAGAGATGCCAAACTATGATGGATCGGGTCCTCGGGGGAAAGGGGCGATGACCGGGCGTGGCCTGGGTTATTGTATTGTGCCCATTGGAACTGCTGAAGAAGAGCTGGAATATCTGAGAAAAAGAGAGGAAGCGCTGAGAGAAGAACTTGAGTGGGTCAGAGATCGTATAAAAAAACTGGAAGAACCTGCAGGCGTTGCCGGGAAGGAGTAGAATATGAAAATAGCCATTACAAGTACCGGGCCTGGATTGGATAGTATCGTCGATCCACGTTTTGGAAGATGTCAATATCTGATATATGCTGATCCTGTCACTTTGCAATTTGAGGCTGTGGAAAATCCTGGAGGAATGGCTGGAGGTGGAGCGGGAATTACCGCTGCTCAGGCAATTGCAGCAAAAGGAGTAGAGGCTGTTCTTACCGGCAACTGTGGACCGAATGCTTATCGCGTATTATTTACTGCGGGAATCAAGGTTATCACCGGAGTTGCAGGCAAAGTGAGGGATGTAATTCAGGATTATAAAGATGGTAAATACGTTGCCAGTACCCAGCCAAATGTCCCGGGCCATTTTGGTATGGGCGGAGGCCCAGGGCGTGGCAGGGGTATGGGATGGAGACAATAAAAAATAAGTATAAGGAGAGTTGAAAAATGCCCAGAGGAGATGGAACTGGACCGCCGCGTGATTCCGCAGGTCGTGGAGGCAGAATGGGTGGAAGTCGGCCAGGGGTGGGACCCGGGGGCTACTGTGTCTGCCCCGCCTGTGGTGAGAAGGTGCCCCACATCCAGGGCGTACCCTGCTATAGCCGGATTTGTCCCAGATGCGGTGCTAAAATGGTCAGAGCGTAAGAATTTTCAACGCAGAGATTAATAATGCCCTTTAGGAATCTATGGAAGGTGTGAATCCTGGACATATTAACCTGGAAATGGCTCGCAAATCCCTGTACGAAGAACTTGAGGCGATCGATTATTATCAGGAAAGGATTGATGTTGCTCAGGATGCTACACTTAAGTGTTTATCAGAGCAAGTGATATGAACGAAGAAATAGAACGCTCTGCCATGTTAATTAAGTGGCTAAGATGGAATGATCCGGCGCAGGATAAGATGTTTAAAAATATGATTAATTTGATAGAAAAGGAGCTGGACGACAATTTATGCTTATTACTGTAGCCAGCGGTAAAGGCGGAACGGGCAAAACTCTTATCGCTACCAGTCTGGCTATTTCTCTCAAAAATACTTATCCAGTAAAACTGCTCGATTGTGATGTCGAAGAACCAAATGATTACATTTTTCTGAAGCCGGTAATTACTGGCAACGATCCAGTTTCAATTTGTGTACCAGTAATTAATGAGCAAATATGTGATTTTTGCGGGAAATGCGCTGCAATATGTGCTTATAAAGCACTTGCAATATGGGGAAAACAGGTAATGATTTTCCCGGAATTATGCCATGGCTGTGGAGCTTGCAGTTATCTGTGTCCACGAAAAGCCATCAGTGAGCAGCCAAGGATCATTGGAGCAGTTGAATCGGGTTACTCTGGCAAAATTTGCTTTGTTCAGGGGAGGCTTATCGTTGGAGAAGCAATGTCTCCGCCGGTAATTCGGAAAGTCAAATCTCATGCTGACAAAAACGCAATTAACATAATTGATGCTCCTCCTGGCACAGCCTGTCCGGTAATTACGGCAGTTAAAGATAGCGATTTTTGTCTGCTGGTCACTGAGCCAACTCCTTTTGGATTAAACGATCTTACTCTGGCTGTGAATGTATTGAAGAGGTTGGAGATTCCTTGTGGTGTGGTTATTAATCGCAATCTGGGGTTGCGAAATGAAATTGAAGACTATTGCCAGAAGGCTGGAATTCCGGTACTTTTGAAAATTCCCTTGAATGCAGAGATAGCGAGATTGTATTCCAGGGGTATAACGCTGGTGGAAGGAATGCCTGAATGGCAGAAGGTGTTCATAGAACTTTTCCAAAGGATACAGGGAATCGTTTATGAAGGAAATAGTAATACTGAGTGGTAAGGGCGGCACAGGTAAGACCAGTATTGCCGGTTCTTTTGCAGCTCTGGCAAGGAATAAAGTGCTGGTTGATTGTGATGTGGATGCTGCAGATCTTAATCTGTTGCTTCAGCCTGAAATAGAAAAAGAGCAGGAATTCTGGTGCGGTTATACCGCGCAGATAGATCCGGAAAAATGTACCCAGTGTAGTATTTGCCAGAATTTATGCCGTTTTAATGCGATAAAAGACTTCTGTGTAGATTCTATTAGCTGTGAGGGATGTAGTTTCTGCCATCATGTTTGTCCGGCAAATGCGATAACCATGCGGGAAAATCTGGCAGGGCACTGGTACGTCTCGAGAACTCGCTATGGATATCTTGTTCATGCTTGTTTGGACATTGCTCAGGAAAACTCAGGGAAGCTTGTAGCAGCAGTGCGTAAAGAAGCGCGTACAATTGCCACGAAAAATAATCTTGAAATGATTATCAATGACGGGCCTCCCGGTATCGGTTGTCCGGTAATTTCTTCCCTATCAGGATCGGATCTGGCTTTGCTTGTGACCGAGCCTACTCTTTCGGGAATTCACGATCTTGAGAGGGTGATGGAAGTTTGCCGTCATTTTGATGTTCCTGCTCTGGTGTGTATCAATAAATTTAACCTAAATTTAGAAAATACCCGTCAAATTGAAAGGTTTTGTCGGGAACAAGGCGTAGAGGTTGCTGCCAGAATACCGTATGATGACGTTGTTACCAGTGCTATGATCAGAGGAGTGCCGGTGGTAGAATTTTCACGAGGACAGGTATCTATGGAAATAGAAAAGCTATGGAATCTGATTTTAGAGGGTTTTGAAAGTTTACCAGAATAAAAATTTCCTTAAATGTAAGAAGGGAGTGAAATGCCAGTTTATGATTATAAATGTCAGGTATGTGGTGAAATATCTGAAATACTTATCAGGTCAGGGCGGAATGATTTTGTAAAATGTCCGGTCTGTGGAAGCAGTAAAATGGATAGGCTGCTTTCCTCTTCATATCTGGTTAAAATGGAGAGCAGGGATCCAGGCAACACCTGTTGCGGGCGCAAGGAACGCTGTGAATCGCCGCCCTGCTCTTTCGGTGGAAATTGTGGCAGGCATTAAGGAGGAAGAACATGCAGGAGTTAATCAGCGAGTTTATGTCTCTCAAACGATTCGCTGTGGTTGGGGCTACCGATAATCCCCAGAAATATGGTAATCAGATAGTGAAAAATCTGAAAGAACGCGGCTATGAGGTTTATCCGGTGAATCCAAAACTGGAGAAACTGGAAGGGTTAAAATGTTATCCTGCACTGGTAGATATTCCGGTTAAAGTCGATGTAGTGGATTTTGTGGTCCCTCCATCTGTCACTGAAAAGATATTGATAGAATGTAAGAATCTCGGATTGAATCGTATCTGGCTGCAACCCGGTTCTGAGAGTGAAGCCGCTATTGAATTCTGCAATCAGAATAACCTGAAAGTTGTCTATGGAGTGTGTGTGATGATGAATTGAGTGATTGCCGGGGATAAAAAAATTGCCTGCAATCAGTTGCCGGAATTTGAACTGCTGAGGAGTGAAGGTATAATGAAGAAAATCAATCCCGATTGTGCCAGGTGTCCCGTAGAAGCCTGTACACCTCATATCAAAGCCGGTGAGCAACCTGAAATCGAGAAGGCTCCTGGCTACTGTCCGATGAAAAACATGTCTGCCATAATTCGAGGTGCGCTGATTGAATACGATAAACCGGACATCAGGGAATTTGCCCGGCTGGCTTCGATTCAGGAATTTGAGTGTTACGAACAGACAACGGAGGGTCTCAGGACGAAAAATCCGCGCATAGTAGAGTTGATTCAATTTGCGCAGAAATGCGGCTACAAAAAACTGGGGCTGGCGTTTTGTGCAGGCCTTGCTCGTGAAGCTCGTGTCTTGACTGAGATACTGGAAAATCACGGGTTTAAGGTTGTATCAGTCAGATGCAAGGTGGGTGCGATTCCCAAAGAAACGATAGGAATAAAACCGGAGGAGAAAATTGCCGGTTCTGAAAATTTCGAGTCCATGTGCAATCCGATTGCCCAGGCTGAAATTCTGAATTCGGAAAAAGTAGATCTTGCGGTGATGCTGGGATTATGCATCGGGCATGATACGCTATTCATTCAATACTGCCGTGTGCCGGTAACGGTGATCGCGGTTAAAGATAGGGTGACCGGGCATAATCCTCTGGCTGCACTTTATCTTTGTGATTCATATTATGCAAGGTTAAAGCAAAGACAGATACATTGATGTTCTGAATAATGTTCGTTTATTGGAGGTTAATGCATGCTGAGTGAAGAAAAAATACAGGAAGAACTAAAACAGGTAATTGTTCCCGGAGTAAAACGCAGTGTTTGGGATATGAATCTGATTCGCGAAGTGTCTATTTCAGAAGAGGAGATCAGAATTAACCTGGCTTCAACCGGGCTGGTTGAAGCGGCTCAAAACTGGGTCGAGGCTAAGGTAAAGGACTTACTGGAGAAATTACCCGGCGTGAAAAAGGTACAGGTATCATATGTTAATGCGAAACCTGAAGATCTGAACAGTATCCGCCATATAATTGCTGTGATGAGCGGTAAGGGTGGGGTTGGTAAATCTGTTGTGAGCAGTCTGGTTGCAGTTGCATTAAAACGACTTGGTTATGAAGTGGGGATTCTGGATGCAGATATTACGGGTCCGAGCATACCAAAGATGTTTGGTATTGCCGAGCAACCGCATTTCTCTGAGAATGCACTGCTGCCGGTGCCGACAAGATCGGGAATTGAGATAATGTCAATCAATCTACTGCTTCCTAACGAAGATGAGGCTGTGATATGGAGAGGACCTCTGATTGGTAATACTATTAAACAATTTGGTACGGAGGTTTTATGGGGCAGGCTGGATTATTTAATAATTGATCTTCCACCGGGGACAGCCGATGCTCCGTTAACTGTGATGCAATCTTTTCCAATATCAGGTGTGATCATTGTTTTCACTCCACAGGATCTGGTGGAAATGATTGTTAAAAAAGCAATTAACATGGCGAAAAAAATGAATAAGCCAATCCTGGGTGTAGTTGAAAATATGAGTTATCTTTATATACCGGAATTGGAAAGAAAAATCGAGATTTTTGGGCAAAGCAGGGCTGAAGAGATGGCGAAAATTGCAGATGCTCCGTTGATAGCGCAAATTCCTATCGATCCCGAGCTGGTAAAGATATGTGATAAAGGAGAGATAGAGCGTTATGCTAACGGACTGGTTACCGGGATAGGTGAGGCACTCTCCAAGGTTGTGGCTCTTAAAAAGTAAAAGGGATTCTTTATGGCATAAAAATCCGGGCAGGAGCAATATTCTCCTTCATTTGTTTTAATTAATTATGTTTTGAGTATTTCGAAAAGATGTACTTTCCCGTGAGTTATTATAAAATATCCTTAATGCAGATAAAAACAGGAGGTAATTTATGGCTCATGGTTTCATGGGAAAAATTCTCTGGGTAGATCTTGGCACCGGCAAGATCCATGATGAACCGCTCGATGAGAAAATGGGACGGGAATTCCTGGGTGGTTACGGGCTGGGAGCACGAATCATTTTCAGCCGTCAGAAAGCCGGGGTAGATCCGCTGGGTAAGGATGCCATTATCGGCATGGTAACCGGTGTTCTGACCGGAACAGATGCCATGGGTGGCTCACGTTATGTGATGGTAGGGAAATCTCCCCTTACCGGAGGATGGGGAGATGCAAACTCGGGTGGTTATGCCGGACCCCAGTTGAAGTTCGCCGGCTATGATGCAGTATTTTTCACTGGTATTGCTGAAAAACCTGTTTATCTTTTTATCAATAATGGTAAGGCCGAGCTAAGAGATGCTGCTCATCTGTGGGGCAAAGACACATATGATACGGAAGACATTCTGAAAAAGGAACTGGGTGATGATATTGAGGTAGTTTGCGTTGGACCGGCTGGTGAGAAGGTCTCTTTGATTTCCGCTGTGATAAACAACCGTGGAAGGGCTGCCGGCCGATCAGGTCTCGGTGCGGTCATGGGATCCAAAAAATTGAAGGCAATCGCCCTGAAGGGCAATTTGAAAGTGCCGGTAGCCGACCCGGAAAAATCCGCGGAGATGCGGAAGCGGCATCTCGCAAACATGGGCCCACGGGCGAAATTTATTGGCCCTTATGGGACGCCGTTCCTGTTTAATATGTCCTGCGAGATAGACGATGCCCCGTGTAAGAACTGGGCGGGGGTTGCCGTAGTGGATTTCCCGAATTACAAGGATATTGGTGGCGATGCAGTTAAAGCCCAGCAGGAAAAGAGGTACGCCTGCTGGCGCTGTCCTGTTGCCTGTGGCGGACATATGAAGGCTGGCACTGGCGAATACCAGTACGTGGCCGGCGTGCATAAACCGGAATATGAAACCCTGGCGATGTTCGGTTCCAACCTGCTGAATAATAATCTGGCATCAATTATCAAAATAAACGACATTTGCAATCGGTACGGGCTGGATACCATTTCTACCGGGGCTTCTATTGCCTTTGCGATGGAATGCTACGAAAAAGGTCTGATTTCAACAAAGGATACCGATGGTATTGAATTGAAATGGGGAAATCACAAAGCCATTGTGGAGATGGTTGAAAAGCTAGCCAAGCGAGAGGGCTTTGGTGCTATTCTGGCGGATGGCGTAAAGAAGGCAGCCGAAAGAATCGGGAAAGGATCTGAAAAATTTGCCATGCATGTTGGCGGCCAGGAAGTCCCGGCACATGATTCAAGAGGTGGAGCTCAATTTGCCATTGCCTATGGCGCTGAGCCTACTCCGGCGAGACATACTCAGGGAGGAGAAGGACCGTATCCGGAAGGTGCCATGCCCCAGTATGACCCAAAGTCGTTTAAAGGACGCGGGATACCGCATAAGATCGGTGCCTGCATCTGCCAGGCATATAACGCTGCGGGTCTTTGCATGATCTGTCTGGGAGACGGCTACGCTCATTTTGATCAGTTCATGGAGGCATTGAGGACCATTACCGGATGGGATATCACCAGAGAGGAGCTGATCAAGACGGGGGAACGAATTAATAATATACGGCAGGCCTTTAATATCCGGGAAGGAATTAATACCCCCTGGCGAATGCCCGACCGGATGATGGGACGTCCACCCAAGACGGTAGGACCTCGAGCCGGCATTACGCTTAGTGAGCAGGAACTGTTCGAGGAATACTATCGTGCGATGGATTGGGATGTTAAGACAGGCAAACCCAGTAAAGCCAAGTTGCTGGAGCTCGGTCTTGAAGATGTAGCTAAAGTACTTTATCCGTAATCGTATTCTCAAAATACCCGTAGCATTTCAGGACATAACCAGAGGATCTTGGAAAGCCGGGGCTGCTTCAAAGAGCCGATAGAGGTTGTTGAATAGCCCCGGTTTTTGATTTGAGGCAGGTGAAAAATATGAAAATAGCAATCTGTGGTAAAGGCGGCAGCGGAAAAAGCACGGTGGCGGCTTTGCTTGCCCGCGAAATGGAAAGAAGGGGATTCAGGGTAGTAGTGATTGACTCCGACGAATCCAATTCGGGTCTTTACCGGATGCTGGGTTTTGCATCTCCTCCGGAGCCTTTAATGGAGCTTCTCGGTGGTAAGAAGGGTGTGAAACAAAAAATGAGCCAGCCAAATATATTCGCTGAGTCGGAGATCAGCATTACCGGTATTCCTGAGCCATATATTCTGCACAGCAATAGTCTCTACATGGTTGCCATTGGGAAGATCATGCAATCGCTGGAAGGATGTGCCTGCCCCATGGGTGTATTGAGCAGAGAGTTTCTGAAAAAACTAAAGCTTGGGCAACGTGAACTGGCTGTCGTGGATATGGAAGCCGGAGTAGAACATTTTGGCAGAGGGGTTGAAACCAGTATTGACAGCATTTTGATTGTGGTAGAACCACCTCTGGAGTCAATCGAAGTTGCCCGGAAGATACACAAGTTAGCCAAAGAGATAGGGGTAAAAAATGTCAGGGCTATCCTGAACAAAATACCTTCCGGAGACATTGCTGAAAGGTTAAAAATGATCCTGCAGAAAAATCAGTTTGATGTTATCGGCAGTCTTGATTACGATCAGGAGATATTTAAAGCAAGCCTTGAAGGGCGCATTCCAGATGAGGGAAGGTCTGTATCCGAAATCAGGCACATCGCCGATCGGATGCTGGCATAGACTGACAGGTTAGGATCGGGTCATAACACGGCTCATCTGAGCAGGGAGGAGGCGACTATGTGTTTGGCCAGGCTTTTTCTGAAGAAAAAAGAGGATGAACCTCTATTTGAAGGTGTCACCAGATTGGAAATTCAGGAGAACCGGGCTGAGATTGAAACCCTATCCGGAGAAATAAAGATGATTGCCGGCAAAGTAGTCGAAGTTGATTTTTTGACCTCAAGTATCATCGTCGAGCCGACAGAAAGCTAATTTCTGTCATGTTTACATATTAACAGGTTATTTTATCTTCAGGTAAGCTTACTCATGGTCCATGCCCCAGGCTGTAAAAACCTTCCTGTACAGCTCGGGCTGAGGAAAGTCAGGTCGCATGATCATCGAGGTTTCGTGCACATATCCCGGACCGGAAGATTTATAATTTATCAGATCATTCACCAGACTTATTATTTTGGTTCCAGGAACGGCAAACATTATTTCTCCAGCCTGGGTTAATGCTCTGGCGTATTCTCCCGGATCAGGCAAAACCACTCCATACTTCTCGGTGAGAACGGGTGTGACTACAGAATGGGCACAGGAAAAAGGAAAGAAGAAACCCTGCACCAGTGGTCTTTCATCCTGTTTCATCGCCAGGAGGATAGTACGTAATTGATTGGTGTCTGAGTATATAATCACAACATCAGGCTCAAAACCAGCAGTGATGAGAGGTGTGGTGAGTATGCCAATGTACTTGCCATAAGGGAAAACATCTCCGGTATTGTTTTTCCTGGCTTCCGGGCTATCAGGCCTGGGAACGAGCCCATAAGCGATCACCGGTCCGGGACACCAGTTATCTTCTTTCAACATGGCCACGATAGTATTTTCCCTGCGCGACATGGCGAATGCCTGACATTGAGCCAGATGGTAACCCCGGTCTTTTTTGGGTCTGAGTGCTCCGGAAGGGATTTCTGATTCATCCTGCAACATCTTGACCGCGATCGGGGCATTATTTAACTTAAGGGTCTGCTCCAGAGTTTTCCCGCAATTATTAAATTCTTTTATATCCGGCATAGTCTTTTCCTTTCAAAGAAGTTTTCTGAAATTCGCTGGGGACGAATCCCGCCCAATGATGTTATAATTATCAAGCATACGCTCAAAATAATCAAGCATTTAAAGAAATGGATTATTGCAGAGTAGCCTCTTTTTTGCTGGGGAATGGTCTAAGATTCAGGCTTTGCAAAATTAAGCGCAGCACTCTAAAGCCGGCGGCATTGAGTCTGGTTGTAACGGGACGCTGCAATTCCCATTGCGTGATGTGCAACATCTGGAAAACGGGCAGGGAATCCGGGAGCGTTGGGAAAGCAGAATTAAGCAAACAGGAGATAATCAATTTACTATCCGACCCCTATCTTCGCTGATCTGGTAGAACTGGATATTACCGGCGGAGAACCGCATCTGAGAAGTGACCTGTTGGAAATAATTAATGGCGTATTGAATCTTAAGGTCAAACAGCTTAAACGTTTGCGGAGCATCATCGTTACTTCGAATGGATTTTTAACCGCCAGGATATTGGACAGTTATCGCACTATACTGAGCGCAAATCAAGATACAGGGGTTGATCTGGTAAGTGTAATATCGCTCGATGGTATTGGCGAAATCCATGACCGCATCAGAGGAACTCCTGGGGCATTTAACTGCGTGAAAGAAACCATAACAGGGTTGATGGAATTAAGGAGAGAATATCCCCAGCTTATAGTCGGAATCAAAACCACCGTATTGCCTTTTAATATTGCCAATCTGAGTGAGATATATGATTTTGCGGCTGAGAAAGGGCTTTTCCATATTATTTCCCCGGTCATTTTCACGGAATGCCGCTTCAGAAATCTGGATCGCATGGACAAACTCGCTCTCGGGCAGAATGAGCTTGTACAACTGGTAGACTTTTACTTTCGGAAAGAGCTGAATGGTTGTTATTTTTATGCATTGATGCGTGATTACCTCGTTTCAGGTAAAAAGCAGTGGTTATGCTCGGCGATGTACAATTATGCCTTTGTGGAGTCTGACGGAGCAGTATATCCCTGCGAGATAATACCCGAGCTGGTTGGCAATATCAGGAGCCAGCGTTTCAGTGAAATCTGGCGAGGTTTGAAAGCAGGTGAAATCAGGCAGAAGATCGATCATAATGCGCCCTGCATGACCTGCCATGAGCCCGGAGCCATCCGTTACAGTGCCTGTGCAGAGGGATTTAGCTATTACAGGTTTTTGAAGAAGCTGGGCAGAAGCGGATTTAGGAGATCCTGGCAGGACGAAGGCTTTGTTAAATACCACTGGTAAAAAACTGATCGGAAGAAGAATAATCTTCACCCTCTCCCGATCAGTTTATCGCCTGTTTCCATTAATCGGAAGACAAGATTGGAGTCCGTGTAATTATGCAAGAATATCAGAATATTTCTTGTGCAGCCCTCTTAATTCATTCGACTGGCCTACCGGGCAATAAGCAGAGCATTTTCCGCAATACCAGGTAGCCCTGTCCACCGGGAAGTTGGTTTCCATCAACTGGCGCGGATCTATTTCCCTGCGTGCCCTGTCAATATCAGCCATGGTCGGATTTTCGGGGATGGGCAGGTCTTTAAAACCAAGGGTTTTTTTCAACAAGCCTTCTGAACCGATACGGCATTTGGGCACATCGACGTAGCCATATTCATAATTCAGCCCACCCATGCTGACGGTTCTGGATTTATCGGAGCTAATAGCTCCTGTGGGGCAAATCCGGATGCAGACGTTGCATTTAGCAGGATTACAGACAGTTCTTCCAGGAAGCATGGGATCGGGTTCCAGTTCTGCCCGTGTAATCACACTGACCAGTCTGATCCGCGGCCCAAATTGAGGTGTTACCAGGATGCTGGACCAGCCAAACTCTCCCAGTCCCGCAGCCACAGCGGCATGTCTGTGACTGAAGGGTGCTCCACCTCCTCCGGGACCGGATGGCAGGGGAGTGCTGACAAAGCCTTTCTTTTCCAGGAATCTGGCTACTTTATAGGCAGCGAACTTTAAGCTTAGATTGGGGATCAGGGAATATCCATGGGTACTGTAAATACACTGGGCATGGCGCATACCATCTTCATGGGCTCTGAAAATGGCCTGGATAACCCCATCGGATATGCGGGTTGCCATCACAATCACGGATCTGGAGCCCGGCAGTAAATCGGTTGGACGGTGTCCTTCCGGTGCATTTAGCAGCCTGTCAACGCTGGCGACACCTACCAAATCGATATCCAGCTCTTCCAGAGCAAAGTTTTTGACTTGTTCTTTTAAATCCATTTGAGTTCTCCTTATCCTGATCGACTTTATTACATGTGTGTGCGAATGCCCTGTGGAGTAACGACTCCAATGAAATCGCCGGGCATTACTATATACTCCCCTTTCAACTCCTGTCTCACCGTTGCCCAGTGTCCTTCGGGTTCCCTGTCAAGCGGGACTCCCTGTTCGATCATGGTATTCCTGACAAGCTTTCCATTAATTTCCCTGGGAGTGGTTTTATTTTTAATGCTTAAGCTGGCTGCAATGGCCGCCGCCTGACCGGTAGTCATGGAAGGGGCAATCACCCTGACAGCGGCGATCGCGTTGAATTCAGCCGATACGCATCTACCAGCAACCAGCAGGTTATCAATTCTCAAAGGTACCAGCGACCTATAGGGGATTTCGCAGTATTCGTGCGGATTGACCCGGGCTTCGTATCCTCCTGGTTTGACGAAGGGATGCATATCATCTGAGCATTGAGCCGGTCGGCAAACGGTAGGTGCTTCCGGCTGATTGAGATGGATATGTCTCATAAATCCCAGCCTGGGACTGGTGGGGTGATGCGTGTCAAAAAATTCAGGGAATCTGGCAATGCCGTCTTCAAATTTTCTGGCGCAGGCAACATCAGCATCTTTCAGGATATATTCGCCAACAATGCGTCTGGAATCGCGGATTCCATGCAGGTTGGCCAGACCGATAACGCGGCAGTTCTTAAATCCGGGGACATATTTCCGAAAGAATTTTTCCATCCATCTGATCTGCTGGTGTTGTTCAATAATCTGCCTGGTCAAGTCCTCGACGTCCAGATTGTGTGTGAAAAAGCTATGGGTAGTCATTACACATACTTCAGCGTTATCAGTGGGAGTTTGCGGTACCTGGTACATCAGGGCGGTTGGAAAGATGAAAAACGGCAGATCGCCATTTTGTACAGCCTGTTCTTCGAGTTCGGCGATGAGTGACATTTTCACTTTTGCCTTCTCGCCCTGATTTCTTCCTGACATCCACTCCTGATTAGCTTCCCGGTATTGCTGCAGGTTGACATTAGCCAATCTGAAAGCCAGTGTGGTGGACATGTTCAGGCCGGCAAATTCAGGGCAACCTGTTTCATAGGGAACACCCGCACAGGCGGCTACATCGGCATCACCAGTTGCGTCAATGATGATCCTGCCTGATACTGCCATTTGCCCTGATTTGGTATGACAAATGACTTCTTTGATAGTATTTTCCTCTACTGCTGTATCTATTACATAAGTGCCATATAATACTCTGACTCCTGCTTCCAGTAGCATATTTTCCAGGATAATTTTCGCTTTCTCGGGGTCGATAGAAGGCAGATGGGGGCGTCTTAGCAGGGAACCATCGGCTTCCATTCGGTCCAGCCATTCCTTGCAATTGCCTTCGATCATACCTGCTACTCCCGTCACGAAGCCATTGGTCGCCAGCCCTCCGAGAGAATTCTGGCTTTCGAGCAGGAGGGTTCTTAATCCGCTACGGGCAGCGGTTAGAGCAGCCGATACTCCTGCCACCCCTCCGCCAGCGACCACCACATCCACGTCAAATCTCTTGTTGCTGATAATCATCTTTTCACTCCTTGGTAATACTGTTTCAGAAGATTTAATTCGTGATGGTCTTAAACCCTGATGACCCTTTCTGCCGTAAGTAATGAGTTGACAGTATCATACATATTGGTTATTTTGCCCACCTTAAGTTTATCCTTTAACTGGTAATGATTCAAATAGGTTCCACAGGAAAGGATCTGGACACCTTCCTTTTCCAGTTGCAGGAGCGTATCCAGTACGCGGGAACCTTCTGTGGTGAGCATCACCCCGCGATTAATGAACAACATCCTGGCTGGTCTTGGTTTAGTTTCGCCTAAAGTATTGATGAACGTGGTAAGAAGAAGCTGCCCCAGCGCTTCATCACCTGTGCCAAGCTGGTCGCTGGTAATCAGTAAAACGGGTGCAGCTGATTTTTCGTGTGCCTCGTGAATGCCGGTTTTTGAAATTTCGAGGACATATTCACCTTCTTTTTCCAATATCTCAACCGTACAGCCCTGACTGCGAGCGAATCTCTGAACATTCTGACAGGCTTCAGGTGTATTTACCAGGATGGTGATTGTTTCCCCGGACGTCGCTTCCAGGGCTTGTTTGTTTTTTAGTACCGGTTCAGGGCAGGGCAAATTGCGGGCATCTACAATTTTCATTGATCTTCACCTCTACAACTTGTTTATTAATTCAACGATCAGGTCCGACCTGGCACCACTACTATTCTTCCTGCAGAGCTGGCAGTTACTTCACCGATCAGAGAAACCTCCTGCACTCCGGCCTGATGCAACCTTTCGAGCAGGATTTCTGCTTTTTCCGGAGCGATCGAGATTAGGAGACCGCCTGAGGTTTGCGGATCAAAGATTATATCAGACAGGAACTCGCTAACACCCGTATTTATCTGAACAATTGGCTGGCGGTAATCGCGGTTACGGTATAGACCTCCAGGAATCATACCCATCTCAGCCAGTTCCCGAGTGCCGGGTAAAATAGGTATCGAATCAGCATAGAGCACGATGCCAGTTGCTGTTCCCTCGATCATTTCTGCGGCATGCCCTGCCAGTCCAAAACCGGTGATATCAGTACAGGAGCGGGCTCCAACCTCAAGCATGATTTCAGAAGCTTTCCGGTTCAGTGTTGCCATTGTTCTGGCTGCCTTTTCGGCAACTTCAGGACTGGCTAATCCGGCTTTGATGGCGGTACTGATAATCCCGGTGCCGAGGGGTTTGGTAAGTATCAATCGATCGCCAGGTTGGGATCCCTCTTTCCGGAGCACCCTTCCGGGATGGATTATGCCGGTGACCGCCAGTCCGTATTTCAATTCCTGGTCATCCACACTGTGTCCGCCGGCAAGTACCACATCTGCTTCTTTCATTTTCTCGATTCCGCCTTTCAGGATTTCCCTCAAAAAAAGGATATCCATGCTCTGTATGGGGAAGCAGACGATATTCAGTGCTGTCAGCGGCTTACCGCCCATAGCATAAACGTCACTCAAAGAATTTGCTACTGCAATCTGTCCAAACGTAAATGGATCATCAACGACCGGGGTAAAAAAATCCACCGTCTGGATAATCGCCAGTTCTTCCGTAAGTTTGTAAACACCGGCATCTTCAATCCGCTCCATCCCAACGATCAGGTTGGGATGAGTTGGAAATGGCAGGTCAGCAAGCGCTTTATTGAGGTCACCCGGACCTATCTTGCAGGCTCAGCCAGCTCCCCTGACCGTTTGCGTCAGACGTAGATTCTGTTTTTTCTCTTCCACAGACTTTCTCCTGTTTTAAACCTATCTTAAAGAACTTTTCCTTCAGGCACTTTTTGAATCGAGGAAATGTATGGCAGCATATTCAATCCCGGCTTTTTCAAGTGTGGATTTTAATGCTTCATGCTGACTCCAATCGAACCGGATGGCTATTCCACAATCGCTGGAAAACTGACGCGGTACTGGCACAAGTTTGATGGCAAATCCTCCTTTAATCAGCAGTTTTTCTGCCCGCATTACTGCCGAGGTGGTATGAAAAAGCACTACTCCGTATTGTATCATGATTTTGCTATCCTGCTGATTGCTCTGGCGGTTTCTTTAATTTCTTCTAATTTCGTGAACATGCCCGGTGATAGCCTGACTGTGCCTTCTGGATAGGTTCCAATGGTCCTGTGGGCAGCGGGTGCACAGTGAAGACCAACCCTGGCTAAAATTCCGAACTCTTCATCAAGTCGCATTCCGATTTCTGAAACCGACTTCCCGGCGATGGTAAATGATACCACCGGTATGTTGTTATCAGAATCAGTACCGCCATAAATACGGACACCGGGTATTGTGGATAAATCTTCTAACAAATTTCTATGTAATTTTTTAGCATGCTCCCGGATATTGATAGTACCACGGCTCTTTATCCATTTTAGCCCGGCGCCCAGACCGGCTACGCCGATCAGATTAGTTGTTCCACTTTCAAATTTATCTGGCAGGTCTTCAGGTTGTTCTTCTGATTCAGACCTGCTACCTGTGCCGCCACAGATCAAAGGCTCAATCTGAGATATGTCAACGTTGTCATTGATAATCAATCCACCGATTCCGGGTGGTCCCTGCAGTTCCTTGTGGCCAGTGAATGCCAGCAGATCAACTCCCAGAGATTTTACGTCTATGGGGATTAGACCGGCTGATTGAGCAGCATCTACCAGCAGTAGAGCCCGGTTCCTGTGAGCTATTGCGGCTATTTCTCCGATTGGCATGATTGTGCCGGTTACGTTGCTGGCGTGAAGGATAACTACCAGTCTGGTTCCGGTTTTCATTGTCTGTTCCAGTTCCCTCAGATTCAAGTAGCCATCCCTGTTGCATGGAACCGTGGTCAGAAAGATTCCATTTTCTGCCAGTCTGTGTAACGGTCGCATTACTGCATTATGTTCCATTGAAGTGGTCACAACCCGATCGCCTGGCTTCAGAATCCCTCTCAGTACCAGGTTTAGACTGTGTGTGGCATTGCTGGTAAAAATTACCCTTGCAGGATCTATTATGCCGAAAAAATCAGCTATTTCTTCCCGGGTATCATAAATTATCCGGGCGGCTGCAATAGACAGCCTGTGCCCGGAGCGACCGGGGTTTCCCCCGGCGTGCTCCAGAGCAAGCGTCATGGCTTTAATAACTTCTGGCGGTTTAGGCCAGGAGGTAGCAGCATTATCCATGTATATCATTTGTTCAACACGATCCTGTAAGTTCCATCCGGTTGAGCTTCAACGGTAACCGTCCAACCGGCATTTTTAGCCAGTCTTGATACATTTTCCCGGGCTGTTCCGGAATCGACAAGCACTTCCAGTGTCCCCTTGCCGGCTTTCTGCATTGCCTGGCGAGCGAGCATTGCCGGCTGAGGACAGGAAAGACCGCGTGCATCTATTACCTTTTCTTCCATGTTTTTCTCCTATCCTAACCCTTTGTTTCCCGCATTGTTAAACCAATCACACTACAAATAACTAATCCAGCTATTACAGCAAATGGACCAAATAAACCTGGGCCGGAGGTCGAGCTGGCCATATTGTAAGTGTGGGCGAATCCGGCTCCAATAATCATTCCTGCTACAAATATCCCCGCATCTGCATCACCTTCACCAGTCAGGAATAGCTGGCGTCCAGGACAGCCACCTGCCAGGGTGAAAGCCAGTCCAGCGAGTACCATCCCGCCAAAATTCCACCACTGATTTGTTTGGGCAGCCGGTTGCTTTTCGAAACCGGGGTGGAACTGTCCGAGAACATAATTGGTGATGAATGCTGCAACGACCAAAGCCAGAACTCCATAAAGCAATCTTGAATCCCGCAGGAGGATGGTATCACGTATTGCGCCGACTGTGCAAAACCTGCTGCGCTGCGCCAGAATGCCAATAAATAATCCTACCACCAGTGAAATGAGCAGGGGGGCGTGCTGACTGCCAGGACCACTGGTAGAAAAGAAAATCGGCCCAGTCGGATTTCCATTGGCATCGCGACCGAATTGTGGTTGAACAATCAATAATGCCAGCAATATCACCATGACCATGGGCATTACCCACCCAACCGCTTTGGGAGCAGGGCGATTTCTTCCTAAACTGAACCCCATTCGCAGGAAAACAATGCCCAATATTATGCCTGTTATCAGGCCAAGAATGCCGAATATGGCGTTCCAATCACCGCCAGCGAGACGCAAATAGGCCCTCCACGGACAACCCAGAAATACCAGAGCGCCAAAGGAAGCAAAGATGCCCAGAAGAAAGCGGACGAGTGGAGCAGAGCCGGTGCGCGGTCTGAATTCGCGAAAAATCAAAGCTGCTATAAGCGCTCCAAGTACAAAGCCGATCAGTTCCGGGCGGATATACTGGACTGTACTGATGCGGTGCAATCCCAGGGCACCGGCGGTGTCACGACTGAAGCAGACCACGCAGACGCCCATATTACCCGGGTTGCCCAATTTAACCAGCACTGGAGCAAGAATGCCGACGGCAACGCCCGTGATGATCGGTCCCCAACGGGATGTCAGAAAGCTGGATACAAAAGACATCGAACCTCCTCACTTTATTTTCTATTTCCGCTCTGTGGGGAAACAATCGTGAAGAGATTAAGCAGATTCACTGTAAAGGGAGGCAGAGGTGTGAATTCCCCCATCAGGCGGACTTTGCCGGGATGGATGTACAACGCACATCTGGTCGGTGTTAATTCATGTGCAGAATGCAGGGAATTTCACAGTCTCACCTCCTTTGCGGGATTCACCCGCGCACAATTCATGGATGAAAATGTAATTAAGGAAAAGTAGTAAATTGCAGGCGAGTTTACTGGAGGGGAATGCAGATTGAAAAGGGTAACACCTTCAGCAAGACGGGAAGGAATTACCGGTAAGTGGACAACCTTCCGCCGGCGATAGCAGGGAGAATATAGCTGCAGCACCACCTGTTTCATGGCATTTGCCTTTTAACCTGCCCTGAAATACCCCGGACGATTCCATCGCCCTGTAAATTTGAGGTCAGATGTGTAGCTGCTCTCTCCTCATGGTTAACAAAGCTAACGATTTCACGGCTTAAATTATAGCAAAAGGCTTCAGAAGAAACAATCTACAGGTAAATGACGGTGATGTTTTAATTTTTCTCATGATTTTTGGTGATCTCCTTATGATCAGCAGGCCGGTTATTTCCTGGGAAGCGGTATTCCTCTGCTTCGAACGGGGAATATCCACGAATTATCGTACTTTGATCCTTTATTTCTAAAGCAGTTCCACATTCATTGCAGTATTGATTTCTGGGAAAGCGCAAAGACCATCCATAATAAGTAATTCCGCATTTGGGACATTTTCCTTCCAGCATTTCTTTCCCCCCTTTTGCGTAAAGACGATTAAATCGAAATCTACCATGCTGTAACCAGAATAGTGCTTTTTCCTGACAACTGTCTGTCAGATTTTTACCGGATAATAAAGCAATTGAAAAAGCAAAAACCGACCTTGTATAAGGTCGGTTTCACCATTAGCTCCCTACCACCCAGGTGACCACATACAGGTGGCAGATCTTCGCACCCTGTTTTTCTAAGCTTCAATAAGTTAGTCGGAGTAATGGTAAAAATCATTCATTAGTTTAAAAAAGCTGTGTTGAAAACCGCGGGTGGTAGTTCTACAATTAAAAATACTAAGCAAAGGTGAAGAAGCTATTTGAAAATATGTCCCTGTCTGCGTGCCAGAGGAAAGCCTTTAAAATATTTTTGTCTTCGATTCTGATTTCTAATCAATGTAATCAGGCCTTCATCCGACCTGTTTAGCTTAATCCCTTTGACCTGTAATATAAAAATTAAGATTGAACTAAATTTTATGCAAAAAGGTATGATTAAAGTACTAATACCTTAAGACTTGGTTAAAATGAGGGATAATCAACTAATATAGCGACAAATTATATGAGAGGAAATAAATAAAAGGTAATAGTACTAAATAATACTATGGTAACGAGGTAAAGGCTATATAATAAACGACTAACATTAAATTATTTGCGGGGTGCTGTGAACCGTTACCTGTAATCTGGTCACCTGGGTAACGGGGAGCGAGTGGTGAAACCGACCTTGTTCAAGGTCGGTTTCTTTATTATTCAATGGCATTATCTAAGGAGGATGTATGAATTCTCACAAAAATAGAAAATTACTCGCCATAATTTCGTTGTCACTATCTCTTATATTCTTTCTTTATCTGTCTTTTCCTCTACCTGTCATGGGAACACTGAAACAGGATTTGCCTGAGAATGGGGTAAGTTCCGGGCAGTACAATAATCTGGCTAATATTAATTTCGGTAAACAAAGTTTCGTCTCACCCACTAATTGTGATTCGGGTGAAAGATACAGCATATCTATTAATTATTTGTCGGGTGGGAACGGCTCCCTTCCGCCCTATTATAATCCGATCACGATCAGTGGAAATGCCTCAGCAACGAAATTTGCGGGGCTTTTCTCCCAGTATCATGTTCGTGTGGACTGGGGAGACGGTACGATGGATGATGATATAACCCATGATTTTCATCTGGTGGATGGAGGGAAGAATTTTTCCGGCACCTGGGGGCCTGTCAGTCATAATTACACTCAATCAGGGCATTACAAAATTCAGGTGGTGCTGTATCACCAGAATGAGCCTGGAGCTGAAAAGGCAAAATGTTACAGGTGGATCTATGTTGGCTGTCTACCACAGGAGCCAGATACATATATTCTTGATGTTTTTGTTGAGGGGGAGGGAACAGTTCAGAGAAATCCCGCTAAATCTGAGTACATTGATGGTGAGTCAGTTACGCTCACAGCCGTACCTGCTGAAGGATGGCAGTTTGCTGGCTGGAGTGGGGATCTGGCTGGCAGTGAT